>Ga0209396_1003402_pt1 | contig 16111 bp, 18 predicted proteins | sample GOMGulsemesocosm_6_FD_184638 | JGI IMG/M metagenome (GOLD analysis project Ga0209396, IMG submission 184638) | Methane-oxidizing microbial communities from mesocosms in the Gulf of Mexico - GOM8C Gulf of Mexico (SPAdes) (version 2) | ecosystem: Environmental > Aquatic > Marine > Cold seeps...
AAAAGCGTTGCTGGAAGCGGTGATGCAAGGCAAGGATATCTCATTCGAGGTGCAGCCTCAGGTAGCCGTCATTGATTATGCCACGGGGCGTCCAGTGGCAAAGATTGAGTTTGATTTTGGTTCAGCTTTTGTAAAACCGAGCTTTGATGAAACGCTTAAGTCTGCGGCTGAATTTATGGAGGATAATCCCCAAACTAAAATGTTGCTCGAAGGGCATACGGATCAGATTGGTGAAGATGACTTTAATATGGCTCTGTCACAGCAACGTGCCGAAGCGGTTAAAGAGCGCCTTGTTGATCAGCATGGCGTTGTAAAAGAGCGTTTACACGCTGAATGGCATGGCAAAAGAAAGGCGATTGCAGGTGCAGATGCTGCGCAAAATCGTCGAGTGGAATTAGTGGTTTTGGAAGAAGGTGAAACGCCTTTGCAATTCTAACAACATAAAAAACGATATCCACAGATATAAAAAGGCACCTGAGGGTGTCTTTTTTGTGCCTGGAACTTTTATGTTTGAAAAATGGTTTGGTAAAAGAAAATGGTGCCCCGGACAGGATTCGAACCTGTGACCTGCCCCTTAGGAGGGGGCCGCGCTATCCAGCTGTGCCACCGGGGCATAATGACGGACGATCATTTTACGCAGAACTAATTTTATTCGCCACATGAGTAGTGATTATGAGAACGAATAAACTAGTTTTTAATGCGATTTTTTAGTTTTGCATAGTCATGGACGGCAAGGTCAAAGGCTTTGAATAACGCCTGCGATACGGGATCAGTGGTGATATGCCATTCCGGGTGCCACTGGGTAGCAATGAAAAAGTGGTCGTCACTGGGTATACGGAAAGCTTCTGGTGTTTCATCTTCGGCAGCAGCTTCCTGTACCAAACTGCCAGCGAGTCGATCTATTCCTTGATGATGTAGCGAATTGATACTGATAATTGTTTCGTTCAGCAGTTGTTGAAGAAAGCCATCGGCTGTCAGTTTTATCTCATGGCTTGCTTGGTACTGTTGGTCTTGCGGTAATTCCATGTGTTTGGCGTGGTCCAGTCTGCCATCAATGTCTGTTAGTTCCTGATGCAGAGAGCCTCCGAGTGCGACATTGATCTCCTGAAACCCCCGACAAATACCAAAAACAGGCAGTTTGGTTTTCAGCGCGGCTTTAATCAGTGCAAAGGCGGTATTGTCACGCTGCAAATCGTGCAGGGTTCCGGGCTTGCTTGTTGCTCCTGCATAACGATTTGGGTGAACATTGGTACGGCTGCCAGTTAACAGAATACCGTCGAGAATCTGACACAAAGCCTCAGCATCATTGTCTTCGTTTGTTATAACCGGAATTAATAGTGGCGTGCAGCGGGTACCTTGATTGATTGCTCGAATGTACTCCTCGGCAACACCGTGGAAAGGTCTGTCCGCATTGCCATCGCGGCCGAAGGCGTCACAGATAATGCCAATAACTGGGTTAGGCGTTTTGCTCATAGGCGCTCCAAATATTTGTAACCAGTCTAGCATTATGGTCCTGATAATAAATGGTGCTCAGAACAAATGGCCCGCGGAATGAATCGTTGTTTGCGCTGTCCATAGCTGCAATGGGGCTCTATGATGCCGTTCTAATAATTTCAATAAATCGGACCCGCTATGCTTGATACCCTGCCTCTGCTGCAAATTACTGATTTTCCCGCGATCAAACGATCGAAGCTGGATAAATTGCAGGTTAATTTGGGTTATTTATGTAACTTAAGTTGTGTGCACTGTCATGTGAACGCCGGGCCGCGTCGTACCGAGTTGATGGATCTTGCAACGATTGATTTGGTGATAGATTTTCTAAAAACACAGGGTATCCGTGAGTTGGATTTAACCGGTGGAGCGCCGGAGATGAACCCGCATTTTAAATATTTGGTGACTAAGGCACGTGCGTTGGGTGTCAATGTCATGGATCGTTGTAATCTAACTATTTTATTGGAAGATGGTTACGAGGATATGGCGAGGTTTTTGGCTGAACAAGGTGTTGAAATTACCGCTTCATTACCCTGTTATGCGGAACAGAATGTGGATAAGCAACGCGGTAAAGGGGTTTATCACGACAGCATAGAAGCGCTTAAAATGTTAAATCAGCTGGGTTATGGGAAAGCTGATACGGGATTGAAGTTAAATCTTGTGTTTAACCCCACGGATACAAACCTACCACCTGCGCAGGAGCCTCTTAAGGCTGATTATCAACGTGAGCTTAAGCAACGTCACGATATTGAGTTTAATGATCTGTTTGTAATCACCAATATGCCCATCAGCCGTTTTGGCAGCATGTTGCTGTCCAAGAATCTGTTTGATGAGTACATGGCATTGCTCAAGGATAATTTTGCGGAGCATAATCTCTCAACCTTGATGTGTCGATCATTGGTCAGTGTTGACTGGCAGGGCTATGTTTACGATTGTGATTTTAATCAGATGTTGCGCTTGCCAATGATTACCTCGGATAAACCCAAGCCGCATCTCAGTGATCTGATGACAGGTAACCTGGGTGGACAGGATGTTCGGGTGGCTGATCATTGTTATGGCTGTACTGCAGGACAGGGTAGTAGTTGTGGCGGTGCGCTGGACTAGGTCCGGCATTCATTTCGGAATAAATTTCAATGAAACTGACGATCATCGTGCCGGTATTGAATGAGTCTGATGCGCTGGCGAGCTTTCTACAGCACTTACAGCCGTTTCGCGAGAGTGATCATCAGTTGATTGTGGTAGATGGTAAAAGCAGTGACCAAAGTTTAGCTATTGCTGAACCTTTGTGTGATCTGGTGCTAGAGTCGGCGCCAGGGAGGGCTCGGCAAATGAATGCCGGAGTGGCCCACGCGGAGGGTGACTGGCTACTTTTTTTACATGCTGATACGTGGTTACCCCAGCCGTTTTTTGAATGGAGTGAAGAGATAGCTCAAAGCTCCCGAAGTTGGGGACGTTTTAATGTCAGCCTAAGTGGTAATCAGCCAATTTTTCGTGTGATTGAAACCTGTATTAACTGGCGCTCGGCGCTGACCGGTATCGCTACGGGTGATCAGGCATTATTTGTGCGTCGTGAATTATTCGAAACTATGGACGGCTTTGTGGATGAGCCATTGATGGAAGACATTGAGTTCTGTTGCCGCTTGCGCAGAACCAGTGCACCACTTTGCCTTAAACAACAGGTTAAAACTTCCAGCCGTCGTTGGGAATCACGAGGTGTTTTTCGCACGATTTTATTAATGTGGGAGCTACGGCTACGCTATTTTTTTGGCGCGAAACCGGCCGAGTTAGCGCAGCGTTATTACCCCTCCAATTGAGCATTTCTCCATTAAGATGAAATTCCCCAATGCTCGTATTTTGCAATTTGCCAAAGTGCCCCGAGCCGGACATGTCAAAACTCGTTTGATTCCGGCGTTAGGTGAAGTTGGTGCTATGCAGTTACATAAAAAGCTGCTGCGCCATACGTGGGAAACACTGAGTGCTTTTCAGTTGGCTCCAATGTGTCTTTGGTCTGATAGCTCTGGGGAGGTCGATTTTTTTAACACATTATCACCATCTGTCACCGAACCGAGTGTGCAGCAAGGCACAGATTTAGGTCAGCGTATGAGTTACGCCATTGAACAGGCGCTGCTGCAGAGCGAAATGGTTATCCTAGTGGGTAGTGATTGTCCGGTGTTGGATGCTGACTATCTCACCGAGGCTTTGGAGTCGCTGCAACAGGGGAATGAGGTGGTGGTAGGGCCAGCCAGTGATGGAGGCTATGTGCTGGTTGGCATGCGCCGCCATTATTCTGAACTATTTAAAGGCATTGACTGGGGTTCAGGTCAGGTTCTAACGCAGACGCGCGAGCGGCTGCGGAAGATAAAGTGTCAATGGCATGAACTACCAGAACGCTGGGATGTGGATCGTCCCGAGGATGTGAAAAAATTATCTGTGTTGAGGCTGTTCTAATCGCGCGGAATAAAGCGAGCTTTATTTAGTTTCCAGTCGCCTCGCTTCGCGTTGCAGAAAGTAGACAAAACGATCAACGATTCGCTGTCCCGCTTTATCAATGTTAATAAATTCAAAACCGCAGGTTGTTTCCTTCATTTCACGGCTGAAGTAGGCATGTTTGAGCTTAAGAGGGTAGTTAATGCTATTACTATCCGACAGTGTGATTTCCACGCGCTCAAAAATTTCACTGTGTACCAGTTCAGGTTCAAATTCACCTTCAAAGTTGATACGACAGCCGGTAATGGAAATGTCGAATAAACGGCCGGAAAAGGTGCGATTCCGTTCTGTTGAAGTGAGGTTGGCCTGAGTGTTTAAAGCCCGGGGTACTAACGCTCTGAATGACCCGCGGCGCTGTTGATAGGCCATTTCTTCAGGCAGAGGAATGCTATAGAAAGCTATGCCGTTTTCCGTGCCAGAGCCGCGGATTATATTGGGGCGGAAAAACAGACTCACACCACCATGACTGCCTCGGATAGAAAAGGGCAGGTTTTGCATTGCTAGCCCATGACCTTCGGCAGGTGCAATTTCATCAATAATCAGGTGATCTTTATCAAAATCGGTTTTCAGAATGATACTTGTAAAGTACTTGTCGTTACCTTCGAATTTGATGGTGATGGGCGTACGGGATTTCTGTACAGAGGACAGAATACTGAAAATCTGCTGTTTATTGGTCAAACTGCGGACGCCCATAACACCGCTAGCGTCATCCGTTGTTTTTTGGGGATCCTGTGCCATGGTCTTGAGTCAAATACCTTTATAGTAACAGTGAAGTAATTGCATCTAGTGTAGATGCGCGATAAGGATATGCAACCCTGGTATCAAGGACTTTGTTAGGCTTTCGCTAATGAATGGCCACCACCTACTGAGCTGGACTTGCCCGCATCGTTATAAATTTTCTGTTGGCCTGATTGGCCTCGCAGTATATTCAGCAATGCTTCTACTTGAGTTTTAGAGCGGTGTACGATGGTGCCGTTAATCTGGTTGGCATCTTTGCAGGTTTGAAGCTTTTCTTTTAGGGTCAGCCATTGTTGCTTTAGCTGAGAAGCTGTAACGGGCAGTGATTCAAGGTAGCTTTCCATGCCATGCTCATCACCCTTGAGGCCTGCACTAGCGAGTAACTGGCTACGGGCTGTGCCATTAAGTTCCAGTTGCTTTAATAGATCGTTTTTTTGATTAAGTGTCGATTGAATATTGGCGGTGTCGCGTTCCCTGAGGGCGCTGCGTTCCGCTATCAGTAAGGTATTGAGGGTTTCCAGCAATTCAATCGCTTGAGTCATTGAGGACGAAAGGGTGGTGGGTGTCACCATAGTAATTCTCCAGCATGTTTTGTCGTGGTTTATGCCACGACAAGCTACTTATAACTCAAGGTCAATGATGCGTTGAGCTAAGCTGGAGCTGTCTATCTCGTAGGTACCTTGGCTGATTTGGTCGCGTAGTGCATCCACGCGCGTTTGATCAACTTCAGGTAAATCTTTGATTTGCGCTTCGAGCTTGCCCAACAACTGAGCTTGAGAACTGATCTCAATTGTTTCAGAGGCAGCTTCGCTGGGCGCTGCTGCCTGTTGTTTATTCTCGGCGCTAACAGTTTCCACACGCTCAGACTTATTGCTTGCGGTGCTGATCGAGCTATGTGTCAAACTGTTGATATTGTTAACCATGTCACTACGTTCCTAATGTGTGTACCTTGTACATCGGCTGAGCTGAACGTAACTTTAAAACTTTTTGCTTTTTATTGGTGAATTAATCGCCATTCAAAGCTGGTACACAATGATCTTATTATCCGCGCTGAGAATAATTTTTTCAAATTGTTGTTGTGAATGCCTACATAATCACCTCAACCAGTTTGCTGGTGATAACACGTGCAGTGATAACGCGTTTTGAGGCTTTGTTTTTTACCTGTATCTGTTGACCAATACGGCCATTGTTAATGGCGATTCCGGGGCTTTTTACTGAAAGCGTTCCGATTTTCGCGATGATCATCACCTCGTCGCCTCGGCTGATGACCATTGATTCGACGACCATGTTGGGCTGAATAACGCCATTAAGAGATACTGGGCGTTTCAATGATTTTCCTAATACTTCATTTATCGAACTGAAATAGCCCTGCGTTAAGCGCGACACCTCTTTTTCTGTTAGTTCTATCACGCTCCTATCAAGTCGTTGTTCCCGCGCCAGTGGTGCGGAGGCGGTGACGACCTTTTGATAGGCCTTAACGGTGACGGGCACATAAATCTGCCAGGGGTTGTTACCATCGCAACGTACGCGGATGCTTACGCGGCCCAGTATACGTTGATTGTTCTTTTTAAGACTCAAGGCTTTGGAGCATCTGGGCATACGTAGGTTCGGATCAATTCTAGCAACGTTAAATTCAATACGTTGCTGACTGTTATTGTCGAGGAGGTGCTGCTTTAGCAGTTTATCCATGTAGCGGTGCACGGTTGACTGTATTGTTTGCGGCGACGTAATGGCTTGCGCCCAGCCGCTGCATAGTAAGCTGCTAGCTAATACCAGTATTGTACAAACTCTTATCCTATTCATGGCTGTTGCCTGTGTGCTCCGGCGGAGTGTTCTGCCGTTGCATGTTGTAAATAAAGTGCGCCGTAAATTTGGCGTTTATTGTCTCTAGTAAAGTTACATGCAGTTTTTACACCAGTTTTATATTTCTTTATCTTGCCGCTCCTGAAAAGTGTTCTGCATTTTGTGTGGCATATATATTGAAATAATTATGACTTTGTTTTTGATAAGTACGTTTCGGAGAAAGTCTTTTGTGGGAAAAGCTTTGCCTCTTGGTTGATGAGTAAGCGGAAATAGCTTGCCGTTGTTGCTAATAAATAGGCGGCAATTCATTTAACTTGTTGAAATGTATGGCTAATAAATATTGGCACGCATTCTGCATTAGTGATGTCGTAATTGAATTTTGGAGGCGCAGATGGCCATTAACTTTGAAGCAGCATTGGGTATACACGATCAGGCACTGGCGTTAAGAAGTCAGCGCGCTGAAGTGTTGGCAAACAATATTGCCAATGCGGACACCCCGGGCTACCAGTCCCGCGATATGGACTTTGGTGATCTGTTGGCGCAAGCCAAAGGTCAGCAGGGTGTCGCAATCCAACGCACTAATGCTCGCCACATCTCGACGGCTGGCGAAATGGGCTTAGGCTCAGACCTTAAATACCGTACGCCCATGCAGCCTTCGATTGATGGCAATACCGTGGATATGCAAATCGAGCAGGCTGAGTACACCGAGAATGCGCTGGCCTTCCAATCCAGTTTTACCTTTTTAAACAGCAAATTTCGCGGCTTGATGAGCGCGATTAGAGGGGAGTAATAGCATGTCTCTTGGCAATATTTTTGATCTTGCTGGAACTGGTATGTCGGCGCAATCCATTCGCCTTAATACCGTCGCCAGTAATATCGCTAACGCAGAAAGCGTCAGCAGTAGCACTGGTGAGACCTATCGTGCACGTCATCCGGTTTTTTCGGTGATTCGTGATCAGGTTAATCAGGATGCTTTCGGTAGCGGTTTTGGTAATGACTTCAACAGTATGTCGGCCGGTTATGGCGTCAAGGTTGATGGCATTGTCGAAAGTCAGGGTGAACTGCGTCAGAAGTATCAGCCTGATCATCCGGCAGCGGATGCTGAGGGTTATGTCTATTACCCCAACGTGGATGTTGTTTCTGAAATGGCCGATATGATCTCTGCATCACGCGCCTACCAAACCAATGTTGAAATTATGAATACCGCTAAGCAAATGATGCAGAAGGTACTGACACTTGGTCAGTAACGCTAAAGCTAAAGCGAGGAGTCAAAGATGAGTGAAGTAAGTAGCGTTAATGCACAGAGTATTCTGGATAGTATTAATGTAAAAACAAACACCAAGAAGGAAGACGACAAGAAAACCGACTTCCTGACCTTGCTGGTGGCGCAGCTTGAAAATCAGGACCCGTTGAAACCTCAAGATGGTTCTGAATTTATGTCTCAACTGGCACAGTTGGAGTCGGTACAGGGTATTCAGGATCTGAATGATTCTTTTAATAGTTTCTCTCAAAGTATGCTTTCCAACCAGGCATTGCAGGCAACAACACTGGTGGGCCGCGATGTGATGGTTCAATCCACTACTGGGCAGTTAGAGCAGGGTAAAGCGCTAACCGGGGTTATTGGGCTGCCCGAGGCTGCCAGCTCGGTGACATTGAATGTATTCAATAGCGCTGGTGCACTGGTGCGTCAGTTGCCACTAGGTGACCACGGGGCCGGACCCCTGACCTTCAGTTGGGATGGTTTAGGCGGTGACGAACAGGCAGCGCCTTCCGGACAATATACGTTGGCCGCTCAAGGTAGGGTGAACGGTGAAACCATCGAGCTGGGAACCGCTGTTAACTTTAATGTGAACAGCGTAACGATCGACCCAGCTAGTGGCACCATGCTCAACCTGGCCGGTCGCAGCGGCTCAATCCCATTAGCGAATGTACTTCAAGTACGTTAATCCGTTTTACGAAAAGGAGAGTCATCATGGCTTTTAATACCGCACTTTCAGGCCTCCAGGCCGCCGCCGCGTCACTTAACGTGACGGGTAACAATATTGCTAACGCCAGTACTACGGGTTTTAAAGCATCCAGTGCCCAATTTGGTGATGTTTATGCCAGCTCGGTATTGGGTGGTGGTGCCAACGCCATTGGTAATGGCGTGTCATTGACCTCTGTGGAGCAGGATTTTTCACAGGGTAATTTAGGGTTTACCAGTAATGCGCTGGATTTGGCGATTAACGGTAACGGTTTCTTCATTATTAACTCCCAGGGGCAGCAGCTTTACAGTCGTAACGGTGCCTTTGGGGTAGATAATGTCGGTAATATTGTTGATAACTCTGGCGGAATTTTGCAGGGTTTCCCTGCTTCGGCTAACGGTTCGATTTCTGGTCAGTTGGCGGACCTGCAAGTGACCACCGATAACTTACCCCCTATTCAGACAACGACTGTTAATGGTTTGCTGAACTTGGATTCTCGCGAAGTTACGCCAGCCACGACGCCATTTGATCCGCTTGATCAGAATACCTATAACTCGGCAACATCGGTGTCGGTGTTTGATAGTCAGGGTAACTCCCATGTTATGACCAAATTTTTCGTGAAAGAACAGGCGGACGCTACTGCAGTACCTCCTGTGTTAGATAACCAGTGGACCATGCATGTACAGATTGATGGTAAGAATGTGGGCCGTCCAGTGCCAGATGCTCAAGCAACACCCACAACCACTCCAACACTTCAGTCTTATGTACTTAACTTTAGTAGCGACGGGGCTTTAGTCGGTACAACTCCGGCTACGCTCAGGATTGATGGTTGGGTGCCCGTTGATTCTACCGGTGTGTATAACGGTACTGAGTTACCGGGTGTTGCGGATGACGAAGCGCCAACTACACCTCCGACTACCTCCAACTTTACTATTAACCTTACCGGCACCACGCAGTTCGGTAGTGTGTTTGCGGTGAATGATATTAACCAGAATGGTTTTGCGACAGGTCTGTTGACCGGGGTTGATATTTCCAGTACCGGTGGCGTATTTGCTCGTTATACCAATGGACAGTCACGGATTTTGGGTCAGGTGGCATTGGCTAACTTCAGCAACGTGGAAGGTCTTTCTCCACAGGGCAACACGCAGTGGGCGGAATCTTTTGATTCCGGTAACGCCATTGTCGGTACGGCAGGTAGCTCCTCGTTGGGTGTGATTCAGTCTGGTGCGTTGGAGGAGTCCAATGTGGATTTGTCTGAAGAATTGGTAAACCTGATTCTTGCACAGCGTAATTATCAGGCGAATGCCAGGGCTATTGAGACGGAATCTACGGTAACGCAGGCGATTCTGCAGATTCGTTAGATAAGTAACCGGGCAGTGGTTGGTTAGACATAGGTTGATTAGAAATAGGTTGATGGGGAAAGAGCATGGATAAATCACTTTATATTGCAATGAGCGGCGCCATTCAAAATGCACGAGGCACCGCCATTCACGCCAATAATTTGGCGAATGTGTCCACTACGGGTTTTCGTAGTGACTATGCTCAGGCCCGCTCTATGCCGGTTTATGGTGAAACCCATGCCTCGCGTGTCTACGCGATGGAGGAAAATCCGGGCACTAACTACGCCAATGGCACCTTAATTCAAACGGGCAATGAACTGGATGTTGCCGTTAATGGTGGGGGTTGGATAGCGGTACAAGCTGCCGATGGTAGCGAAGCCTATACCCGCGCGGGTGACATGATGGTGGATGCGTTGGGTATGTTGCGTAGCGGCAACGGTTTGCCGGTAATGGGGCAGGGCGGTCCCATTGCATTGCCCCCCTTTGAAAAAATTACCATTGGTGAGGGTGGCACTATTTCGATTCAAGGACTGGGCGCGACTCCTGGCTCGTTGTCGCAGGTGGATCGAATCAAGCTGGTTAATCCTGAAGGTGCTGAGCTTTATAAAGGTAGTGACGGCTTGATGCGGCAGCGTAATGGTCAAGAAGCTTCTGCTGATGCGGCGGTTGGCGTTAGCGTGGGGTTCCTTGAGGGTAGTAATGTTAATGCAGTGGAAGCACTGACCGAACTGATCAGTTTGTCTCGTCAATTCGAACTGCATGTAAAAATGATGAAGACTGCGGAAGAAAATTCTGAAGCTTCGGCACGGCTTTTGCAGTTATCTTAGTAGTGGCATCTAAAAGCCCAAAAAGCGGCAATAAATAGACGTTCTTAAGAAGTTAAAGGCCCCGAGGCCTGATTGGAGAAGATTATGTTAGCTTCATTGTGGATTAGCAAAACAGGTTTAAGTGCGCAGGACCAGGCGATGGCAAGTATTTCCAATAACTTGGCCAATGTTAGCACTACCGGTTACAAGCGTGAACGGGCGGTTTTTCAGGATTTGCTGTATCAGGTGGATAAGCAGCCCGGCGCGCAGTCTTCTCAGTCCACTGAGTTACCCTCCGGTTTACAAACCGGTACTGGTGTTAGAACCGTCGCGACTCAAAAGATGCATACCGCCGGTAATTTGGCAGTAACTGATCAGCCGCTGGATGTCGGCATCAATGGTCGCGGATATTTGCAGGTTTTGTTGCCGGATGGTGAGACAGGTTATACGCGCGACGGTCAGCTCCAGCTCAGTTCCAGCGGAGAGCTGGTTAATGCACAGGGGTATCCAATTCAGCCTTCGATTACGATTCCTGATGATACCCTGAACATCACTATTGGTAGTGATGGTGTGGTTAGTGCCACAGTGGCGGGTAGTTCTATTCCCACTCAAGTCGGTAATTTACAGTTAGTCGACTTTATCAACCCAACCGGTTTGCAGGCGATTGGCGGAAATATGTATAAAGAAACAGCCGCCACTGGTTCTCCCACGGCAGGTACACCGGGTTTGTCTGGCCTCGGTAGTATTGAGCAGGGCGTGCTGGAAGGCTCCAACGTAAATATTGTTGAGGAGCTGGTTAACATGATTACTACTCAGCGGGCGTATGAAATGAATACCAAGGTTATTTCAACCTCGGACCAAATGCTGCAGTTTGTTACGCAAAGTTTGTAATAGCTGATTGAATGTAAAATAGGTGGTGGTGATGATTAACACGGGAATCAAAACAGTGAAGTGCCTGGCTCTGGCCAGCGCTGTTCTGTTAACAGGTTGTGCGGGGGTGCGTAATGCTACGCCTAATGATCCGGCCTATGCACCTGTTATGCCGGGTTATAGCATACCTAGTCAGTCATCTCTGGGTGCGATTTATCAGCCCTCTCAGCGTGTCTCCTATTTTGTCGATCGTAAGGCACGTTATGTGGGTGATATTTTGACAATTAATTTGGTGGAAAAAACCACCGCCTCTAAGAAAGCTGAAACCGAGATTAGTAATAGTGCTAAGCATAATATGGCTAACCCAACGTTACCTTTTACATCCTTTACAGATAAATTGAAGGATGAGGGCTTAACAACGTCGATTTCAGGTGATAACGCCTTTACGGGGGATGCCGAAAGTGATCAAAGCAATAGCCTGTCGGGCAATATTACGGTGACGGTCACCGATGTGTTGCCTAATGGTGTGTTGCGGGTGCGGGGTGAGAAATGGATGACCTTGAATACCGGTGACGAATATATCCGCATTAGCGGTATGGTGCGTCACGAAGATATTTCACCTGAAAATATTGTGCTTTCAACAAAACTGGCTGATGCGCGTATTACCTATAGCGGTACAGGCAGCTTTGCCAACTCTAATGAACCGAGCTGGGTGTCCAAATTCTTTTTTAGTCAAATTTGGCCTTTCTAGGTAAAGATCATGAACATTCAAACGATTAATAAATTAGCGATAAAACAAGTGTTTAATAAGTGCCTGCTGGTGTTGAGTGCGTTGTTATTTTGTCAGTCTGTCATGGCTGATCGCCTTAAAGATCTGGCCAGTGTGGCTGGTGTGCGTACTAACCAATTAATAGGTTACGGTCTAGTCGTTGGTTTGGGTGGGACAGGTGATAAAACGGTCTTTACGCAACAATCGTTTAAAAATCTGTTGACTCAATTTGGTGTTACCTTGCCTGCTGGTGTGACGCCAAATTCTAAAAATGTTGCCGCTGTTGCTGTGCATGCTGACCTGCAATCCTTCGCCAAACCCGGTCAGCAGATTGATGTGACGGTGTCTTCATTAGGGGATTCTAAAAGCCTGCGTGGAGGTACCTTATTGATCACGCCATTGAAAGGTCTGGATGGTCAAATCTATGCCATTGCTCAGGGTAATCTGGTGGTGGGTGGTTTTGGTGCACAGGGTGCCGATGGTTCACGGATTACGGTGAATGTGCCCAGTGTGGGTCGTGTACCGAATGGTGCAACCGTTGAAAGGGCGATTCCTAATACCTTTGCCCATAGCAATATGATGACGTTTAACCTTAATTCGCCAGATTTTACGACGGCCAAACGCGTCTCAGATAAAATTAACAGGTTGCTGGGTGCTAACACGGCCTTTGCGCTGGATTCTACCTCGATACAGGTAACTGCGCCTCTCGATGCGTCGCAGCGTGTGACCTATCTATCGGTATTGGAAAACTTGGAAATTGATCCAGCCGAAGCAACCGCCAAAATCATCATTAATTCTCGCACTGGCACCATCGTTATTGGCAAGCACGTACGGGTTTCTCCAGCGGCCATTACCCATGGTAATTTAGCGGTGACCATTTCTGAAAATCCACAGGTCAGCCAGCCAGCACCGTTTTCTGACGGTGATACCGTGATTACACCCAGCTCCCAGATTGGTATTGCCCAGGATGACAGTCGAGCCTTTGTTTTCAACCCCGGTGTGTCACTGGATGAGATCGTGCAAGCTGTTAACCAGGTAGGTGCAGCGCCCGGTGACTTAATGGCAATTCTTGAAGCCCTAAAACAAGCTGGCGCTCTACGTGCCAGCATTGTGGTGATATAGGTTCTGATATGAATACTGATTTTTCAGCACAGACTCAGCTATCTAGTATGCAAGGACAGATGGCTAATACTAAGTCTTATACCGACTTGGCTAGTTTGGAAAAAATCAAAGTGCAGGCAAAGGAAGATAGTGAGGGTGCGTTGCGAGAAGTGGCTCAGCAATTTGAGTCCATCTTTATGAATATGGTGCTCAAGAGTATGCGTAAGGCCAACGAAGCTTTCTCGGATGAAGACTTTCTCGGTAGTCAGCAATCCAATATGTACCGGGATATGTATGACCAACAAATTAGTTTGAGTATGACGCAGGGCCGCGGCCTTGGTATGGCCGATATGCTGGTGAAACAGTTGGGTGGTTTTGTTGATCGGCATCAAATGGTGGGTGGCTCTGATAGCGTTGAAACGTCTCCCCTGAATGCACAGCAGCAGCAAGGCGTGCAGACTTACAAAAGTCTGTCGGAGTAACAGGGTAGCAATATGACAGACTTGCTTAACATTGGTTTATCCGGGCTTAACAGTAACCGCATCGGGTTGAGCGTTACTGGTCAAAATATTACTAACGTCAATACCGAAGGCTATAGTCGGCAATCGGTTGAATTTGGTGCGCGTACTCCTGAGTTCTTGGGCGGGTTTTTCCTCGGTACGGGTGCTGAGGTGGATACTGTTCGCCGTATTACTAACGAGTTTATGGTCGCCAGTGAGCGCAGTGATATTTCTTCGTTTGGTAAAGCAGAAACCTTTAGTACTGTGATGGATCAGATGGATCAGTTGTTTTCCAATGCTGACAGTGGTTTATCGGGTGATTTGTCCTCTTTCTATTCCAGCTTGCAATCAGCGGTGGACGATCCTTCATCAATTGAAGCACGGCAGGTGTTTTTATCGACGGCTAACAACCTGGCGCAAAAATTTCAAGGGCTGCAGGATCAGCTGTTGACGTTGCAAAATAATATTGGTCAGCAGGTTGAGGCTGTCGTAGTAGAGGTGTCTACTCTGGCCAAAGAAGTTGGGGAATTAAACAATCAAATCAATGTGGCCATTAATAGTGGCGGCGAACCTAATGACTTGCTTGATCAGCGGGACCAGGCGTTACGAGACCTTTCCAAACTGGTGGATGTAAGAGTTGTACCGATGGAAAATAACAGTGTTTCAATTTCGATTGGTAGCGGTCAACCATTGGTAGTGGGCACAGATGTGTTTTCATTAACGACTCAAGTTGATCCTGATAATGCTGCCGTAAGGGAGCTGGCTATTCAGACGGACTCGGGCGCTAAAACGGTGGTAGGTAACTCACTAGGTGGTGGAATGCTAGGTGGTTTGCTTGATGCGCAATACGGTGTTATCGATAATGCGTTGAATAATCTGGGGCGGGTTGCTCTGGGTATTAGTGGTGAACTTAATAGGGCCCATAACTTGGGCATGGACTTAGACGGTAATCAGGGTGGTGACCTGTTTACAGATATTAATAATGCCAACACCGTCAGTAATCGAACTATTGCCGGTACCAATAATTCGACACCTTCGGATCAGGAGGTCAGCGTCACGATTTCTGATCTCTCGAAATTGACTACCAGTGATTACAGCTTGACCTTTACGGGGGCTAATACCTATGTGTTAACTCGTCTTAGTGATGGCAAACAAAATGCTGCGCTGGATCCAAGTTTGACCGGGGCATTAACTTTTTCTGGGACTCCTCCACTGCCCTCCAGCGGAACCGCTTCCGTGGTAGTGGATGGCTTGACGATTGACTTGACTCGGCCCTCGGGGAATTTTTCAGCGGGCGATAGTTTTGTGCTGCAGCCGACGCGTGGCTTTTCCAATGATATTGCGGTGCAATTTGGGCGTGCCGAGTCTTTGGCGTTGGCATCACCGGTACGCACTATTACGGGCTCCAACAATACCGGTACTGCCAGTATTAGTGCTGGTGAGGTGACCAATAAAGCGTTAGCGTTTTCTAGCCCTACAGCAAAGCAATTAGCACCGCCCGTGGTGATCCAGTTTACTGATCCTGCTACGGTGCCTGTTACGTACAACATTCTTGATAACACCAACCCCGCTGCACCAGTTGCCTTAGTGCCGGCACAGGCTGGTCTAAGCTATCCTCCTACATCACCAAATGGTATTTTGCCCACCAGTTTTGGTTTTCAGGTTGAAATTTCAGGTGCTCCAGCCCCGGGGGACACTTTTAGCGTGGACTACAACACCGGCGGGGTGCTTGACAACCGGGTTGGTCTGGCATTAACCAAGGTGCAGGGCGCGGGGCTGTTAAATAATGGTAAGCTGACGGCCGAGGCAGCCTACGGAGTATTTACTCAGGAGGTCGGTTCGCGTACTGGTGCGGCGCGACGTGATGTTGAAGCCAGTCAAGTCCTGTTGGCGCAATCCCAGGGGTTGCAGCAATCGGTGTCGGGTGTAAACCTGGACGAAGAAGCGGCTTCGCTGATCGAGTTTGAGCAGGCTTATAACGCTTCAGCGCAGGTGATTAGTATTGCGCGCAGTATTTTTGACACATTGATGAGCGCGGTGAGATAGCAGGTCCTAATATGAGTATGAGAATTTCTACACATCAGGCTTTTTTAAGTGGATTGACTAGGCTGCAGGATGGGCAGGCAAACGTATATGGGCTGCAGGAGCAGATTGCGTCCGGAAAACGGGTTGAGACTCCAGGGGATGACCCTATTGCAGCTCCGCAAATTATCGCACTTAAGCGTCAAATTGCACAATTCGA
>Ga0209396_1003404_pt1 | contig 16086 bp, 11 predicted proteins | sample GOMGulsemesocosm_6_FD_184638 | JGI IMG/M metagenome (GOLD analysis project Ga0209396, IMG submission 184638) | Methane-oxidizing microbial communities from mesocosms in the Gulf of Mexico - GOM8C Gulf of Mexico (SPAdes) (version 2) | ecosystem: Environmental > Aquatic > Marine > Cold seeps...
TAGTCAAACCGACGCCTGAGGGCGCTGATCATGTCCCACTACCGTGGACACTTTATGCACAATCAAGGGGTAAGCTTTGAGTGCTTTATTATCACTTCATTTATTGGGCCTTGGCATATGGGCCGGCGTTGTTGCCGCAGAGGTTGTGATTGAATTGGACGGTGCAAAGAGCGATGACTCTTTAATCAATGCATCTAAGCTTCATTACTTAACGGATATATGGGTTGAAATACCTGCCTTTTCGCTAGTGTTGATCACTGGTTTACTGATGTTATCGCCTGAGCAGTTGCAAGGGGCGTTCCTATATAAAGTAATATTGGGCACAGCTGCGGTGGCATTTAATTTTGTCTGTGTTTACGCTGTTTTTAAGCGGCGCGGGTATGCGCTAGTAAACGATATAAAGGGCATGCAATCTACTGACCCAGTGATGAAGTTAGGGGGGGCAGGCTTTATCCCATGCTTCTTGGGTGCCATAATTCTTGGGCTGTACTTTGTATTCCAATAAAGTAATACACAACAATCTAAGCAAGCGCGACTGCCCTACAGGCAACTCCTTCTCAAACTGAAAAACTGAGATCAGGCAGCCCTGACATGGGTGTAATGACGCGTATATCAAGGCCGCGCCACGCTGCAGTCTGCTGCTTTTTTCCAGTTTCCAGCACTCAGTATCCAGTTCCCAGCTCTGCTCGTCACTCAATAGCCTATTGGCCATGCCATGAAGGCCGTAAAGGCTTTGTCCTATCGACGTTTGCTCGCCCCATGGGTTGTGTCCATTTTGAGCGTCTTGTTAAATGCATTTAATTCTATAGTGTATTGCTGCTCGGTATGAATACTACCCCAGACAGAATGCTCCACCTCTTTGACAAAGGTAAAGCCAGAAGAAAGATAGAGGTTTTTTGCAGCCTCTAAGCCCTTTACTGTCCATAAGGATATAGTCTGATAGCTATTCTCCTTTGCAAAATCTAATAGCTCTGAAATAAGGCGCTTGCCTAGACCCTGGCCTCGAAGTTTCGGGCTTACGAGGAACCAGCGTAGTTGTGCTTCGGTGCTTGAAACTTCGCAAAGAGCGATGGACCCAAGTACTTCTTTATTTTTCTCTACAATCCAAATTCTTTCACGCAAATTTGATCGTTTTGCGAATGCCCCCAATGGCTCAGCGACATAAGCTTCGAAAGTGTGGTCATAGCCATATTCTTTGGCGTATAAGATTCCATGAAGATAGACAATACTTCCGACATCACCCACTTCAAGGCTATTTCTAATGAATGTATTCATACTTTCTCACTGGGAGCATATGACGCCGTAATAACCGGTAAAATTGGAGTGCAGCGGGAAATCTACCCGAGTAAATTACCTGGTTAGGTGATTTAGATGGTAAGGGAGAATTCATATAGAGAAATTTAGAAAAAGTATTTATGCCCATACCTCAGCTAACTCCGCGATCACATGATTCATCAAGTTTAACCTCTTTGATAAATGGTATTACATCTTTTACTTCCAATACGTAACAGGCTGCCGTTTTACGACCAGTTCGGCGCAATTTTTCTAGTCGATGTCTACCATCTATTAGTCGGTAAGGCGTTTGACAAGGATTAGGCATATTGCGAACCACCAGCAAGGGAAATTGAATATCAGCCTTTTCGAATCGATCACCTTTAAAGTCATCAAACCCATAAAAATCTCCCGGCTTCGCACAAATATACTTTACCCTTAAAATGGAGTAGTGGTTTTTTGTCACTACGCCGTTTTTAAACAGAGCCTCAATCGAAAGGCTGCTGTACTCCATGCCGGGCCATGCCCAGTCACCATACATCGGGTGGCCAGGAATTCTAGTGGGGTGTTTCACAGTAATGAAATCGTCCGACAATTTATTCACCTAACGCCTTGTGAGTGGGCAGTGATCTTGTCCCACTTCCGTGGACGCTTTATGCACACAGTTTTTCATACTCTTCTGGCGATTGGTAGCCCAGCCCTGAGTGCAACCTTTCACGATTATAGAACTCGAGAATCGTTCGGAATTTTTTAATAGGTCGAGCTCATCGTTGCGGTTATCACGTTCTCGCTCGAGCGTCTTTCTGCTTCTTTTAGCTTTAGCTCGACAGCCTTGGTTGGATCGGGTTTATCTGTACGGCGTTTGGGTGAGATTTTGGCGGGCTTCATACGCTTGTTGGCCTTTAGTTCACCTTGAAGGTGCTCCATTTCCCAGCGCTAAAGCATGACGGGGTGTATGCCCAAAGACTCGGCAATACGCTTCGCCATAACGCCAGGATGATTCGCTAACGTAACGGCTTGAAGCTTGAAAGCCAAGGTGTAGCGATCGTACTTTCTCTTCTTTGTTTGTCCCATACTGAACCTTCTTCAGTTACGGCAAAATACCGTCCACTAAAGTGGTACGGTATTCCCCCCATTGGCTTCTTCGGGTGCTTGTTTCACAATGTGGAGCAGGCAGAGGCGAACCCTCGCACCCTTTGGATAAGGCAGGGTAGATGAGGGCTAGTTGAGTACCCATTAAGAACTGGTTAAGAGCTACTGAGGGGCCCTGTGTTGCGCTGGCGGGTTTAACCCATAGGTAGCTGGATGCTTTGTTACCGTTATTGAAGAGTCTAGCTAGCGGGTAACTGGTACTGTTGATTGAATTGTTCTCTGTAGTACCCGGGCGAAATGCCCTTCCATGTACTGTAAGCGCGAATAAATGAATTGGCCTCGCGAAAGCCAATCAGGAACGCGATTTCGCCAAGTGACATCTTCGAGCTTTCCAAGTAATGATCGGCAAGTTCGGCACGCACAGACTGCAATACAGATTGAAAGCTCTCTGCTTCACTAGTGAGCTTTCTTTGTAGTGTACGTTTACTCATTGCGAGCTTATCCGCCACTGATTCAATGGAACCATAACCACTTGGAAGTGCTTCCAGCAATACAGCTCTTACACGCTCAACGGTAGTCGCTCTTGAATCAATATCTGCGAGTTTTCGGTTTAACTTGCCTTTAAAATATTCCCACATTGCCGAGTTTGAAGTAAGGAAAGGTCTTTGGGCATCTTCAGCGCTGAAACGAATTGATACACATTTGCTTTGACTTACATCGCATCCAAAATAAGTTTTATATAATCCCAGACTATTGGGCAAATTGGGTAGTTCGATAGCTAGGGGTCGAATGTAACTACGAGTGGCTATTCGCGATAACTGTGTGAAGAACACCAATTCGCTCATGCCAAGTGAGCGAGGTATATGCTCTTTGTATCCGTAGCAGTGAATGGTCAATCGGGTGTCTTTATTGCTGATCGCAACTTCCAGAATCATCGGGCCGATCAAGGGTTTGTAGTGGCTCATCCGCTTTAGTGCGGTGTTTAAATCAGGGCTACACAGGCTTGCGAAGATAGGTGGGTCAAAAGACTCAGTACTGAGATGCTGAGCAATCAGGAGCGCCACTTCTTGCTCACCAGCGACGTGTTCCAACGCCTCCCAAAGTTGAAAATATTCTGCTGGCGAAAGCGACGCATTTTCTAGACTAAATAGATCGGCCGGTAACTTCGCATGGCGCAGGACCGCTGCAGTGTCTAACTGCATATCGCTAAACAGGACTTTCCAAAAAGGAGAGACGGCAAATTTGCTGGTTCGCTTCATTAGGCATGCTTCCGTTTAACTTGTCGTTTCGTGAGCTAAACCGTTTTTTCCATTGATTGACGAGATGCTTTCAATACAATTTTTCGCGGCAGAAGTGGTACAACCCAATTCAGCTTGAATTTCACTCCAGCTTCATTGATGGCTACCAGCTCACCTTTTTCCATGGCCCGATAACCGTATTGGGCGACTGATGCGGCTGATTTGGCATTTTTCCAAATATCAATGTCTTCCAAACCCCCTGCTTCGACAAAGCCGGTAGCGACAGCACCAGGGCAAAACGCAGTTGCAGTCACGTTGTACTCAACCACTTCTTCTGCAATCGCTTGAGTAAAGGACGTTACGTAGGCTTTAGTCGCGTAATACACCGCTTGCAGCGGACCAGGCATAAAGGATGCGCCCGAAGACACATTCATGACCTTGCCCTGTCTGCGCTCCACCATCCCCTTTAGGTATAAGTGTGTCAGGTTGGTCAGTGTCACTATGTTCACTTGCATCATCGATTGCTCTGTGACGAGATTACGAGTGTGAAACAAACCATGTCCACCAAAGCCCGCGTTATTGATTAATGTGTCAATAACTAATCCAAGTTGCTCGGTTCTTTCGAAAATTCGTTGTGCGGCATTTACTTCGGACAAGTCTTCCGCGATTACCGTTGCCGATACCTTATGAGAGGATTCAAGCTCAGCTTTGAGTCTTTCCAATTTGCCTTTTGACCGGGCGACTAGCACAACATTGCCGCCCTTTCTTGCATGAATATGAGCCAGTTCCCTGCCGATACCGCTTGATGCGCCGGTAATGAGTGCTGTGTTTGACGTTGTCATCGTTTTTCCTTATCTGGTGTTATTTAGGTAAGGCCAGCTTAGGTAACCGGATTGCGTCACACACTCTCAGAAGATGCCAGCATGCTATCAAAAGGCGCCAATGCATACTGTGAATGGTCGCCGATAGGCGAGAGCAGATATTCAGAGGATGCTTCCCTGCCATTCTAGTCCAGAATATCGAAGGTCAGCTCTGGCTCGTGAACGGCCAAACTTCGATAACAATCACAGTGGCCACACTATGCTCCGATGAACAGTCGCCGCAGTCATCATGCCTGCAGCTCTATTCTCTATATTCGCCTTGAGTCCTGTCTGGCCGACGTCTATACGCAGCGCTTCGGTAGGGCAGTAAATCCGATCTAAGTCGGTTGACTTAATTAAGTCGAGTGACTTAGACTGGCTTTATGACAAGCTCAAACGATACACACACACTCACCGGCGAGGCGCGCATTGCCATCGTCCATGCGGCTGAGAAGCTCTATGCGCTGCATGGAATAGACGCCGTCTCCACCCGTCAGATCAGTCGCGAGGCCGGTCAGAAGAACCACTCGGCGGTGCAGTATCACTTTGGCTCAGCGGAGGGGCTGTTAAACGCCATTCTCGACTACCGCATGGGGCCGCTCAATAAGCGCCGTGAGCAACTGCTCGATGCCTGGGAGCTGAGCGCTGAGAAGGGCAAAGGGCAGCAGGGCGATGTACGCGCACTGGTGCGCATTATGGCCGAGCCGCTGCTCGACCAGCTGCAGGGCCCCGTAGAAGAGAGCTATTACATGAGCCTGATAATGCAGTTGTCGACCCGCGGTTACTTCGCACAGACCCTCAACAACCACCGCTCTCAGGCGCTCTGGCGGGTGCATGAACACCTGAGTGCGGCCCTTAGTCACCTCGACCCTGAGGTGGCCCTGCAGCGGCAGGTGATGATGGGGCGCCAGCTGGTGATCAGCATCGCCGACTGGGATAGAGAGAGGCGTGAATCATCACAAGTTTTGAGCGATGAGCAGTTGGCGCGCAGAAACGCTCTGCTGTTTGATTTTATTGTCGGAGGCCTCTGCGCACCGGCAAGTTCGGCTGAATAAATGTCAGCCCAAGATTGGCCACTAATTACACGAAACACCGCTGCGATGGCTGTCGCCGTCACACCATTTAAGAAACAATCGAACATTGGAGTTTTCTATGCGCTTGCCCCTCGCACTTTCCGGCCTGGCCGTGGCGGTTTGTTTAACCGCCTGCGGTGACAACAACACTTACAACAGTGGTTCTGCCGCTAGTGCTGGCAGCCAGTCCTCTGAATCCGCCGCCAGCGCTCAACCCACCGTGCACCCAGCCCTGACCGCGGTGCTGCCGGAAATGGTGGAGAAGATGCATCAGGTCACCGACGGGGTCTACCAGGCGGTCGGTTTTGGTGGCGCCAACTCCATCATGATCGAAGGTGATGATGGCATCGTCATAGTCGATGCCATGGGCTCGGTGCAGGCCGGCGAGCGGGTGATGGCTGAGTTCCGCAAGATCACCGACAAACCCCTCAAGGCGATCATCTATACCCACAACCACGGCGACCACGCCTTCGGCGCCCCGGGTATGGTGAAAAATGAGGCCAATCCTTCAGCGGTACAGATCTGGGCCCACGCCAGCACCAATGCCTCGATTGATCGGGTGGTGAACCTGCTGTCGCCGGCCATTGGCGCTCGCTCTAACCGCATGATTGGCGCACTGCTGGAGCGGGGCGACGAGGGTTTTGTGCACTACGGCCTGGCCACCGAGGTCGAGACCATCATGCCGGGCAACCAGCCGGGGTTGCTGCGCCCGACCCACACCTTCGAGGATGAAGTCGATCTGGAGATCGCCGGCATTAAGCTCAAGCTGGTGCACGTGGCCGGTGAGACAGACGACCAGATTATTGTCTGGCTGCCGGAGCGCAAGGTCATCATGCCCGGCGACAATGTCTACAAGTCCTTCCCCAATTTGTACACATTGCGCGGTACTTCCTACCGCGACATCAAGGCCTGGTACGAGTCTGTCGATACCATGCTGTCCTTCGAACCGGAGTTCCTCGCGCCCAGCCACACATTACCGGTGAAGGGCAAAGCCGAGGTGGCTGACGTGCTGACCGCTTACCGCGACGGTATCCAGTATGTGCACGACCAGACCATCCGCTTGATCAATCAGGGCCTGACCCCCGACGAGCTGGTCGAGGCGGTAAAACTGCCCGAGCACCTGGCCACCCACCCCTATCTGTTTGAGTACTACGGCAAGGTCGAGTGGGCGGTGCGCAATGTCTATAACGGCTACCTGGGCTGGTACGACGCCAACGTCTCCAATCTGCTGCCGCCGTCACCTGCGGCAGAAGCTGAGCTGATGGCCGAGCTGGCCGGTGGTGAGGCCGCACTGATGGCCAAGGCGCAGGCGGCTTTTGACGAGGGCAATTACCCCTGGGTACTGAAGCTCACCGATCACCTGCTGCGACTGACCCCAAACAAGGGCGACTATAAAGCGCTGCGCGCCCAAGCCGCCACCCAACAGGGTTACGCCATGCACAACGCCAACGCCCGCGATATCTACCTGACCGAGGCGGCTGAACTGCGCGGCGTGCAGATGCCCCATGAGCTGATGCTGGAGGCGAGCAATAACCTGATCAAGGCGATGCCGGTGAAGGGTTTTGTCGAGGCCATGGCCATCAACCTCAACCCGGAAAAGAGCCTGGAGACCGATGAGAAATTGTCCCTGAGTTTCACCGATGTTGGCGAGAGTTACACCATCCATGTGCGTCGCGGTGTGGCGATTGTCAAAGCCGGCGCCGATGCCGATGCCCAACATAAGATGACCACCAGCCGGGATGTGTGGCTGGAAATCATGGCTGGCGACCGTAGCCTGCCGGGCGCTCTGGCCACCGCCGATATCGAACTGGAGGGCGGTCGTTTGAGCATTCCCGCCAGCCTCGGTTTCCTCTCCATGTTCAGTGGCTAACTCAATCTCTGTAGCGAGCAAGCCCCCCTGACAGGGGGCTTCGATCGCAGAGTGGCTGCCTTGGGGATAAACCATGATTGATTCTTTAGCTTGGTGTTCGGTTGGGGTGTGATTACCCTGTACGGCTGCCTCAATGCTTTTTTATGCCCCCCCAAATGTGTTTATTGCGGCATGGTTTGGGCACGGATTGTTACCATGGTCTGGCCATCTGCTGGTCAATTGAGCCCGCGATTTATAAGGTCAAGGCTAACGATCAATTGTCCGGAAGGTTAGGTTCACCCTTGGCTGTTGTGTTTTTTTCGTTGGCGGCAAGCGATGCAACCAGTGGGTTTGTGTCGTGCCTTTCATGACCAGTAGGCTGCCATGTTGTAAGGTGAGAGAAGCGGTCTCTTTGGTTTTTTTATGCTTAAATGAAAATTTTCGTTCTGCGCCGAAGCTCAATGATGCTATGGCGCCATTATTTTTTAAGTCCTTTTCACCGTCGCTGTGCCACGCCATGCCTTCGTCCCCAGTGTGATATAAATTAAGCAAACAGGAGTTGAAGGTTTCTCCCGTTTCTTTTTCTACGATACCTTTCAGAGTTAATAGCTCTTCTGTCCAGGGTAGTGCTGTTTTAGTGGTTTTAGAATAGGTGTACTCAAATGGACTTTCAGCGTACCAAGCAACTTTCCTCTTGGTGTTAATATGTTTTCCAAAAATGATGGCCGCATCATGTCGCCATTCAATTTTAGCCAACAAATATTGTAAATATTCATTGGCGTCAGAGTGGGGCAGTAATGGTCCGTGATAATTGACGATGCCATCTCTGTGTAAGAGATTTGTTGGCTGGTTATCTAGCTGACTGAATAAGTCCATTTGATGTATTCACTTTTCATACAATGCCCACAAGGTCTGTAACCTTGATTTTGGGCCTCTAACTCAGAGGCAAAAAATACACGGTTTACCCGCTGCATTCGTTTCCCCGATGAGCATGTTAATGTTCCGTAGACTCTTAGCCTTCGATTGCCGCCAAAACAGATGGTGTTGTCCTTTATCTGTTTCATCAGTGCTCGGGAGCTTAGATCGCTATGCGCTATCATGAGTGCTTTCTTTCGTGCTTAACTCTGTGCATCGTGAAAAATAACACCTAATGTGTGACGCTGACCATCGTGTACTTCACTCACGCCATGCTTCATGTTGACCCGGTAATAACCTCTTGCCCCTTTGGCAGGCTTGAAGTGGCTGGTCAGAATGACCATGTCTCCTTGGTTAGGTGTGAGCACAATCGCTTTAGATTGTGCTCTCGGTATTTGCTGGGTCAGTACTAATTCTCCACCCGTATAATCAATGCTTTGTTTGTTGAGCATACATATAGTTTGCAGGGGGAAGTAAACCTCACCGTATAAATCTTGATGTAAGGTATTAAAACCACCGGCGCCATACTTTAATAATAATGGGGTGGGCTTTAATTGACCATTCGAATGGCATTGCATTTGTAATTCATCAAGTGTTTCAGGGAATGACGGGTTAAGCCCTAGCATCTGCATCCATAAATTGGCAATGGGGGCCAGGTGTGGATAGAGGTGCTCTCTTATTGTCTGAACAATAGCGGGCAATGGGTATTGAAAGTATTTGTATTCACCAAGACCAAAGCGATATCGCTCCATGATCACGGTTTTTCGATAGATATCACTAGTGTTATACATTGCAATCAGGTTCTGGCAGTGAATATCTGATAAGAAAGCAGGCACTACGGCATACCCATTTGTATGCAGTTGTTCGGTTACTTTCTTCCAGTCTATCGCGCTTATTTTTTCTATAATATCTTTCATCTGCTAGCCAACCCCTGAAGTCGCGCCGGTTACAACCACAACCTTGTTCGTCAAGCGGTTCATCATTAGATCTCTATTTTTTATTTCAGATTTGACGACTATAGCTGGCCCGCTTTCTTGGTTCGACCCGATACTTGCTAATACAGTTAATTGCACATTCCTTTAAACGCTGGGATCAGAGTCAGATCTTGAGTTGTAAATGGGTATTAAGTAGGGCGGTGAAGCTCTGCCATTTTACCACTTCCAGTGCTTGTGGCGAGCGCTGCCGCCGAGGCTGGCAAGCTCAGAGCTGGCAGGTAAAATCGACCCATTGAGGCCATTCGCTGGCCAGGCTTCCTGGGCTCTCAGCTCTCTAAGGCAGGCCTTCACTGCTTAATATAGGGCGATAAATGGCAGAAAATGCTTTAATGATGTCATAGCTGCCATGGTGTGCGTTATCTATGATTGCGACTGGATCGCAGTGAAACTGCCAACAGCCCAATCACCAGGAGCATTAATATCATGAACTACACCTACGGCATTTATCTCTACCCCGATGTTGCCTCGTTAGACTTTGTCGGACCTTATGAAGTCTTTGATATATCCAAGTATTTGTTGAAAGCTGGGCGGGTGGTCACCATCGCTGAAACAATGGAGCCCATTATCTGTTCCAATGGCATGGAAGTTAAGCCGCAATATACCTTTGAGACCGCCCCGGCGCTTGACGTGTTATTAGTGCCCGGCGCCAATAACCTGGCTGCGGCTCTGGCCAGTGATAGGGCCATTGATTGGGTGCAGTCGGTCGCGCAAAAGGCGACCTTTACCACCGCTGTGTGCACCGGGAGTTTGATTTTGCAAAAGGCGGGTTTACTTACCGACAAAAAAGCCACCACCCACTGGATGTTGACCGAGGAACTGGCCAAAGACAGCCGTGTTTCGGTTATGCCCGAAATGCGTTATGTGCGTGACGGTAATATCGTTACTTCTCAGGGCGTCTCCGCCGGCATTGATATGGCGCTGTGGCTGCTGGGGGAATTGCACAGCCCGGACCATGCGCGACAAGTACGTAAAACGCTGCAATACGATCCTGCGCCCCCTTATATGGCAGAAGTCTAAGCGACTCACAAGTTTGCATTATGTATAACGTTGAGATCTTTATTTACGATCAAGCGGTTGGTTTGGATATCATGGGGCCGCTGGAAGTATTTGCCGCCGCCAACGTGATATATCAGCAGCAGACCAAGGGTGAACCTGCGTACCGTGTTGTATTGTCGGCACACAAGGCCGGTTTGATCACCCTGTCTTCCGGGGTTCAAATTCAAGCTACCCGCAGCCTTGGTCGCGGGGCGGGCAGCGATTATTTTATGCTGGTTGGCGGCTTTGACTTCGAATCGCTCTGTGGTGATCGCCGCTTAATGGATCGGCTGCGCAGACGCGCGGCGCGTTCTCGAAGGCTGGTGTCCGTTTGCACCGGTGCGTTTTTACTGGCAGCGACGGGGTTGCTGGAGGGCAAGGCTTGCACCACCCACTGGGGTTTCAGCCAGAAACTGGCTCGGGAATATCCGAATATTAACGTTCATCCAGACGCGATTTATATACAGGACGGCGATACATACAGCAGCGCGGGGGTCACCGCCGGTATCGACCTGGCCTTGGCGCTGGTGGAGCAGGATTATGGTGTTCAGCTCGCCATGGAAGTGGCAAGAAGCCTAGTGTTGTATTTGCGCCGCCCTGGCGGTCAATCACAGTTCAGCTCACCGCTGGCATTGCGGCAAAGCGTGGGCGCCAGTTTCAGTGCTCTACACAATTGGTTGCTCGAGGATATCTCGCGCGCCGTTCAGGTGGAGCAGATGGCCGACTATTGCTGTATGAGCCCGCGCCACTTTGCCCGTCGCTTTGCCGATGAAACGGGTATGACACCGGCAAAATACCTGGAGAAATTACGCCTGGAACACGCACGAGAGCTTTTGGAATCAACTTCTCAGACGGTTGAATCGATTGCCCTGCGCAGCGGTTTTGGCCGCGAAGAACGCCTGCGCCGTACTTTTCTGAAAATCTTGGGAGTAAGCCCCAGTATTTATCGACAGCACTTTGGGGTTGGTGTGTAATCTTGAGAATATAGTTTCTTTTATCGCCTCTCAACCTTAAACCCTTCCAAATAACGCTGTAATTTACCCCTACCTAATGAGGGTTTCTGGGTAGATCGGAAATGCAAAGAGAGTCATCCGTAGGCTTTCTCGGCCAATGCTCAAGCAACACCATTTACTGATTAAACCGGTTAGGGGTATTCGGTGTGTCTGCTGTTGCGCTTAACCTAGCTGGAATTCCATCACAGCTCCTTTTTTACACATTGGAGCCGATGTTGGCTCAGACCGCCAAGCTTAGGGCGACAGGCAGTAGTCGACCCAAAGCGGATGTTCAGGGCACTGATAGTGTTGTACCTAAACCGTCCAACAGCGGACATTCTGATTATGTAAAAAGCGTTTCAGAAATTGGTGCATAAAGGCGTCATATTGCCCTGTAGTGCTTAATCACTTCTTTCAGCGTACTCTCTATTTTCGCAACCCCTTGGTCTTAACTTGTACATTGATCAAGTGAGCCTCCGTAGGTGTCGCCTAGCTGATGTTCATTCATAAAGTTTACCTATGGCGCAATAATCATTAGAATGCCCGCGCTGGTGCTCGCCCGAATAGAATTATACGGGCGGCTGAAAAGGGAATCCGGTGAGAATCCGGAACTGACGCGCAGCGGTATAGGGGAACGAAATCGATACGCAGGTCAACTGCAGGCACTGTTCGCAAGAACGGAAAGCCATCGATCTAGGCCAGGTGGATATTCCACTCCGCCCCTAAGTCCGAAGACCTGCCAGCGAACAATTGCTACCGTCTTCGCGAATCAGGACCTTGGCGCCGTAACCTTCTCCGGAAGCCGCTGCTGTTGGTTTTAGGGGTGGTGGTGTCTATCTGTGTTTTGAATTGTGTCGAGGGTAGTTGACGCGAATTCAACACGGAAACACACCATGACACACCCATTCCAGGGCCTTAATGCCCCCTACCGTTATCCAACTCTACGTCATTCAATATTAGCCTTAAGCCTGAGCCTGCCTGTGGCCGCTTCGCTTGCCACTGCAGCCGAGTCGAAGCTGGAAGAATTCACAGTGACCTCCCATCAACTGGAAGAGAGCACCCCGCTCACCCTGCAGCGCTATGGCAACCAGCTCAACATTGTGCAATCCGATGACATACTCAAACACGGCTTTGTTGATGTCACCGACAGCCTGAAAACACTGGTGCCGGGGCTACACATTTCTCCCAAGAACGGCCCCTTTGATTATTTTAAAGCGTCGTTACAAGGATCTCGCAATCAGGATATCTTGTGGCTGGTTGATGGTGTACGCATTACCAACCGTCTCTACAATGGCACCAGCCCGCTGGATACCATTCCGGCTCACATGGTGGAGCGAGTGGAGGTGCTCAAAGGCGGCCAGGGAATCTTCTATGGTACTCAAGCCGTGGGCGGGGTGATCAATATCGTCACCAAGGCATTCAGTAACTCCAGCGCTGGTGCTGTGGGTACGGGGGTTAACAGCAACGACGGTTACAACCTCAACGCTTTCGCCCGAGGTGCTGCCGGAGAACATCAATATGTGGTTTACCTCTCCAAGAATAAGGCCGATGGCTATGTGCCCTACGCGGTTGAGGATATCCAGCCTAGTGCCACGGATGTTGAGCGAGGCTACGACGTCAATACAGCGGGTTTGAAGTACGCCTGGAATATCAGCGACCAAAACCGCCTGTCGGCACAGTATCAGATCAGTGATGCCGATCTCGATTACACCCGTCCCTATTTGAATAAAAATACGGTAAATGCCCGCCGTGAAACCCTGATGACACTCAAGCTGGACAGTCAGCTGAGTGAGTCACTGGCGCTGTTTGCCAAGGCCTACCGCCACACATGGGACACAGATTACAGCCGTGTCTACAACGAGTTGGATGGCAGTGGCGAATTGACCGGTGGCAGCGATGTACGCGATGTTGATACCTACTGGGGCTACGAGGATTATGGACTCAACGTCCTTATGGAATACAGTCCGGGCGGACGCTTCGAGTATGTGCTGGGTCTGGATAACCAGAATTTCTCTGGGCAGGATGATGTCTGGCGCATTGCCGATCAGCGTGAAAAGGTCAACGCCGTTTTTGCGCAGTTGCGCACTTCCGAAGCGCTATTTGATAACACTCTGCTCGCCCTGGGTGTGCGCAACAACCGACCGTCCAACAGTGAAAGCGCCACAGTCTGGAACCTGAGTGGTAAGCACGACTTCAACAGTAGCTGGTACCTGCAGGGCAATGTCGGCACCGCCTTCCGCCTACCGGACGCCGAAGCCCTGTTCCTCAATGAATACTATGACGACAATGGCGACGGCGTGCCCGATGGCGGCTGGTTTGCCATTGGCAACCCCGACCTCAAAGCAGAGGAGAGTCGCAATTTGAACCTGTCGCTGGGCGGCGTGTTTGGCCGCTTGAGCTTTGAACTCACGGGCTTTAAGCGCGACATCACCAACTACATAGATTCCTATGTGGCTGTCACCATTGGCGGTGTTGTCGGTGAGACCTTTGTCAACAGTGATGATGAGGTCAATATTGAAGGCCTGGAGCTGGTCACCCGTATGCCACTGGCTGACAGCCTCAAGGTTCAATTGAGCCTGACGGAAACACGTGCTCGCTTTAATGACCAGGGCGAGCAACTGAAGGATATTCCGGAGCGGGAACTCAAACTGGGGCTTAGCTATCAGCAGCCGGGAAGTCCTTGGGGTGGCGCATTAACCGCCAACTATGTTGGGGATATAAACGACCGTGAGACCCGTGAGAGCTATACGGTTACCGACCTTTCAGGCTTTTACTTTCTTGGCGCCGGCCAGCAACACCGAGTGACGCTGCGTCTTGAAAATATTACTGACAAGCACTACGCAACACGTATCGACAAGGGCACCGAGGACAAGACCGGAAGCGCTTACCTCTACCGTAATCTGGGAGTGGGACGCACGCTACATCTGGCGTACAACTACCAGTTCTGATAACGGATGATCGGTGGCTGTAACAGGCCACCATCACAGGATAAATTATGATTCGTTATTGGTTCTTATGGCACCGCTATCTCGGTATCGGCTGCGGTTTAATTATGCTGCTGTGGACTCTATCGGGTGTAGTGATGATGTACAAACCCTACCCGCGCCTGAGCCAGGCAGAAGCCTTGCAATTACAGTCACGACTTGTACTCGACGACTGCTGCCAGCTGAGTATCGATGATTCTTTGGCTGCAGACACCATGCTGCAACAACTGCGTGTAGATATGTGGTCAGGGGAACCGCTCTTACGGTTTACCACGGCCGATAATCAGTTACACAGTTATAACCTCGCCAGCGGTGAAAAGCTGACGACGGTTTCAGCTCAGCAGGCCAGTGATCTGATCGCTACACTGACTGAGCAGGATCTACTCACGCCCCGGCGTAAAGTTGGCGCTCAGTCATCGCCTCCCGTCTTGATTGAACGCGATCAATGGACGGTCTACGGCGCCTATAACCCACACCGCCCACTTTACCGTATAGCCCTCAATGATGATGAAAAGACTGAGGTTTATATCTCATCACGCAGTGGCGAACTGGTACAGCTCACTACGGCCGATAGTCGTCTCTGGGGTTATCTGGGGGCGGTAGTTCACTGGATTTACCCAACGGCCCTACGTCAGTACACCACCACCTGGTATTACCTGATCATCGTACTGAGTTTGTTGGGTGTTTTCTTAACCTTCACCGGACTATTTGTTGGCCTGCGCCAACTCAAGCGTCGGCGCAGTGGCCGTTTATCACCCTATCGGGGCTGGGCATTCTGGCACCATATAACGGGCCTGGTGTTTGGCCTGGTTACGCTCACCTGGGTGGCTAGCGGTTTACTCTCTATGAACCCGCTGGGATTGTTGGAAGGCTCTGATGCCAGAGTTGAGCAAAAGCGTTTAGAGGGCACGAGTATTCACTGGCGAGACCTACCTATACTCTTGAAAAGGCTTGAACAACTACAGCTAGTCGATGATGTCGTACGCCTTAACTGGCAAGTCAGTTCTGGTGGCACGGCCTTGTTAGTACAGCATCGCGATGGCGTGAGAGAGCGGCTGAGTGCGCCTTCGCTCAAGCTAGCGCCGCTTAGCGAGGTGGACTTACGAAAACTGGCACTGCAAATGCTGACACCGCAATCGGTTGAGACATTATCGTCTGAAGCCTTATCGACAGAACCACTGTCGATGGTGCTATTGGAGCGGGAGGATGACTACTACTACAGCCATCACCAAGAGGTGGAGCTACCCGTGTATCGAGTCATCAGTGCAGATAAAACCCATTATTATCTCAGCCCTGTGGATGGCCAGCTCATCAGTAAGGTCGATGGCGAGCGTCAGTTATACCGCTGGCTTTTTAAAGGTGTGCATCGTGGTGATTTTACCGCTGAGCTAAGACGTCGCCCGCTCTGGGATGGCTTTATGTTGATGCTGCTGGTGGGTGTGAGCCTGCTGTGTGGCTCCGGTACCTATATAGGCATTAAGCGTCTGAATTTTAATGTGGGGCGTAGCAGACGGAGAACCCTACGACCTGATCTCGGGTCACCATACAAAACGGGCTTGACGCGCTAACACGCACCGATGCTTGAGGCGTGACTGAGTGTCTGCTATTGCGATCAATCTAGCATGAATCTCACCATCTCCCACCGGCGGCTTCTGGCACGAAGCCGACCGGCTCTGGCACTACAGAGTCAATTTGGTGATTTAGTGTGCTGCGTTTCGCTTGGTTGACGCTAAACGACCCGAAGCCGCCATTCGGCAGGTTGAGTAATTGTGATCGAATAT
>Ga0209396_1003408_pt1 | contig 16080 bp, 13 predicted proteins | sample GOMGulsemesocosm_6_FD_184638 | JGI IMG/M metagenome (GOLD analysis project Ga0209396, IMG submission 184638) | Methane-oxidizing microbial communities from mesocosms in the Gulf of Mexico - GOM8C Gulf of Mexico (SPAdes) (version 2) | ecosystem: Environmental > Aquatic > Marine > Cold seeps...
GAGCAACCTGTTTTTAATTATTACAACTTTACACATTGGGCATATATTGATAAGTTAGTATGGTTTGGCGGTACTGCAGATGATACTGTTCAAATTCCTTCTGCTCCATGGGTAAATGCTGCTCATAAAAATGGAGTAAAAGTATTTGGGAATGTATTTTTCTCACCTAATGCATGGGGAGGATCCACTGCAACAATGACGAACTTTCTTGAAAAAGATGGATCAGGAAATTTTATAGCAGTTACCAAGCTTAAAGAAATTATGGAATATTATAATTTTGACGGTTGGTTTATTAATGAGGAAACAGATACAAACGGTATAACAGCTCAATTAATGTATGAGTTTGTTAGAGAGTTAACTGCAGCTATTGAACCTTTAGGGAAAGAAGTGATATGGTATGATGCTATGTTGTTAAGTGGTACGGTAAGCTGGCAAAACGCCTTAAGCGCGAATAATTATATGTTTTTCCAAAACGATGACAACGGCCTTCCTGGTGATGGTTATGAACAAAGAGTGAGTAGTAGTATGTTTGTCAACTTTTTTTGGTCTGGACCTAGTAATCCTAGTGTTTCAAGTTCAAATGCGGGGGTATTGGGTAGGAGTCCGTATGATGTTTTTACAGGTGTAGATTTATGGCCAGGAAGAAACCAAACTGCATTTGAAACAGGAGGAAATACTTGGATGAATGATATTCATCAATCTGCGTCAACTGCTTATACTTCTTTGGGGTTATTTGCTGCCAATGCCATTTATAATAATGCACAGTATAGTAATTTTAATAATGATCCTAATGATAGATTGAATTTCTATGAAGCCGAGAGACATATGTTTGGTGGGGCAGATAATAATCCTTCAATAGTAGATGCTTCAGGTTTTAAAGGTATTTCAAATTGGGTGCCGGCAAGCTCAACAATTACGGCACTTCCGTTTGAAACTAACTTTAATACGGGACATGGTAGAAAGAAATTTACTGATGGTACTGAAGCAAGTTCTAGCGATTGGCATAATATGGCTGATCAGGAAGTGTTGCCTACTTGGCAATTTGCTGTGGAAGGAAATCAATCTATAACAGCTTCTTTTGATTTTAATGACGCTTATAATGGAGGAAATTCCATAAAATTTGATGGAACGATTACGGGAGGGGCTCCTTCAACTGTTAAGTTGTATAAAACAGATTTAAGTATTGGTACAGAAACGGTATTAGAATTAACTTATAAAACAGGTCAGATAGCACCAACAAATATGGATGTGTTATTAGCATTTGATGATAATCCAACAAATCTTATCCCTTATAGTTTGGGGAATAGTACATCAGTGGACTGGAATACTGAAACTTTAAATCTTACATCTCATAGTGGTAAAAAGCTAGTTATGGTTGCTTTTGAGTTAAGCTCTGGTACAGCTGTTAATCCATATTCAATAAACTTAGGTAAAATTAAAGTTTTTAATGATCCTGCTTTAGGTATCGAAAAAGCAAATTTTAATGAGTTTGCGTTGTATCCAAATCCTAACGCTGGGACGTTTTACGTTAAACTGAAATCTAATTCAGGAAAAAACATTAGCATCAGTGTGCATGATATTACAGGAAGGCAAATCTTTTTTGAGAGCCACAATAGTACATCTGATTTTAAAACAATGATTAGCCTTAATAATACACAAAAAGGAGTTTACTTTATTACAGTGAGTGATGGAGCCTACGAGGAAGTACGAAAGGTGATTGTTAAATGATAATTTAGAAATTAGCTATTATCTAAACAAAAAAACCTGAAACTAAGTTTCAGGTTTTTTTGTTTATAAAGTAAATAAAAACTTACTTGTTTACTTCTGTAATATATTTTTTCAATGCCATTGTCATTGAAGGAGATTCTGGTGATGGTGCTTTGATATCTATTCTTAATCCGGCATCAGTAGCAGCTTTAACTGTAGTGTTTCCAAAAACAGCAATACGAGTTTGGTTTTGGGTAAACTTAGGAAAATTCTTTAATAAAGAATCTATTCCAGAAGGACTAAAGAAAACTAAAATATCATAAGATACATTTGCTAAATCGGATAAATCACTTACTACAGTTTTATATAGTGTAGCTTGCTTCCAAGTAACCTTTAATTCGTCTAAGGTGGTTGGAATTAATGATTTTAATTTATCTGAAGAAGGAAGTAAAAAACTTTCGTTTTTATACTTTTTGATTAACGGAACAAGTTCTGGAAAAGTTCTTTTTCCAACATAAATTTTACGCTTTCTGTAAACAACATATTTTTGCAAGTAATATGCAACAGCTTCTGATTGGCAAAAATATTTCATGCTATCAGGAACTTTAAAACGCATCTCTTCCGCTACTCTAAAATAATGATCAACGGCATTTCTACTGGTTAATATTACAGCAGTGTACTCAGAAAAATCAACTTTTTGTTTACGAACTTCCTTAGACTCTATTCCTTCTACATGAATGAATGATCTAAAATCAATCTTTACTTTTTGTCTTTCTACCAGATCAAAATAAGGTGAATTTTCAACCTTTGGTTCTGGTTGAGAAACTAAGATAGTTTTCACTTTCATATTCCCAAATTATTTTAAAGATTAGTTAGTGTTAAAACAGCACCTATTAAAACAGGTGCGATTTCAAGAGCGCAAATATACAAAATAAAATAAAACCAGTACTTTAAAAATAATTTTTGATTGTACAGTATTATAATTGTGATACTTAGTAAGTAGAGTGAAACGAATAAACCAATACCTAAATAGGTCCAAAATGCACTAGGATTTGGGACGATATAGAGTAAAATGATATTGGCGAAAAATAAAAAAAGACTAATAAAGTTAATAGAGGTTAGTTTTTGGAAATTATAGTTTTCAAAAACGGTATTTAAACTTAAAGTTTCGAAAATGATTTTCTCAATCAAATATTTTGATATAAAATAAACGTTAACGAAAATAAAAATGATGCTAAAATTAGCGAGGTTACTTTTGGTTAATAATTTTAGGGAGCTCAATGTTAGGTACGAATATACTGAAATGTTTATCGCAAAAAAGATATAAAATAAACTATTAAATAAGCTCCTTTTTTTATCTTTCTTATTATGCAATAATAAATATTTGCTATTAGTGAGTACGCCTAAAAAATCCTCAAATTGGTTGTTGTATATTAGTTTAATACACATAATAACAAATAAGGAGCCTAAAACTAGATAGGTTAGGTATTCATTATTTTCAATATTTCGTAATAGAAATTCCATTGGTACAAAACTACTCTTTTTATGTGTAGTTACAATTTTAGAAAATATTAATAAAATTAAAAATTTAAAAGAGTATTTTTACACCCAATATGAAAGACGCTTTAGTTGTTATACCTACATATAACGAAATTGAAAATATAGAAGCAATAATCAGAACTACCTTTAAGGTGGCTTCTGGAGTTGATATTCTTATTGTAGATGATAATTCACCAGATAAAACTGCAGAAACTGTAGTGTCTTTACAAAAAGAGTTTCCTGAGAACCTTTTTCTTGAAAAAAGAAAAGGCAAAGAAGGATTAGGGACGGCATATATTCATGGGTTTAAATGGGCTCTTGACAGGGAGTATAATTATGTTTTTGAAATGGATGCAGATTTTTCTCATAACCCTAATGATTTAATTAAACTATATAATAGTTGCCATATAAATGGAGCCGATTTAGCAATAGGTTCACGTTATAAATCAGGAGTAAATGTGGTTAATTGGCCAATGAACAGGGTGTTGTTGTCTTATTTTGCATCTAAATACGTGCAAATAATCACCCGAATGAACATTAATGACGCTACTGCAGGTTTTATTTGTTATAGACGTAAGGTGTTAGAAGCAATTAATTTTGATAAAATCCAGTTCGTAGGGTATGCTTTTCAAATAGAAATGAAGTTTAAAGCATATGTTAAAAAGTTTAAGATAGAAGAGGTTCCAGTCATATTTACTGATCGAACGAAAGGAACATCCAAAATGGATGGCTCAATTATATCAGAAGCAGTTTTTGGAGTAATAGTAATGAAGTTAAAAAGTTTATTTTCGAAATAAACTCATAGAAGAGGATTATGAATAAAGTATTGATAAAAAACGCAAAAATCGTTAATGAAAATAAAATTTTTCATGGTGATGTTTATATAGAAGGAAAGTACATAGTTGAGGTGGCTGAACAAATTAGCGCAAAATCTCCTGATGTTAGTGTATATGATGCAGAAGGGCAATACCTGTTGCCTGGAGTGATAGATGATCAAGTACATTTCAGAGAACCTGGGCTAACACATAAAGCTACTATTGAAACGGAGTCTAGAGCAGCAGTTGCTGGAGGAATTACTTCGTTTATTGAAATGCCAAATACTAATCCGCAAACAACTACTATAGAGAAGTTAAATAAAAAGTTTAAAATAGCTAGAGCATCTTCTTATGCCAACTATTCTTTTATGTTTGGTGGGACTAATGATAATTTAGAAGAAATTTTAAAGGTAGATTCCAATAATGTAGCTGGAATAAAATTGTTTTTAGGATCTTCAACAGGAAACATGTTAGTTGATAATGAAGAAGTGTTGGAAAAAATATTTTCTAGTACTGATATGTTAATATCTGTTCATTGTGAGGATGAAGGGACAATAAAGGCTAATTTAGAAAAATTTACGGCTGAATATGGAGATGATATTCCTATGAAATATCATCCAATTATTAGAAGTGAAGAGGCATGTTATATATCCTCATCAAAGGCAATTTCGCTAGCAAAGAAAACAGGAGCAAGATTACATGTTTTTCATTTGTCAACAGGTAAAGAAACGGAATTGTTCACAAACAAAATTCCATTAGAAGAAAAGAAAATTACAGCCGAAGTATGTGTACATCATTTATGGTTTACAGATAAGGACTATGATGAAAAAGGATCACTAATAAAATGGAATCCAGCGGTTAAAACACAGGCTGATAAAGATGCTTTATGGGAAGCTCTGTTAGATGATAGGATTGATGTTATCGCAACTGATCATGCACCACATACGAAAGAAGAAAAAGCCAATCCGTATACGAAAGCACCTTCTGGAGGACCTTTAGTTCAACATGGCTTGGTGAGCATGCTAGAAGCACATCACAATGGAAAAATAGATTTGGAAAAGATTGTTGAAAAAATGTGTCATAACCCTGCTAAACTATTTAAGGTAGAAAAAAGAGGGTTTATTAAAGAAGGATATTTTGCTGATATGGTTTTGGTTGATTTAAATAAACCCTGGACAGTAACTGAAGATAATATTTTCTATAAGTGTGGTTGGTCGCCTTTTGAAGGAAATACATTTAAGTCAAGAATATCTCATACGTTTGTGAATGGAAATTTAGTGTATAAAAATTTCAAGTTTTATGATGTTAAAAAAGGAATGCGATTAACTTTTAATAGATAGTTATGTATAAACTTTTGTTGATATTGCTTTTAATTACCGTGTCATGTGATAAAAAATTTGTGGCTCCAGAACCTGACAACCTGATTGAACAGTCTGTTATGGAGGGAATATTATATGATATAAAGCTACTTAAAGCTTCTAAAAGTAAAAGTTATAAGGTTTTAAAGGATAATAATGTTCAAGCAGATTTATATATATATCAAAAGTATAAAATTGATAGTATTACACTAAGGCAAAATATTGAATATTATGCTACTGAATCATTCAAAAAAAGCAAAGAAGTAGAAGAAAATATTAAGGCACAATTTGAAGCTAATAAAGCTGCTTTAGAAAAGAGCATTGCAGATAAAATTAAAACAGACAAGGCAAGAGATAGTATTAAGAAAATTGAAGATAGTATTCGATTGCCAAAAGAAAAGTTTAAAAGCGAAATATATAATTCTCTTCAAATAAATAAACAAAAGTTAGATTCGCTTCGAGATTAATTTATTTTAGTTCTTAACGAATCATATATATCCACAAACATTAAATTGTCGTTCGTCGATGATAATGATCGCTTATCGGTGTTTTTTTTAATTTTTATCAAATAAGCAAAATCAGAATAATAATTTTACGGAAACGGAGGGTTTTATCCTAATACATTGTTATATATGTATTAAATGATCTTGGAGGGTATTAATCTTTCTTCTTGATGTATTGTTGTTGATTGGTTGTCAGTTTGTTACCTAGTTTTTTTGCTATACATTAGCCGACTAAATTAGAAATATCAACCAATATTTTGTTTTTTTAAAATTATTTACAATGAAAAAAGAATTACTGTTATCAATCGTATTGCTTGCATTTACAAGTGTAATAAATGGGCAAAGTATTATTGAAACCACTGGAGAAAAAGTTACTGAAATGGAGAGTGCTAAACCTGAAGTGTTAACTGCAAATTTTGATTTTGTGGTTACCGACACAGGAGTGAATAGCAAGCAACATGAGTATGGTTCAGGTTTTTTTAAGCAGAAATATATTGTTATTTCAGCTAGAAAAGTAGGGGGTTTAGGGGGAACAAAAGATCCTTTAACAGGGGAGCCTCATTTTCAAATTTATTGCTCAACAGTTAAGAAAACGGGAGATCTAGACAGGCCTTTAGGGTACTCTAGGATATTAAACACCAATGATAATGAAGGTACTATTACATTTTCTCCAGATCAACATACAGTGTATTATACTAGGAGTATATTAGGAGATAATAGGAATTACCAGTTATTTAGGGCAAAAGATCCTGAGGGGAAAGGACAATGGTTAAATGAAGAGAAAATTCATTTTAGCAGTGAAAGTTACTCCGTTGAAAATCCGTATTTGTCAGAAGATGGTAAAACATTGTATTTTTCTTCTGATATGCCTGGAGGACAAGGTGGTTATGATTTGTATTCTGTGAATGTTAATGAAGATGAAACAATTGACAACCCTGTTAACTTAGGAGATAAAATCAATACACCTAACGATGAACGTACACCATTTATTGATGAAGAAGGGAAGTATTTTTATTTTGCTTCAAATGGACACAATACCATGGGAGGTTTAGATGTTTTTAGAGCTCGTAATGTTAAAAATGAATTTGTAAGACCTTTAAATTTAGGGCCAACAATTAATAGCCCTGAAGACGACTATGCTTTTATGTTAGCAAACAAACAAAGAGGGTATGTGACTTCTGCAAAGGCTGATGGTGTAGGAGGGTCGGATGTGTATAAATTGAGATTGAATTATAATAAACAAGCTATTAAAGGGATTGTTAAGGATGAGTTAACTCAGAAAATTATTACGAATGCAGTTATCCAGATAGTAGATATTGATGGTAATGTTGTGGCAACAAAAACAAATAAGTCAGGTGAGTTTTCTGCATATGTTGATCCTTATGAGGTGTATACTATTAATACAATTAAGGAAGGGTATGATGATAATGTGTTAGAATTGCCTACAAACTCAGCGACACAACGAATCTTTAAAGCTGAAGTTAACCTTGCTCAAACAGCTCCAGAAATAGTTGAAGTTGATGGAAAGTCAATGATTAAAATAGAAAATATTTATTTTGCTTTTGATAAAGCGGCTATAAAGCCAGTGTCAAAAATGTCATTGGATAAAATAGTGAGAGTTTTAGAAGAGAACCCTACAATGAAAATTGAAGTGAATGCACATACTGATATCAGAGGTAGTGCACCGTATAATTTAGGGTTATCAAAACGTAGAGCAGCATCAACAATGAAATATTTGATATCTAAAGGTGTTAAAAGCGGCAGGTTGATCTCTGAAGGGTATGGTGAATCACAAACTATTATAGATTGTGTTACTAAAGAATGCTCTGATGAAGAACATGAAATTAACAGAAGGATAGAGTTTGTTATAATTAAAGAATAATTGTAATAAGTAAATATACTGATTGATAACTCTAAATAACGTTGTTGATTTAATAGATTAAAGGTAGTGATTTCGTATTGCTGCCTTTTTTTGGCTTTTAGGTGTTTAGGATAATCGTGTTTTGTTCAAATAAAATAAACCCCTAGAGAAGATTTTCTCTAGGGGTTTATGTTTAAAAATTGGTTAGTTTTTATTTACTGTTTAATAAGCTTTCTAGTAACAGTTTCTTCTGCGTCTGTAAATTCAATTAAGTATAAGCCTGCGTTTAAATTACTTACATTTACAGTTCCGTTAGTCATAGTTCCCTTGTCAATAGTTTGTCCAAGTAAATTTAAAATTCTGTAAGTTGGGTTTAATTCATAATTCTTATTGATGTATAAATTATCTCCTCTTACGGGGTTAGGATAGAATAACTGGTCTCCTAAATCCTTAGCATCACTTAGTGATCCGATAAAAGTAATATCATTGTTGCGTATATTTCTTGCTCCATTGATACCCTTAATGGTTACCTGATCAATATATATATGATCATTGTTTCCACTTGCATCACATTGGAATCTGAATTGTGAATTGCTAGCAAAGTTATATGAAGCGCTATCAAGTGTTACAGTAGCAGAATAGAAGTTGTTGTTTTCAAAACTAGTTCCTCTTGCCCATGTTCCTACAGTACTCCAGCTTGATCCGTTATAATAACGTAGCCAGAAATCTTCTCCTGACTCCATACTGTATGAGTAGAAATAGAAGGTAACTTCAACTTGGTTGTAACTTGTTAAGTTAAAACTAGCTGATGTCATTGCAGAACCAGTTCCTGAATTATCTCTTAATCTAATAGAATAGTTGTTTTCATAAGACCTAGATCCTGAATAACGGTAGCAGTCACTTCCGCCGTCAGACCATCCGTCCCATCCAGATTCAAAGAATCCTTCATGTAAAGTAGTTGTTCCTCCAGTAGAACATGGAGCACATGATGATCCACCACAATCTACTCCGGTCTCGTCACCGTTTTGAATACCATCAGTACAAGTTGGTGCGGTTGTTCCTCCAAAGCAGAAATTAGTTGCTTCTGATGATCCAAAACTACCACCTGATGTAATGGATCCACTTGGTCCTGTTAATGAGTATGACCCGTTTCCGTATGAACAACATATTCCGTCACCATAAGCATCACTTATCGTAAATGTGTAACAATCATCAGTTAAACAGAATGTTTCTGTTACTGTAGATCCGTCTGCATTTGCAGTAGTATAGCTAGCTGAAGCAACAGTTGTTCCTGAATCATTTGTAAGAGTCCATGATGTTTCTTCAGGATAGTTGTCAAAAGTAATGCTTAGTGTTACTTCATTGTCAGTGCAAGCTGTTTGACATGGTACACAAGATGATCCACCGCAGTCAACACCAGTTTCATCACCGTTCTGGATACCATCGGTACAAGTTGGCGGAGTGTTACATGGAGCACATGACGATCCACCACAATCTACTCCGGTCTCGTCGCCGTTTTGTATTCCATCAGTACAAGTTGGGTTAGGGGTTGCACCACATTTATCAGATAAAGCTAAGCTTCTTCTGCTTCCACCTACATCTAAAACAGAGTGCATTCTAGTTTTTTGTCCTTGTGTATACAAGTTCATACATGAATCATCAGAATAATCCATGTAATTTTGAACCATATCCGTAGTTCCACAAGAACTATGTCCTGTTGCACAACCATAGTTAGCTCCATCAGACTCAGGGGTGTCAGATACAAAATCATCTACACCACATCCTCCATCACCCCAAATATGGCGTAAGTTTAAGTAGTGTCCTATTTCGTGTGTAGTAGTTCTACCTAAGTTAAAAGGAGCGGTAGCAGTACCTGTTCTTCCGAAATATTGTGGGCCAACTACAACTCCATCAGTAGCAGCACTACCACCGGGGAATTGTGCATATCCTAAAATACCACCTCCGATATTACATACCCACATGTTTAAGTATTCCGCAGAATTCCATGGGTCAACTCCACCTTGAGAAGATTTTTTCATGTTGTCATTAGTACCCCATGATGATGTGCTTGAAGATTTTCTGGTGATACCTGTAGTTGCATTTCCATTTGGATCTACAGTAGATAAACAAAATTCAATTTCAGTATCAGCAGCTTGTGACCAAGTACTATTGGCATCACTGTTGGTACGTCTAAAATCTTCATTTAAAACATCTATTTGTGATTGTATTTGTGCGTCACTTATGTTTTCACTTGAGTTGTTGTAAATTACATGTACAACAACTGGGATGGTTATTATTGAGCCATTTATTTTGTTGTTTTGGTTTTGCGACATTTTTTGCTTGGTAAAGGCTTCAATGTCTGCCATTCGTTGTTTAAGCCCGGGGTCTTTTTGCATTCGATACTCTAAATTTTCCATAGAAGAACAATTACGTTCTTGGGCAAATAATATGCTTACGGTCAATAAGCATAATAGTAGTACAATTTTTTTCATTGTTATTTAGTTTTGGTTTGTACCCTATAGTTCCTTTTTTTAATAAAAGGTTACCCGTCAAAGCTGTGTTTTTTTAATATTATCGTAATTTATTAATGTTAAAACAGATTGAATCTTATGTTTCCAGAGTGTTTATTGAGAATGTGGTAATATGTAAAATATATATATTAGTAGCTCGTTTTAATCAGTTTTAAAATAGAATTCATGTGAATTTTGGCATAAAAAAAGCCATCAAAATTAATTTTGATGGCTTTTAATATTTGCGTATCGAGGCTCTCGATTACATCATTCCTGGCATTCCGCCACCCATAGGAGGCATAGCAGGAGTATCTTCTTTAATATCAACCAATGCACATTCAGTAGTTAAGATCATTCCTGAAACTGAAGCTGCGTTTTCTAATGCTACTCTAGTTACTTTTTTAGGATCGATAATACCTGCTTTAAGCATATCAACATATTCGTCAGTTTTTGCATTGTAACCAAAGTCTTTCTTTCCTTCAGAAACTTTAGCGCAAATTACAGAACCTTCTTTACCAGCATTTTCAGCGATGGTACGTAAAGGTGCTTCAATGGCACGAGCAATAATATTGATTCCTGTTTCTTCGTCAGCATTTTCAGATTTAACGTCAGCAAGAACTTTTTTAGCACTAACTAAAGCAACTCCTCCACCAGCAATAATACCTTCTTCAACTGCAGCACGTGTAGCATTTAAAGCGTCATCAACTCTGTCTTTCTTTTCTTTCATTTCTACTTCAGAAGCAGCACCAACATATAAAACAGCAACACCACCAGCTAACTTAGCTAAGCGTTCTTGTAGTTTTTCTTTGTCATAGTCAGAAGTAGTCGTTTCAATTTGAGATTTAATCTGACTTACTCTTACTTTAATATTTCCTTCATCACCAGCACCATTTACAATTGTAGTATTGTCCTTGTCAATAGTAATAGTTTCAGCAGAACCTAACATTGATAAATCAGCATTTTCTAAAGAGAATCCTCTTTCTTCAGAAATTACAGTACCGTTAGTTAAGATAGCAATATCTTCTAACATTGCTTTTCTTCTGTCTCCAAATCCTGGAGCTTTAACAGCAGCAATCTTTAATCCACCTCTTAATTTATTTACTACTAAAGTAGCTAATGCTTGTCCATCAACATCTTCTGCAATAATCAATAAAGGTCTTCCTGATTGAGAAACTGGTTCTAATATTGGAAGAATTTCTTGTAAGTTAGAAATTTTCTTGTCGAATAATAATACGTAAGGATTTTCTAAAGTAGCGATCATTTTGTCAGCATCAGTAACAAAATATGGAGAAAGGAATCCTCTGTCAAATTGCATTCCTTCAACAACATCTACGTAAGTATCAGTTCCTTTAGCTTCTTCAACAGTAATAACACCTTCTTTACCAACTTTTCCAAAAGCTGTAGCAATTAAATCGCCAATAACTCCGTCGTTGTTAGCTGAAATAGAGGCAACTTGTTTGATTTTTTCTGAATCAGAACCTACTTCTTTAGCTTGCTTTCCAAGTTCAGTAACAATAGCTTCAACAGCTTTGTCAATTCCTCTTTTTAAATCCATTGGATTTGCTCCAGCAGCAACATTTTTCAAACCTTCTTTTACGATAGCTTGTGCTAAAACTGTAGCAGTAGTTGTACCATCACCAGCAAGGTCGTTAGTTTTAGAGGCAACCTCTTTAACCATTTGAGCTCCCATATCCTCTAAAGGATCTTCTAAATCGATTTCTTTAGCAACAGAAACACCATCTTTAGTTACAGTTGGTCCTCCGAAAGATTTTGAAATAATAACATTACGTCCTTTAGGTCCTAAAGTTACTTTTACTGCGTTTGCTAATGCATCTACACCACGTTTTAATCCATCGCGTGCTTCTATATCAAATTTTATATTTTTTGCCATGATACTATTCTTTTTTAAATAATTGCTAAAATGTCGCTTTCACGCATCATTAAATAATCTGTACCTTCTAACTTTAATTCAGTTCCTCCGTATTTTCCGTATAATACAGTATCACCAATTTTCACAGTTAAAGGTTCGTCTTTTTTCCCATTACCAACTGCTACTACAGTTCCTTTTTGAGGCTTTTCTTTAGCAGTATCAGGGATAATTAGTCCTGAAGCGGTAGTTGTTTCAGCAGCAGCAGGTTCTACAAGAACTCTATCTGCTAATGGTGTAATGTTTAAGCTCATTATATATGAATTTTATTTAAATTATTAAGTTGATATGTAATAGTCAGAAATTGTACCATTGCCGTTCGACTGACATTTTTTCACCCAAAAAAGGAATTGAGTTTTTTACAACTAAAAAATGCCAACTGTTGAGGTTGGCATTTTTTAGTTGTATAATTTAAGAAAGATTACTTATCTTCTTTTTTGTCTGTTGCTGGAACAGTTGATGCAGGTGCATCGTCTGTTGTAGAAGCAGGTGCTTCAATTTGCTGATCGTTAGCACCGTCTAAAGCTTTTGAAGAAGCTCCTTGATTACCAAAAATAGTTACGTTTGATAATAGTATTAAAACAACCATTAAGATTCCTAACCACCATGTGCTTTTGTCAAGGAAGTCAGTAGTTTTTTGAACTCCACCAATTTGTTGTGTTTCACCTCCAAAACCAGCGCCTAATCCACCTCCTTTTGGGTTTTGAACCATAATTACTACAATTAGTAAAAAGGCAACGATCATTATAAGTACTAAAAAGATATTAAACATAATGGTATTATTTATTTTGTATTATTTATTTCTATTTTTTCTAAATCCGCAATTCGGTCTGCAAAGAAACTATTTTTTTCTGGATATTTCAAACTTAAAATACGATAAGCTTGAATTGCTTTTTTAAAATTTTTTTGTTCCAAGTAAACTTTCGCCAAAGTTTCCGTCATTAATTCATTAGAATTAAAACTGTTTTCCTGCGCTAAGTTCTTTAGTGAGACTGTTTTTTTAACAGGTGCTATCTTAGGTTTTGAAGTGATAAATTTATCTATTAAGTCAACATTCTTAAGTGTTTTAGGCTTTTCATCTTCAATGAAATCTATGCGTTCAATTGTTGATGTAGCAGAAAGTTTTAGCCATTCTTGAAATGAATGTGTTTCATTATTGTTGAACTCTAACGGCGTACCAATTGCTAAATTATCTTGAGCAATGGAATTAGTGTTTTCTGTCGTTTTTTCTTCAAATAAATCCGGATTTAAAACTTTTTCGTCAAAAGAGCTTGTTTCTGAATCAAATATTGAAATTTCTTCCGCAGCAATTACGTCAATATCATTTACTTGCTCTTGAAGTTTTTGTTGTGTTTTAGAAATGATGTTTTGGTTAAAAGAATCGGAAGTGATATAATCAAATAAAACACTCCGATCAGTAGTATATGCTGCAGTGAGTTTTAGTTCATGATTATAGCTATAGCTTTCTTCGTTTTTCAAGCCTTTTAAATACACTGCACGAGCTGATTGAAAGTAAGGAAAGTCATTCAGAACCCCTTTAAGTCCCATTGTTTGTTGCTCATTAATTCCTTGTGGCTGGCTTAATATGGTAGTGAAATCTAATTTATTCATGACTTACCATTTTGCTAGTGAAGCATTAAAGATATCTTGAGTAATACGTTCGTATATTTCTTCCATTGCAGTGTCTAAACTAGCACCGGTTAATTGCTGGGTAGCCGAGTAGTCATAGTAAAAAGAAAACCTTTTTTCAAAATCATCTTCTTCTTTTAGTTTGTTTGTAAAACGAACATTTATAGTAACAGTTAGTCTGTTTTGTGAGGCAGTTTGGTCTGCGGTAGCAGACATTGGTGCGATGGCGAAATTGGTAATTTCACCCTCGTAAATCAAATCGCCATTTGTATTAGTAAGCTCTAAATTTGTTTGATTTTGAATTAAATCTTGCAAGGCTAATGTGAAATTTCTATCTATTCCTGGCTCAACAATAGGAGCGTTATTTTGGAAAAAGTTTACTTGAAATGATTTTGCATCACCAGTATCCCCTCCTGTAAAGGAATATATACCACACCCCTGTAGGCAGATCGTTAAAATTAATAAAAGAAAGGTTCTTTTCATGGGCTTAAAAATACAGTATTAAATATAATGTGCTTTAAATAATTTGTTAAAGATCAAATTGTTTTATTTTTCGATATAAAGTACGTTCAGAAATTCCTAGTTCTTTAGCAGCTAATTTTCTTTTTCCTTTGTTGCGTTCTAAGGATTTTTTAATCAGTTCTAACTCTTTTTCATGTATAGAAAGAGTTTCTTCTTCGCTAATGTCTTCAATATAGTCGTATGCTTCCGCTTCTGGGTAAGAAGGGGTGGCTTCTTGAGGTATTTGTAGCACTTCTACGGTTTTTTCTTGAGGCTCTTCCGGCAATACCGTTTCTTCCTCTTTTTTAGATTTATATATTTTTTGAATTAATTCCTCATTTTCTTGTTGTACTTGTTGCGTGTTTCCTTTTCGCATCAATTCCATGGTTAGTTTTTTAACATCGTTTAAATCCGCTTTCATGTCGAATAAAACTTTGTATAAAATTTCACGCTCATTACTAAAGTCACTTTCTGATTTATTCTTGTTAATAACAGAAGGGAGGTTACTTCCCATATTCGGCAAGTAGCTTTTTAGGGTAAGCGCATTAACATTTCTTTCTCGTTCTAAAACAGAAACTTGTTCTGCAATATTTCGCAATTGACGAATGTTTCCGTTCCAGGAGTATTTTAAAAGTAATTGTACCGCTTGTTCGTCTAGCTTTATAGTCGGCATTTTGTATTTTAAAGCAAAATCAGAGGCGAACTTTCTAAATAGAATATGGATGTCTTCTTTTCGGTCTCTTAAAGGCGGTAAGTTGATATCGATGGTGCTTAAACGATAGTATAAATCCTCACGAAACTTCCCTTCTTTAATAGCGCCAAACATATTAACATTTGTTGCTGCTACAATGCGCACATTTGTTTTTTGTGTTTTGCTTGATCCTACTTTTATAAACTCTCCATTTTCCAACACACGCAATAAACGTACTTGAGTGGTTAAAGGTAGTTCACCAACTTCATCTAAAAAAATAGTTCCACCATCGGCAACTTCAAAATAACCACTTCGGGCTTGGGTAGCACCTGTAAAAGCCCCTTTTTCATGACCGAATAATTCACTGTCAATGGTTCCTTCAGGTATCGCTCCGCAGTTCACGGCAATATATTTCCCGTGTTTTCTGTGTGATAAGGAGTGAATTATTTTAGGAATACTTTCTTTACCAACACCACTTTCTCCGGTAACCAATACAGAAATATCCGTAGGAGCAACTCGAATTGCTTTTTCGAGCGCTCTATTCAGTTTAGGGTCGTTCCCTATTATTCCGAAACGTTGTTTGGTAGATTGAATGTTTTCCATAGTGTCTAATTCGTAATTAACAGTTATTAATTACGAATTGTTTTTTAATTATTATCAGAGTACCCAACAGCTTCTCCTAAAAAGGTAGCTGTAGTACAATCGTTTATTTTTACGTTTACAAAATCACCTATTTTGTAGTCTTCTTTAGGAAAAACAATCATATTACTCTGAGTGTTTCTTCCTGCCCAGTGTTTGTCTGATTTTTTTGAAGCTTTTTCAATTAAAACTTCTTCGGTTTTTCCTAAGTGTTTTTTTAACTGTTCGTGTCCTATGGCACGTTGCACATCAATCACTTCTTGTAAACGGCGTTTTTTTATTTCAAATGGCACATCGTCTTCTAATTTTCGTCCAGCAAGTGTTCCTGGTCGTTCAGAGTATGAAAACATAAACCCATAATCGTATTTTACGTATTTGATTAAGTCTAGCGTGTCCTGAT
>Ga0209396_1003413_pt1 | contig 16072 bp, 14 predicted proteins | sample GOMGulsemesocosm_6_FD_184638 | JGI IMG/M metagenome (GOLD analysis project Ga0209396, IMG submission 184638) | Methane-oxidizing microbial communities from mesocosms in the Gulf of Mexico - GOM8C Gulf of Mexico (SPAdes) (version 2) | ecosystem: Environmental > Aquatic > Marine > Cold seeps...
TTTAATTATCTTATTGCCTTAGATTCATTTAAATTATCGTCTCTGCTTATTGGTGCATTTGTGTCTGGTTTAGTGGTTGCTGGTGCCTGTATGAGTTTGTTTATGATGAAATTAAAATTATCTCTTTCGAAATTTAAACGTAAATCAAAGCGTCAAGTTGCAGAACTTGAGCGATTACGTGCTGCTGACATTAAAGGTTAATTTACCGTATGTTCGAACTTTTATTTCTTTTACTTCCTGTTGCCGCTGCATATGGCTGGTATATGGGTAGAAGAAATGGCCGCTATTTGCAACAAGATAAGCAGCATACGATCTCCAGAGAGTATGTAACCGGGCTTAACTTTTTATTATCAGACCAACCTGATAAAGCGGTTGATTTATTTATCGATTTACTTGATGTTGATAGCGAAACTATTGATACGCATTTAGCGCTCGGCAATCTGTTTCGTCAACGAGGGGAAGTACAACGCGCAATTAAGATCCATCAGAATCTGATTGCTCGACCTTCATTGACTCATGAGCAACGTAACCTGGCTTTATTACAACTTGCACGTGACTATCTTGCTGCGGGTTTAGTGGATCGCGCAGAAGAATTATTTTTGAAATTGATTGATGAACCAGATCATCGTCAAGTCGCGTTATCGCAACTCATTATTATTTATGAACAAACCAAAGAATGGGAACAAGCGATTTCGATCGGCAATAAACTGAAGAGAATGGGTGATGTAAAAATTGAGCGTAAAGTTGCTCATTTTTATTGTGCGTTAGCGACATCACCAACCATGCTTAATGAACCGAAGAAACGTTTAACGAGTCTTAAGAAAGCCCTACAGCATGACAAGCTCTGTGTGAGAGCAAGTATCATGCTTGCCGATTTGCACATTGAGCTAGGTGAACATAAAAAAGCAATTGTCTGGCTTGAGCATGTAATGATTCAAGACGTTGATTTTGTCACCGAAATATTACAGAAGCTAAAAAATTGCTATGTTGAAATTAACAATGAAGAAGGTTTTATCCACTTTCTTAACGATGCCCAAAATAATAAAGCGGGTATCAGTGTCGCTATTGAATTAGCTGATTTTACCGTAAGCAGTGTTGGGTTAGAGCCTGCAGAAAAATTGATTTTAAATCAAATTGTTCGAACCCCGACGATGAAAGGTTTTTACCACCTGATGCAATACCAAGAGCAGGCTGCTGAAGAAGGTAAAGCAAAAGAAAGCTTAACCATGTTACGGAATCTAGTAGGTGAGCAGCTTAAATTAAAACCCATTTACCGGTGTCGTAAATGTGGGTTTAGTACCAAAAGTATTTACTGGCATTGTCCATCGTGTAAACGCTGGGGAAGTGTTAAACCAATTCGTGGATTAGATGGCGAATAAAGTTACTTAATAAGTCTACCTAATAGCTATACGTAATAACAAGAATACGATAATGAGTAACTGAACCTAGGAAGAGATATGTTGCAAGATAGTAAAGTAGTTGTCGCACTTGATTATGCTGATGAAGCAAGTGCATTGAATTTTGTTGATAAGATTAATCCTAGCCAATGTCGCCTGAAAGTAGGCAAGGAAATGTTCACTTTATTTGGACCTGAATTTGTGCGTAAATTAGTTGCGCGTGACTTTGATGTGTTCTTAGACCTTAAGTTCCATGATATTCCTAACACAGTGGCAAAAGCCGTCGCTGCAGCTGCAGAGCTGGGTGTATGGATGGTGAATGTACATGCGTGTGGTGGTCAGCGTATGATGGAAGCAGCTAAAGCGGCATTAGTACCTTATGGTGACAAAGCGCCAATCCTGATCGCGGTGACTGTGTTAACTAGTATGGAACAAGAAGATTTAGCACAAATGGGCGTTAATATTACCCCTGCGGAACAAGTTATTCGTTTAGCGACGTTAACACAAAAAAGTGGTTTAGACGGTGTTGTTTGTTCTTCACAAGAAGCATCAATGCTTAAAGAAGCACTAGGTAAATCATTCCAGTTAATTACTCCAGGCATTCGTCCTGCAGGCAGTGCTGCGGGTGATCAACGCCGTATAATGACGCCGGTTGAAGCGGTAGCTGCGGGTTCCGATTACTTAGTGATTGGCCGACCAATCACGCAAGCTGAATCTCCAATGCAAGTATTAACTGAAATCAACGACAGCTTAGCTAGTTAACCGCTGCTTAGATTTAAGTTGGTATCGATAAGAGCGCTCAGGCGCTCTTTTTTTTATTTAGATAAACAAAGAGTGGGGCAATGATTAATCCCGTTACAAGGCCGTATAGGTGCGCCTCTGTGAGCACTTTAGCTTCAATTAATTGACTCATTGCTACTGGGCTATTGAAAAGTTGTTCATTGAGTACTTTAATAATTGTACCAATAATCAAAACATAGCCTGAATAATACCTCTTCGTCACGTCAAGGATTGCGCCGACAATTATAATGCCATGTAAAATACCTGATAAGCCGACATATAATTGCGTGCTTGGGGATAACCACAATATGCCCACACCCACGCCAATTGATAACAGTAAAATCAAGCTTGCGTAAGCTGCACTATTATAATATCGGTAATGTAAGCCGCCTATAACAGCTAAAGCCGTTAAGTTTAACAGTAGGTGATAGATATTCGTATGGTTAAAATTACCACTGATCAAGCGCCAGTATTCACCATTGATAATCAATTCCCTGTTATAATCTAACGCGGTTATATTGCTGGCAGAAACAGTATAGATAATCAGGCATAATAGCCCGAGGAAAAGCCAGTTTAACCACCGCTGTTGAATTAGCATATCTTATTAATCCATAATATTTAGGTTTGTCGTGAGCAAAAGAAAAAAGTGTACTGTATGTGAGAAAGCATTAGCCGCATGTATATGTCAGCACATAACGATAATTAATTCTGATATTGAATTAATTATATTACAACACCCAGGCGAAGTTAAAAATGCGATCGGCACAGCCCGTATTCTCAATCTTTCATTACCACAATGTCAAATTTTAATTGGTGAGAATTTTACCGACAATACTCAGTTAAATGCCATACTCAATGACCCGACAAGGCAATGTTTTTTGCTTTATCCGAGCGAAGAAAGTATTGCTGCTGAGGATTTCGCTGGTAATGAAAGTAGTAATCGAGACGCGAATATTAAACGGACATTTATTTTACTTGATGGTACTTGGCGTAAAGCGTTTAAAATGTATCAATCATCAAGCAATTTACAAACGCTGCCAGCGGTTCGATTAAATGCCGAACAAGCAAGCCAATATACAATAAGACAAACATCTATCGAAGGTGGCTTATCGACTGTTGAAGCTGGTTTCTTATTGCTTTCAACTTTAGAGCAAGATAAAGATAAAGATAAATATCAGCCTCTGCTGACCGCATTTGAATATATGATTAATTTCCAAATAGCGAAAATGCCTGCTGGTTTGTTTAACAAAAACTACAAATAGCGATGTAATGGTTAAATACTAGAATAAATATATAGCTGTAATAAGGCTCGTAGCCTATTTTTATGATGCTTGGCTGGTCTTATCGAATGTATCTCAGTTATTACTAAGTTATTAATTAATATTGGATTTAATATGTCACAACAAGCATTAATTGAAGCAATTAATACCATAATGCCGTTTGGTAAATATCGAGGACGTTTATTACTTGAGTTGCCCGAACCTTATCTAGTTTGGTTTCACAGCAATGGCTTTCCTGATTCTAAACTTGGGCAACAACTTGCACTCATGTATGAGGTAAAGTTGAATGGACTGGAGTCAATGCTCGCGCCATTATTGAAACGACCATCGGTGTATTTGAATAATGAAGGGAAATAAATAGTTAAAACGTCAAGTATCAGATCGGCATAGACACTTGACGCTGATTATTTCTAGCGTTAAGTCATAATAGAATTAACGATATAACTAACCTTTATTAGTGATAAAGCCAGCTTGAAGCTTACTTGAGAGCATTGTTATTAATTGTAGGGTCTGTTGCTCTGTCCTACTTATTGCTGGTATTTGTCCCCAAATCGGTTTTGGCCAGCAAGCATCATTTTTAAAGCGTGCAACATGATGGATATGTAATTGCGGCACCATATTACCTAAAGCTGCAATATTGATCTTGTCAGCGCTTAACCCGTCTTTTAATAGTTTACTGATTGCGTTAGATTCAGATAAAAATTGAGCTTGTTGTTCATCTGTTAATTCATGAAATTCGCTGATATTATTAATTTTAGGTACTAAAATTAACCATGGGAAATTACCGTCATTAGCCAGTAGGACCTGACATAATGGGAACTCACCAACAAGAACAGTATCTGCAGCAAGCTGTGGATGTAATATAAATTGTGTCACAAAGATCCCTCTATATTAAGAATTCTTCAATCGACCCTTTTTCATTCATTACTTCTTGGAGTGGTAAAGGCATACGCCCTTGGCCTGTCCATGTTTTAGTATCGCCATTGAAATCATAGGCGTATTTTGCAGGACGAGGGCCTCGTTTAGTTTTACTTTTTGCTTTTTCAGCTGTTGCATCTGTTAAGCCCATTAATTCTTCAGGGCTAATACCATTCTCTTTAAGTTGTAATAAGATTTCGTTCATTTTAGCTTGTTTTTCTTGCTGTTTTTCTAATTCAGCAGCGTTAGCTTCTTTTCTATCATCTACAATCGCAGTAAATTTAATTAGAACTTCTTCTAGTTGTTCAACGCTTAATTCTTTTGTCGCAGCGCGTAGGCTACGTGCATTTAAAAATATTTTAATAAAATCATTCATAATTAATACCTAAAAGTAGACTGGGATGGGTAAACACTAAATAAGATTAATACTCTAATACAATTTATGTACTCTAATATCATTAATCTACTCTAATACAATTAATATATTATAGCCAAATAAATATTAGAAACGTATTTACATTTATTTATTAAAACTAACGTATATGGATTAATTATGTAAACAATAAATTTATTTTATAACTATAGTGCGGGCATTATTTTTTAAACTATTTAATGGTCTATTATTTGAAGTCGATATACTTTAGTTTGAAAAAATAATTGGGATTAGCGTTAGATTTTTATGTCACATGTTGGTTGATTTGTGAACATTAACACTGATTCTGGCTTGAAGTGATGAAATTATCTGCTATTATCTTGCTTCCTCCTAAGTAGAGGTGCGCAATTCATCATTAGTATTGTTTAGGTAGCTCCTATGATAATAATACGAAAGGGAACTGCGCCGAAGAATGAATATTGAAGCTAAAAGTATTCATTCTGGGGATGTGTTCGAATAGAGACATCACTGTCATAGTCAATTTTAAATTAACTATGGGGCGCTACTGAAATAGAAGAGTGATAAGGGATATCTTTGCATAGCTCATTTGTAAATAACCTTATTTCACATCTCATCTGTCTTGTTCAGTCGTTCCCTGTAAAAATTATTAGGTCAAAGGGATCATGGAACTCATTAATTATTCAGACTCAGCGTTATCGCTAGTTGTACCATTAGTTGCACTTACACTCGCAATTCTTACACGTAAAGTATTGTTATCACTTGGTTGTGGTATTTTACTTGGCGCACTATTTTTAACAGACTTCAATGTTGTTAATGCAGCTAAACACCTTTCAGACTTGGCATTGAGCTTAGTTTGGGAATCGGGTGATGCGAGCAAAGGTTCATTCTGGGAAGTGGGTTCGTTCAATACTTGGAATTTATCAATCATCGTATTCTTATTCATACTGGGTATGTTAACGAGTATTATGATGGTAAGCGGTGCAACAAGTGCGTTTGCTGACTGGGCAAAACAACGTATTAAAACCCGTCGTGGTAGTACATTATTGACTGCATTTTTAGGTATCTTCATCTTTGTAGATGATTACTTTAATAGTCTTGCTGTTGGTAGTGTAAGTCGTCCACTGACAGACCGTTATAAAGTGTCTCGTGCTAAATTAGCTTACTTACTTGATTCGACTGCTGCGCCTATGTGTGTGTTAATGCCGATATCAAGCTGGGGTGCTTACATCATTGCCGTTATCGGTGGTATCTTAGCAAGCCATGCTATTACGGACATCAGCCCACTTGCTGCTTTCGTGCAAATGATCCCAATGAACTTCTATGCTATTTTTGCTATCGCGATGGTATTTGCCGTTGTCATGTTAAACCTTGATTTCGGTTTAATGGCTAAAGAAGAAGCAGCGGCTAAAGAAGGCAAATTATTCGATGATAAAAAAGGCCAACCGGCAGGCGCTACAATCGAATTAAAAGAAGCTGAAGGTGGCAACATCTTAGGGCTTATCTTACCTATCCTAGTGCTTATCTTTGCCACTGTCTTCTTTATGATTAACTCTGGTGCTTCATCACTGGCTGCAGATGGTAAAGCATTCGATATCTTAGGCGCGTTTGAAAATACAGATGTAGGTAGCTCGCTTGTATACGGTGCATTATCTGGTCTTGTTGTGGCACTTGTATTAAGCCTTATTTCTGGTGTTTCTGTTTCACTATTAGCGCAAGCAAGTTACCACGGTGCTAAATCAATGTTACCTGCGGTTTATATCTTATTCTTCGCATGGGCAATCGGTTCAACTATTGGTTCTATCGAAACAGGTAAATACCTTGCTGCGTTAGTGGGTGATTCAATTCCGACTAGTCTATTACCCGTTATCGTATTTGTTCTTGCTGGCTTTATGGCGTTTGCAACAGGTACGAGCTGGGGTACATTCGGTATCATGTTACCAATCGCTGGTGATATGGCTGCAGGTACAGAAATGGCGCTAATGTTACCTATGTTAGCATCAGTGTTAGCAGGTTCTGTATTTGGCGATCATTGTTCACCTATCTCTGATACCACGATCCTATCGTCAACAGGTGCTAACTGTCATCATATGGATCACGTAATGACACAGCTTCCATATGCGCTATCAATTGCCTTAGTAAGTGCGATTGGTTATTTGGTACTAGGCATTACAAGTTCTGTACTATCTGGATTTATCGCGTCAGCAATTGCATTTACAGTTGTGGTTGCTATTATGTCTCGATTAAGTCGTAAAGTTTAATAAGGCATTAAAAACAGGCTGTTTGTGATGAGCAGCCTTGGTTTAATGTTTGAGTAATAATCCACGCCTGTTAATACAGGCGTTTTTTTTGAGGGTATAAAATGGCATCTTTGCATTTCAAGTTTGCAGCTATGAATTCAGGTAAATCAACACAATTAATCCAAGCTCACTTTAATTATATTGAACGTGGTATGCATCCATTAGCGATGACTCCCGAATGTGATAGCCGTTATGGCAAGGGTATTATTGGTGCACGTGTTGGCTTAAAACTAGAAGTCGAAGTGTTTGAGAAAGATACCAATTTATTTACCACTGTTTCTACACGATTAGAAAATAATAAAATTGATGTATTTATCATTGATGAAGGTCAGTTCCTATCTCGAGAGCAGGTTTATCAATTAGCCCGTGTTGTTGACGAACTTAACATTCCTGTGATTGTGTATGGATTAAAAACAGATTTTAAACTAGAGATGTTTGAAGGCTCGTACCATTTGATGTGCCTGGCTGATAAAGTTGAAGAACTTAAAACTATTTGCTGGTGTGGTAATAAAGCGCACATGAATGCACGCGTAAGTGAAATTGGCGTGGTATTAAGAGAAGGCGAGCAAGTTGAGATTGGTGGCAACGAGCTCTACGTATCTTTGTGCCGTAAGCATTTTATGAATGGTAACGCGAGTGCTTAGTTCTTTTGTGTCGTTATTATATTGGCATTACTAAGAGTCCTCGATGATGAGCGGTTTATGTTGCGCTTGTCATCTGTATTGTTTGTGTATCTGGGCTATTAATTTCATTTAATACTATCTCTGGTTCAGAGAATAAATAACCTTGAAAGTATGTACTTTGCAGATTTTTAGCTTGTTTAAATTGGCTCTCAGTTTCTATCTTTTCTATTAATATACTTATCCCATGCTTCGCTAATAATGGTTTGAGAGCTTTAATTTCTTTAAATGAAGTTAGGGTAATATCAAATTTTATAATATCCACAATGCCGAAAAACGGTAACCAATCTTCTGAATAAATAAAGTCATCCAATGCAATCGTAAACCCCATACTTTTTAATTGCTTTAACGCCTTAAATATAGCCTCCGTTGGTGGTACGTCCTCGAGAACTTCAACCACAATTGGCTTATTGATGAGTTTATGAGGCAAGCCATCGAGAATACTCTGCTCTGTAAAGTTAATAAAGTAGGGTTTGTTATCCACGAGTTTATTAATATTGGAATTCAATAAGTGTTCGCAAACTAACCGCTTGGTTGCTATTTCGGCATTAATAATTGGGAAGGTATTTTCTAAACTATCACGATATAAAAGCTCATAAGCGACAACGTGACGAGCGCTATTTAAGATCGGTTGTTTAGCGATATATGAATGCATAAAGAGTGCTTTATTAACAAAGGTACCTATAAGCTTATGCGTAATTATCAAAAAGGCGAATTATTTGCTTAATATAGGTAGCTGTTCATGATTTTTGATGACGGTTAGGTTGGTACTGTGGCTTAATATTGACTGATGGAATGCCGTAATAGTCTTAATGACTAGTACGGCATGATTGGAAAAGTATCCTTACTGCTGTTGGAATACTTTGGTTACTTTATTGAGCTCTATAACATCCGCAAACGGAATGTTTTGCTCAGGGAAAGCTGCTTGAACCTTACTCGTTAGCGGCTTCGAGAACGAACGGTAGTTTATTTTAGCCACAACTGTGATTGGATAGCTGATATCTTCAGGCAGTTCAAATGATTCCACGCGTGTTTCATCTGGGGATATACGGGTATCCGCTAATATTTTTTCTACTCGCCAGAATTTAAGACCAACAGGTTCACCGTGCATATAACTGGATTTTTTCGCAAATACACGGCTGTCTTTTGGCAAGTAACCATCGTTTAACTGACCACTCACTAAACGTTCTACGCCTTTGCTATCCGTTACCACGAGATCAACCCATACTTGACGACGAGCGCCACCCGGCATTTTATGACCGGTATTATGGTTTGTAACTTTTACATCAATACTGCGGCCATCTTCGCTGGTTTCTACGTCGAGTAATAGGGCGTTACGTAAAATGTCACGGCTGAGTTTACCGTGTTCTTTCGATCGCATATCAGAGAAGTAATAGTTACCACCAATAAAGTTATGCGCAATCAAGTTTGGTTTAATAGGCCCATTATCCGTGGCTTGCCCTGGTACCTTGTTATCAAAATCAGTCATATCTAAGCGCATGTGACAATCGATACAGGTTTTGTTCTGTTCTGGCTTGCCTGGTGCGTTAAATTTAGAGGCTTGCCATTCGCCATAGTTGTTATTCACATTAGCACCTTGACCAGGTGTGAACTCATTATGACAAGTCGCACAATATAGTGAGCTTTTGTACAGTTCTGGGTTTGAATAACTGTCTTTGTGCTGTTGTGGCGATGCATTGATCTGCGCTTCTGCAACGAGTTTTAGCACTGGGTTGCTAGAGAATTCAAACAGATATTCTGCACGGTCTTTTAGGTTAACGGTAAGATCGGTATTACCTCCAGCATCCTCTGCTTTGGTGATTCGGTGGCAGAAAACACAGCTGGTACCAGTTTCATCAACCGGTAAGCCTTCTTTGAGAGCATCACGTAGGCTCTGACCTTCTTTTTCATACATGCTATTAAGATGAGTCAGCGGCGCGGTATTATTATTTAGAATCGTTTGAGGGGCATGACAACCACGGCATAGGTTTCTAAACGGTTCACCTTCTGATTCTGCCGCTAAGTTTTCTTGGAAGCGGTAATAAGGGCTATCCATATGCATACCATGGTTTGAATCGGCCCACTGTTTATAGAGGGTACTATGGCACGATTCACAACTTGCCGAATTTAACCATTCTGATTTATGAGTGAACTTGCGTTCGTCATCAAAGCGCAACCAGGTTGATAGATAAGGTAAGTTTTCTTTCGTTGTCACGTATATATTTAATGCTGACATTAAGCGTACGATCTCTGCAGACGGTGCTTTAGGATCAACTTTTGGTAATTCTGGTTTTTTCGGGTCAGTTCCCATACCGCCTTGGGTTTTTTGGATCATATCGATATAGGCTTCGATAGGATCGCCTGCGATCATGGTTGCTAAACCTACATGACCTGTCATGGCGTTTTGTTTAACGTCTTTGGTACCATCCGCTAACAAGTATTTATTGGTAAAGTTAAAGCCGTCAACATGACAAGAATTACAGCTCATCCAAAAATCACCTGCCATGGCTGAGTTTTCAAATTTATCGCTGTTTGCAAGGTTAAACAGTGTTTTACCTAAACGCAGTTCAGGCGCGATTGGATCGTGACCAATTAATTTAGCGAATTGCGCGTTAGCCAATTTAACTTTAGCAAAAGGACCTTGACCACTCACATCAAAACTCACCAAGTCGTGAGACATGGCGTTTTGAACATAGAGTGTGCCGTCTTTTTCAATCAGGCTACGCGGATTAGTACCGGGAATATGACGATAAATTTGTGTCGCTTTCACACCGCCTTGTAGTTTAGTACGGCGATGACGTTTCGATTTTTTACCTATTTTACCCTGGCGAGATAAATCAAATACCAACAGATCTTCTGAGCCAGATAGAGTTATAAATACTTTTTTACCGTCTTCACGGAATGCAACGTCATGTGGGTTAGACACAATACGCGTGGTATTATTATTCTCAATAATGTTTATTTGTTTGAATAGCTGTTTACGTTTATCAACTAATTCTTTTTCTTTACCCGGTGTTAAATCCAGTAACGAAATAGTTGGGAAGACGGTTGATTGAAAATGGAAATCTTGGGTGAACGACCACAATACATGCGGTAACCAAGCTTGTGTGCCATCGGGTGAAAGCGCAATGTTATCTAATACACGCGGTTTACCTTGTGGTGTTGCACGGGAAGTGTGCACAGCTGTATCAGCAAGTTGAATGACTTTGTTTAATTCGAGGCTAGGTGACCGTGTATTATAGATAGATACTTGACCTGTCATGCTATGAGTCACAAATAAACGACCATCGCTAGCTAGAGCAAGACCACGCGGAGTATCTGCAGTTTGTGTTGTCGCGGTTATTTCACCTTCGGCTGAAACTGTTATTAGCTGTTTCGCTTCAAACAGTGTCACGTAGTATTGTTTGTTATATGCATCATAAACAATACCAAAAGGGCGATAGCCTGTTTTGATGGTTTTAATTAATTTCAGGCTTTTAGCATCAATGAGGTAAAGTTGATCGGCAAGATAGTCACTGACTAATAATTGATTGTTGACCGGATCTAATGCAAGTCGACGTAGGTCTTTACCAAATGCTTGTTCTTTTAATAGCTTACCACTTTCAGCATCAAGAATACTGACGCTACCCGCATCCATGTTGGCACTAATAAACTGCGACCCATCAACAGATAGCAATAAACTGTTACTTTTGGTATTCGAATAATTAATATTGGTAGTATTGTTATTTACATAAGCAGTATTTGCAAAAAGTGACTGGCTTATTAGTAACAACAAAGTAAATAATAATTTAGGTAAAATATTTATATTCATAGATCTACGGCATCTTGGTGGGGGAAGTGGTATTACGATTAAGAATGGTTATCATTATATCGTGTTGAAATCATAGTGCAATATTTGTAGCTATGTTCGTGTGTTTAAATGATTAGGATCAAAATAATAGAGGTATAAACTTCGCTCACCAAGAAAGCGACCTTTAAATTGTGCTACAAAGTTTTCGTTACCTGGTTTATTAGTGCTTAGCTTATTACTACTCAGTCGCCAGTATCCATACCGTTGGGCTTGGTAATTACTGCTGTCTTGATAATGACGGTCTAAAATGACATGTTGTGGCAGGTTATGCCGTAAATTATCAATATTATAATTACTGATGATGATTTGCTGTTTGTTCATTGTTTTAAAGAACTGAGTGGCTTGTAATACCGGGGCATGACTTTGTTGGGAAAATTGTTTGATGCTGTGATAACCCACTGTAACAAGTAAGATAAAACTTAGTCGGTAAAGTGCTGAGCGTATACGCTTAGTTTGGTAAACATGCTCCAATAGTTGCGCGCAGATAATCGGCAGTAATAAACTAAAAACAGCTAAGTGCCGGATATTTTCTGGATTCTGCCCTCGGATGATCCAGGCAAACCAGCAGCACACCAGAATACTTAATCCACGGGTTTTTGGTAAATATAAACCAATGGTTAGCATTGAGGTTAATAATACGATTCCGAGAGTGGAATAGGTATTAGTTAATGTCGTCAGCCACTGGCTCAGTCGCGAATCTGTGGTACTTGTAGTATTTCCCCAAATAGTAAAGTGACCTTGGGTAAAACGTCTGCCTTCTTCAATATATGCCCAGCCGTCTTGCATAAACACATAGAGCGCGCAAATGATACCGACAAGGGTGATGCTGAATATTTGCCAGCCAAGTTGTTGATAACCTTGCTTACGCTGGCGGTGATAAAACAGTGCTAACAACATCGCACTGACGACTAGGGGCAAATAAGATGGTCGAGTTGCTAAACATGCAGCTAATAATAACCCGCTAATAACCGCGGTGAATGTTTGGCTTTGTAAAAGAGACGGTAATTTAGTGTTTAATAAAGAGGTTGAGCCGAGCGGTAGATGAAAGCGGGTTAATAATAAATATAAACTAAAGAACCACAGGGCGGAAGCGTCTGATAAACCGTTTAAGGCTAATTCTGCAATGTTGCCTTGCAGTAAAAAAAGCAGTACGGCGAATAATGCAAATGACTTTGTTTGCATACGCTGATAGCAATACGCAAAAACACTGACGGTTAACGCCATTGCAGAAAGAAAACTGAGTAAGACATTACTGTTGGGGTGTGAACTTATCGTGTTGATAAGTCGTTCCAACCAAACAAAACCAGGGTAACCGGGAAAGTGAGGGCTAAATTCTAATACTGAAAAGTGGCTCAACGCACGCTGAAAATACAGCGCATCATCACTGCTAATATCAAAACTATAATAATTGAGTAAACCAAAATAGCCTGCAATGCAGGCTATTAAGCTAATACAAACTATTAAATCAGCGTGCCAAGGCTTACTATTTTGTTGGTGCATCAGGTAATGTAAATTGTAATGCTGCTTGTAAATTAGTGCGGTATTTAATGTAGCGCGTTAAATCTGCAGGTTTTTGACCCACACCAAAGACCCCAGGATTACCAATTGACGAAAGGGCACCGCGAATGGCTGTATCGGCCTGTTGACGATGTTCAGCGGTTAAATCGGCAGCAAGTAAATCAATAAATAATTTACTTTTGACCACTAACACTTTAGCCACTTGATAGTCATTGATGTTTTGTTCTGCACCGTCGAGACGACGCATTACTTCTGCTTTTATGGTGGTGACTAATGCTGTGGCGACACCTTGTTGGTCTTTGTTGGTGATTGCTGTTTGCATTTGTTCATCGACAGCGAGTCCATGGTGCTGGTTGAAATAAACGAACTCTTTCTGCATCGAATCATAGGCCGTTTGTACAGCACTATAATCATTTGCCGATAACGCTTTTAACAAGGCTTCTCGCCCCTCAATTAACGGCTCTTTACCCGCCGCAGCATAAGAATAAGCAAAGCTTTGCGCACTAAATAGTAAGACTAAAAAGCTTAAGATAAATGCTGTTAGGCTGGTTTTGGTTAGTTGTTTAAGCTGCATCTTTTCCCTCTGGTGTTTTTTTATCGTCCATAATGCTTTGCACTTCAATCACTGTTTTTTCGTTACGGTGATCGAAGATCTGGCGGCGGTTATCTTCACCTTTAATAATACCTTCAGCCGCCATTAAGCCCATTTCCATCGCAGTATCAGTGAAGATGTAACGGAATGTACCTTGACGACCAGTCATCACTAAGTTATCAAATTGGTTAAGGTGCTTAATTGCACGTTCACGTTTGGCGTTGTAGCTAACATCCATCATCGGATAAGCATATTCGGTGTAAGTGGTGAAGTATTCTCCGGTACTTACATCTGGCACATCAAGATGGTTAAGATCTTGTTTTACACGTTTTAATAGTTTGTCGTTGTCCATGTGCCAAACATCGTCACCTTTATCACAAGGGATCTCGATCATCACTGATGTTTGGCCTTTTGGTGCCATGAATGGTGAACGGCGACGGGGTTCTTGCAAACGGGTGCCGATTAATTCTGGATCAGACAGGTACTGCCAGGTATTTTGAGACACGTTTTCTGTGTCCATCGGCATGTTGAAAAAGCGCAGAGAACGATAAGTTAGACCAGAATCAAATCCTGTTAACGTACAAACTACAGGCAAAGGAATAGTGCCGACAACGTGATCACAATTAATTGTATGTGCTTCACCACTAAGCTCATAGGTGACGGCATCAATGTTGTGTTCACTACGCTGCAACGCAGTAATGTTGGCGCCTTGCACAATTGTTACGCCTTGTTCTTGCAGTCTTTCTGCAAGTTTGGTGTACATTTGGCCAAAGCCGAGTTTAGGATAACGGTATTTTTTAGCGTAAGTGCGGGGTGTTGCACCACGTGTTGGAATTAGGCGACGAGCAACATCTTTTAAATCTAACAAACTAATGCGTTGTGATGCCCAGTCTGCAGATAATTGACGCGGGTCGATACCCCATAGCTTACCGGTGTAACCTTCAAAGAAATTTTTATACAAGGTAGTACCGAAGCGGGTTTCAATCCATTCTGCAAAGTTACTGGTACTTTGTTCACTCGGGCGTTTTTGGAAGGGTAATTTGAATACCAAGTCTACAGCTGCGCCGGCTAATAAGCTAATTGGTGCATTACGTAATAAGTTACCAATCGCAAGCGGGTAGTTGTAAGTACGTCCTTTAAAGCGGATCACACTGGTACGCTCTGCATACAGCAGGTCGTCAGTCATTAAGTCATCGATAAACTGTAATAGTTTCGGGTTCTTAGTAATAAAGCGATGGCCACCGTAATCAAAACGGTATTCACCTTTTTCACCTTGGAAGGTTTGTGTTGCGCACATGCCTCCAACAAACTCTTCACGTTCTAGGATAGTTACTTGATAACCGGCTTGATTAAATTCCCATGCAGCCATCAGTCCGGCTGGACCTGCACCTAAGATTACAATTTGTTTCGACATTATTTACTCAATGATTAATATTTTGGTCTTTAGTAGGTAATATAAACACGCCAACACGCCAACACGCCGTAAACCCATCCATGGCGGCCAGCAACAGTTGTCTTCGTTTATGTTACCTACTATCTATATAGCTTTAGTGTTTTCTTTTAGCGCTAAACTGTCGCCGTTTTGATCGGCGTTTGATAACCGCGATGCCAGAACACAGTGAATATCGCTAAATAAGCGAACCAGATAACAAGTGGTAATAGATTTGGTGATGAATTATAACCAAATAAAGCACGTAGGAAAGTGCCGAATACGCCTTGATCATCAAGGATATGACTAATATCAAACACGGCTGTTTGGAATACCGGTAAGACATCGGCGCTTTGTAACATGTTACTTGCCGAAGATAGTAAACCTGCGGCAATTATGATGATTAGCAGGCTTGTCCATTTGAAGAATGCTTGTATTGGCACTTTACGTGTTCCGCGCATTAACATGATCACTAATACCAGTGATGCAACAAGGCCTGCGCCAGCACCGATTAACCCATCTTGTAGTGAGAAGTCACCTTGACCTGAGTACATTAAGGCCGAGAAAAATAACACGGTTTCAAAGCCTTCGCGCATTACCGCAAGGAAAGCCAAAAAGATTAATCCAAATACATTACCTGTGGTTAAGATCTCACGAATGTTCTCTTGCATGTTAGATACTTGGGTTTTGGCTTGGCGCTGCATCCAAATGGCCATGTAGGTAAGCACCAAGGTCGCAAAGCCTAAGATACCCGCCATTAATAAATTGCGGTATTCATGCGAATCAAACTGGTCGACTACAAACTGAAAAATGAAAGCGACAATTAATGAAGCAATCAAACCAAGCGCGACACCTAGGTAAATGAGTTTGTTGTGCTTTGATTGGCCAAGTTTGGCTAAATAAGAAAGTATAATGCCAACAAGCAGGAAGGCTTCGA
>Ga0209396_1003414_pt1 | contig 16070 bp, 11 predicted proteins | sample GOMGulsemesocosm_6_FD_184638 | JGI IMG/M metagenome (GOLD analysis project Ga0209396, IMG submission 184638) | Methane-oxidizing microbial communities from mesocosms in the Gulf of Mexico - GOM8C Gulf of Mexico (SPAdes) (version 2) | ecosystem: Environmental > Aquatic > Marine > Cold seeps...
CCTAACCAATCACACCTCACTTGTCAACCAATCGACCTTACCAATAAAAAATAAAACAGAGAAACTAGCATACCAGAAAAATAAACACGATGACCGAAAGCATACCAAGCAAGGTTACCAGTACTATCAAGTAATGATGGATTTTTAATTTAACCTTTGATAAAGATCCAATAAAAAGCAGTAGGCAGGTTTGAATCGCGTTAAATAAAAGCCAATGTCTGTCGAGGGTAAACAGCTACATTATTGAGACTTTACAGTATTCTTGATTAACAAATCTGGCTATCAATATTCACCTGAAATGATCATGGGGTAAAATCTTGCTGCATGATGTGCAGAGTATCGCAAAGGAGGAAATGCAAATGAAAAAATACTTCTTAGAGTGAAGCAAGCTAGCTAGCTTATTTAAAAGTACAATAACCTTCTAACAGCCCTGACAATGGTATTTATTTAGTGACTAAAGTTAAGTTAAACATACCAAGATAGACCTACGGTCACTAATACAACAAGACGACTAAGTTTTGGGATGAATTTATCACTGTCAATAATCAGTTTTGCCACCAAAGCAGTGACAGTACTTTTCAGTTCTATACTAAATTCAGCTAGATAAGGGTTGTTGTTAACGCAGAAATTAACTTCTAATGTTAATAAAAATGAACATTAGACGTCAGTTTCATTTGCTAATCAAAACGCTATACTTAAAAGCACTTATAAATAAATTTATCAGTAATCTATGCGACAGATTTATCATATATATTTTTTCTTAACTTTGATTTTAGTATTACTTTTCCCGGAACACTCTAATGCTAACCGTTTGATTTTAGCGACTGATGATGGCCCTCCTCATATGATAAAAGAAATCGATGGGGGCATTGATATAGATATTGTTAAACAGGTATTGAATCAAGTGGGTTATGATATAGATATAATCTATGTACCGCTAAAACGTGCAAAGTTAATGGTCTCTGAGAATAAAGCTGACGTATTTCTGCCTACCTTTTTTCAACCTGATAATAAAAATATTTATCTTTCTAATCCTATAATCAGTTACAAACCTATGGTATTTAGTTTAAAGAGCAATAATATTTCCTACACATCAATCCACGATTTAAAAAATCTCAGCATAGTCACCTTTCAAGGGGCAAGTGGCTATTTTGGTGAAGAATTTGCCAAGTTTTCACAGAAGTCTGACTATCAAGAATTACATAATATGGCTAAGTTTCCAGAGCTACTTTTAAAGAAACGATATGACGTTGTGATCTTGGATTTTTATATTTTTTATTACTTTCTTAAAAAGCAACTTGAAAAAAATAGAGCACAATACGCTTATAAAGAAATAACATCTTCCCCACTCGTCTCCGAAGTACACGCCTACGCGGGGTTTAACGACAAAGCACTGAGAGACAAGTTCAATCTACAATTATCAATTTTCCAACAAGCTGAAAACGATCAGAGAATAGTTGAATACTATATAGGAGCGGTTGATTCATTAGGTAAGTAATGAATCAACCGTTAGCTATACATTTTACTTTTAGTTGTTATATAAAAAAACGGTTTTAGTTGGTCATTGATTACTAGCTAGGGCTCATTTATACCACAAAGCGCCCTACTCGTTCATCGTTGTACTGACCTTTTTACTGCTTCGATATTGTCGATACACAATCATCGATAATATTAAAATGGTGATATAAAAAAAGGGTAACAATTGTCACCCTTTTACATATAAATTCATTTGATTAAACAGTTCAAATAAATTTATTTTTCAATACAAAATTAACTTATTTTGGTGTCGCTTTCACATTCAGGGTAACACCCGATGAGGCATAATAACCATAAATGTCGATATACCAAGTACCTTTTGCTGGCTCTGGTAGATTACATGTTTCGTTATTACCATTTTTATAAGGGCGACAATCATAGCTTGAGCTAGTTGATTGTCTACCATGGGTTACATATAAATCAGCATCACCATTTCCCCCCGAAATAGTTACGGATAAATCTGCATAACCATCTACTAAATCATAGGTATAACGTGTCCAAGCTCGGCTTCCCACTGCGATGTCATTTACTGTGGTATCTATAGGTTCAATCGTAGTGCCACCGCCTGTGCTTGGCTCAATGTAACTCGCTGTTAACTTAACACCCGCGAAATCACTATACGCTTTAATTCTAACGTAATAAGTACCACCAACTTGTGTACTTGCACATGTTTCAACATTACCTGATTTGTATGGGCGACAGTCATAAACACTGTCTGTTGGCTCTGCGCCAAACTTCACATATAAATCGGCATCACCACTACCACCAGCAATGTCAAATTTTACATCCGTTGCCCCTGCAGGAACTTCCATTGTAAAAACAAGGTCATTACCTGTTGTTGCCGATAGGTCAGTTTTTACTACGCCATTTTCAAGGACAGTATCACTTGGCGTTGTACCGCCGCCACCTGTACCGCTTCCATCACAACCATTGGCGGTAATGTAATCAATAGCATCTTTAGTTTGCGCTAAACCGTAACCAAATTTTACATCTCGTCCCGTCGCACCAAGATCTTGTGCACTGGCATTAAGTACATTTCGAATCTCAACATTAGTACAGCTTGGATGATGACTCCACACGAGTGCAGCAACACCAGCAACATGAGGTGATGCCATTGAAGTACCACTCATTTTACCGTAATTACCTGAGCCAATATTAATGGTAGTACTTAAACCAAGTGCACTTAACATGGTCGCACCATCGGTATCAGATACTGTAACACTAGGGATATAAGTGGCGTTACTTGTGCCTAACGTTGCACCAAAGCTACCTGCAGCATTGTTATAAATAATAGCGCCAACACCACCACTGTCTTGACACGCTTTTACTTTATCGTGAAAAGAAATATTACCACGTTTAATTAAACAAACGTTACCTGCAGCCCCTGAGTCGATAGCTTCTCCAGTCGCAAAATTATATAGAGCACCTGTTGCTGTACCTTGGTTTTCCATGCTGTTAGCTGTGTAACCAGTATTTGATACTGACAATTCAACCACTGAGCCTAAACCTTCTGGATAAGTAGAATAAACATCAACACCTGGGCCAGATATTTCAACTTGACTATTTTTCTGTGAGAAATCAGCCAGTGATTTTGAACTATCAATGGCTGCCACTGACATCACTGAATCATACGAAGCCGGAAAGCTCTGTACATCGGTAGTACTGGTTGCTACACCATCATTACCCGCAGCAGCAATTAATAAAACACCTGCGTCATAAGCTGCTTGAATACCATTTTGCTCACTCGTACTTGAGCCTGTACCACCTAAACTCATGTTAATGACGTCTGAGCCATTACTGACACATTTATTGATAGCACTAACTAAATCAGATGAATAACCCCAGCCCGCTTCATTAAAGACTTTAACTATATGTAAATTAGGATCAGTGCCTATAACACCACGTACACCAATACCATTATTTAACGCCGCAATGGTACCTGCCACATGAGTACCATGAGGACCACCATGATCAAACCAGTTACCGGTTCCGCTGTCATTGGTTCCATTTACTGTGCCACCTTGTGCTCCCATATCTTCATGAGGAAGGTTTAATCCCGAATCAATGATACATATTTTTTTACCGCCGGAGTTTGCTGAAGCAATAGAGTCGTCAACTTGATCAGCCTGTACCATGCCAATGCCGTAAGGAACACTTTGCGCCATAAATCGACGTTGTAAATCTTCTTCTACATATTCAACATTATCATCGTTCGCTAAACTGAAAACATCTGTCGTTGAAAGTTCAGCACTTATCATATTGATATTTGGGTATTCTGCTTTAACTTTAGCGCCTAACCTCTTTAATTTACTTTTAACTGCTGCAATTCGCGCAAATGCCGTGGGACTTGCCATATTACTAACACTAGGAGTATTACTCATAGTGGCTTGAGCATTATTTGATTGCTTATATTTAATAATAAAACGCTTTGCTAAAGGTGAGCTAGCCACTGCAGACAAAGGCGTGTCAGTGGCCTGAACACCGACAGGTTGCGCAGCATAAAGTGCGGTAGAAATGGATAAAGACAACATACTTACTGTTGTTAGCATGACCCTATTCTTGATTTTGTGACCATTTGGCATGGGTATTTCCTATATAATTTATTTATAATTATTTGTTTATTTATACAAGTTGTTTTTTAGTGAAAACCACTAATAAACACAACAGTAACACTAAAATCATAAAATTAACAAATTTGTTACATCCGTATTTTTGTTTGCTTTGAAATTTGTCAAAATAATGTTAAAAACATAGCTATAAAAATAATTATAAAAAATGAGAATATAAATGAGTCAATTTATCGGTGTTTTTGATAATGCATTATCTAATGATCTGTGTGACAAACTTATGCAAGGCCACCAAAATAGTGACAGAGTTGTTAAAGGTCGTGTTGGTAGTGGCGTGAATAAAGCACTAAAAGATAGTAATGATGTCACTATGGCTGAAAAAGACTGGCAGACAATGCAACTTGAGGTTGTTAATGCTAGCTATCCCCATGTAAAAGCTTATTTAACTGAGCATTACATGGCATTAATTTCTGCGTTAAACCCGACCGTAAATCACCCCGAGACAGGAGCTCCAACGTCTGTAACCAAAGAAAATTTCGACAGCATTGGTAAAGCGTATATTGATCAATTGATTCAATATGTTTTTTGTTACGATAATTTTACCGTGCAGCGCTATGAGCAAGGTGTTGGTGGTTATCATTACTGGCATTCAGAGATTTACCCGCAACTACCGCATAATAAGCCGCTTCACCGAGTATTAGCCTTCTTGTATTACTTAAATGATGTTGATGAAGGTGGTGAAACTGAATTCCACTACCAAGGCATTAAAGTGAAACCTAAAAAAGGTACACTTGTTATTTTTCCTGCGGGATTTACTCATACCCATAAGGGCCATATCCCATTATCTCATGAGAAATATGTGGTCACGTCATGGCTAATGTATAACAAAGCTGAGCAACTTTACGGTAAGAAATAAAAGGAAAAATGAAAGGAATAGGTTTAATGTGAGACAACTAAGTCTCACAACCTGCTAGGTTATAACAAGTAGAGAGGCTACCTAACTAATTGCTATAACTCTCTTCGAGATAAATAGCTAAAGCCTTATTAGGCATATCGGTTTACACAGTTAAGTTCTTTGAAAGTTCTGATTAAACGTTCTGCCAAGCTTACCTCAGCACACCTCAACCATACCCTAGGGTCATAGTACTTTTTGTTAGGTTTATCTTCTCCCTCAGGGTTACCTATCTGATCATGTAAATACTCATGATTTGCTTTATAAAAATCTTTTACACCTTGCCAACTCGCCCATTGGGTATCCGTATCGATATTCATCTTTACCGTGCCATAAGATATAGCTTCTTTAATATCACCCACATCTGAGCCAGAGCCACCGTGAAAAACAAAGTTTAGAGGATGGTGCTTTAATGAATATTTATTGGATACATACTCTTGTGATTTTTTTAAAATATCAGGAGATAAATACACATTACCTGGTTGATATACCCCATGAACATTACCAAATGAAGCGGCAATAATAAAATTGCTACTTATTTTTGATAAACACTCATAGGCATAGGCGACGTCTTCAGGTTGGGTATATAACTTACTATTATCTAAATGAGTATTGTCTACACCATCTTCTTCGCCACCAGTACAACCGAGTTCTATTTCCAAAGTCATTCCAATTCTTGCCATACGCTTTAAATACCTAGTGCAAGTTTCAATATTATCTTCAAGTGACTCTTCTGATAAATCAATCATATGTGAGCTGAATAAAGGTTTACCGGTTTCGGCAAAGTGTTGTTCTCCAGCAGAAAGTAAATCATCAATCCAGGGTAACAAGCTTTTATTTGCATGATCTGTATGCAACATAACCGGCACCCCATAATAATGGGCAATACCATGAACATATTTTGCCGCAGCAACCGCTCCTGCAAGTGCCCCTTTATGACCTTTGAACCTAAGCCCTTTTCCTAAAAAGAAAGATGAACCACCGTTAGAAAGTTGAATGATAATGGGTGAATTAACCTCAGCTGCGGCCTCTAATGCTGCGTTGATTGAATTGGTATTAATGACATTAATCGCAGGTAAAGCGTACTGATGCTTTTTGGCATGTTTGTATAAAATGGGCACATCATTTGCCAATACTACACCTGGTCGTAATAACTCACTTAGCGCTGTCATAGTCTCTTCCTTAATTTATTGCTTCGACACAAGGCTTGGTAACAGCCTTAGCACAGGCATCGGTTATCGCCTGCCAATCTTCATTAGCAACCCAATCCTTACGACATACCCAAGTTCCACCAACGGCCATCACATTATTTAATGATAAATATTCATCCTTATTTTGTGCTGATACGCCCCCTGTAGGACAAAACGTTATATCCTGAAATACACCTGAAATGGCAGATAAAAATGCAGCACCACCGGATAACGCTGCGGGGAATAGCTTTAACTCGGTAAAGCCAAACTCTTTTGCCATTAAAATATCTGCTGTATTTGAAACACCCGGTAATACTGGAATACTACAAGCTGCTAAATGACCTAATAACTTCTCAGAAACAGCTGGTGTGACTATAAAGTCAGCACCCGCATCAATAGCTTGCTGTAAAGAATTAACATTAACCACGGTGCCCGCCCCTACTAATAATTCAGGTACCTGCTCTTTAATCGCGGTAAGTACATTTAAAGCTTCAGCAGTTCTTAAAACTACCTCAACCAGTTTTAAACCGGACGCCGCCATTGCTTTGGCAATATTTACACCTTGCTCAACACTATCAGCCTGAATAATTGGCAATAATGTTTGTGAGCCCATTAACTGTGAAAAAGAAGTACTAGAAAATGAAGTCATTGGAATACCTTTAAAATAATTGGAAAACTAATTTTATAACTAATTTGAAAACTGTCGGATCATAGTATTTAACGACTCTTTGGCGTCACCAAATATCATTCGACAGTTTTCTTTGAAAAAGAGAGGATTATCCACACCTGCAAAGCCTGAAGACATACCACGCTTTAAGACAAAGACATTTTTAGCTAAATCAGCATTTATTACCGGCATACCATAAATAGGGCTACCTTCCATATCACGAGCTGCCGGATTAACAACATCATTGGCACCAATAATAATGGCAACATCAAAGCTTTCAACTCTCGGATTGACCTCGTCCATCTCTAATAACAGATCATAAGAAACATCTGCCTCCGCTAGTAATACATTCATATGGCCAGGCATTCGTCCCGCAACAGGATGGATAGCGTAAACAACTTCAGCGCCATTGTTTTCTAATAGATCTTGTAGCTCTTTCATCGCATGCTGGGCTTGAGCAACAGCCATACCATAACCAGGCACAACCATAACGCTCTGAGCAGCCTCAAGCACATAGAAGGCATCTTCTGCAGATAAAGGACTGACTTCACCTTCAATAGTGATCTCAGACTTGGTCACCGATTTGAAACCAGAGAACAGTACACTTGATAAGGAGCGATTCATCGCTTTACACATGATACCCGTTAAAATAATACCGCTCGCACCAACCAAAGCACCGGCGACTATTAATAAGTTATTTCCTATCGCTATCCCAGCAGCACAAGCGGCAAGCCCTGAGTAACTATTAAGTAGGGAAATAACAACGGGCATATCTGCACCACCAATTGGTAATACCACCATAATACCCATCAACAACGCTAAACCGATGACCAAATAAATTAAAGTTGAATCAAGTTGAACTGAGAAAAGGTAACCCGCAACCACAACGCCAAGTACTAATAATAGATTGGCATACATTTGCCCGGCAAAAACAATAGGTCTACCTACCATACGTTCACTGAGTTTTGCCCAGGCGACAACACTACCTGAAAAAGTAATACCACCGATAAGCAATGCACAGTAAATCACAGCCCGTTCAATAGTAGTAAAGTCCGTATTCTCTACCACTGTTGACCAAGCCAATAACATACTTGCTAAACCACCAACACCATTTAGCAAAGAAACAAGCTCTGGCATTTTGGTCATAACGACGAATCTAGCAAGTAATAACCCAACGATACTTCCGGCAATAATGGCAACTAATATCCATTGAAAGCTAATGATGCTGTTGTCCAATAAGGTCACGACTATGGCTATCAACATAGCGATAGACGACAGCATATTCCCTTTTCTCGCTGAAGCAGGATGACCTAATAATTTTAGGCCTAAAATAAACAACATAGCTGAAACCACATAGGTGGCATTAATAATAAGTGTACTATCTGACATAATATCCTCCTTCAAATATCTATTTTTTCTTAAACATAGCTAACATGCGATCTGTCACTAGATAACCGCCAACAACGTTGATTGTCGCCAAAAACACTGAGAATGCACTTAACACGGTAACGTAGTCACCACCGCTGCCTCCAGCAAGGGCTAACGCGCCAATAACAGTAATACCTGAGATAGCATTAGCTCCTGACATTAATGGTGTATGTAAGGTTGCAGGGATTTTACGAATCAATTCAAAACCGACAAAAATTGACAGCATTAATATAAACAATAAAGAAATGGTATCCATTTACGCCACCGCCTTTTTTTGCAGAGACAACAGCATTTCACTCACTATTTTCCCTTGATGAGTAATAACGCAGCTTTTAAGCACTTCGTCAGAAAGATTTATCTTTAACGCCTTAGCATCTTTGCACCAACAATCACTGATAAAATGTTGAATATTATTGGCATACATATGACTCGCATCTTTAGCTACATCATTTGACCAATTACCTTGCCCAATAATGGTAACGCCATGTAAACAAACATCTTCACCAGCAATACTTCCTTCAACATTTCCGCCACTTTCGGCCGCCATATCAACAATAATGCTGCCTGGCTTCATTAAAGCAATGGTTTCTTGCTCAATAAGAACTGGTGGCTTACGACCGAATAACTGCGCTGTTGTAATAACAATATCTGAATCAGCTATACACTTAGCTTGTGCTTGGCGCTGAATATCCATTTGTAATGGGGTAAGGGCTTTAGCATAACCTTGATTGGTTTCACCCGTTTCACCGAGATCGATCTCAAGAAACTTTCCGCCTAGGGATTGTACTTGTTCTGCAACAACAGTTCGGGTATCAAATGCAGTTACAGTCGCTCCCAAACGTTTTGCCGTAGCAATCGCCTGTAGGCCTGCAACACCAGCACCGATAACAAACACTTTTGCAGGTTTTATTGTGCCAGATGGAGTCATCATCATAGGTAAAATGGAAGGTAACTGGCTAGCCGCTTTCATCGTCATAACATAACCGGCAAGACTTGCCTGAGAGCTTAGTGCATCCATTTTTTGGCAACGGCTAATGCGTGGCACCATTTCCATAGAAATACTGGTGATATTGTTTCTTTCTAATGCCTGTAAATAATCAACATCATTGAATGGATCAAGAAAGCTAATTAACGTTTTCTCGCTATTGCTCAATAAAGCTAATTCAACTGATGGTAGTTTGTGTACAGATATAATCACATCGGCTGACTGTAATAACGCCAAACGCCCAAAAACTATCTCTGCACCTGCAGCTCGGTATTCATCATCTGAAACATGAATTGGGTCACCTAAGCCTGACTCTATTTTAACTTGAGCACCACTTAGCTTGTACGCTTTAACATTTGCAGGTAGCAGTGCGCACCTTTTTTCACCCGGTAATGTTTCTTTTGGAAATGCAAAAACCTGCATAACTCCCCCTATATAAAAACTTAATTCCAATGTAAAAAGTCACTGGCAACTGAACTTAACCCAAAGAAATGAATGGCCCCGTCCTTGGGAGAAAAACTAAAACAAACTCATTCCACAAATCGTATTTGAATAGCATTATGAATTAACAAATAAACCACACAACCCAACTCAAACGTTTGAGGTAATTTATAGGTAATACTTTTCGCTGTCAAGATATATGTTGAAAATTAACGATTGTTAAAAGAAATTTACTTTTAAAGTGAAACGTTGATGAACATTGACGGAGATTTATAAAGTAGAGTTAACGCAAAGGTTATGAGGTATTGATACCCTAGTGTTATTTAGCAATAACACTACTTTTCTGATAAATGGAGCAAGGAATGTGGATTAAACTGTTTAAAAGCTATTATACTGAATCGTTAATATAGTAGCTTTTTTGATGATGATTGTTGTCTAGAATGGCTGCTATTTACAAGCCATTAAATGCCGTAAAGGCATTAGAATAGGTCACTTGATGAATTTGCTCTGCGGTTAAGTCGAGTTGCTTAGCAAGGTTTTCTGCACTTGATTTCATATCAATAGCCGAGCCAGCAAAGTTAGTTTTTCCCGGTTCACGGACAACCCTGTCCTCCCCTACTTCAAGGGTAATATTACTTAAAGTATAACGGCCTTGCTTAGCCCCAGCAGCTGCCATAGCGTCGGTAGTGATAATCACTCTATCAACGCCAACCAAGTCAATATAGTTCTTTAATGCATGAAATGGCACATGGTGGCCATCAGCAATAAAGCACAACCATAACCTATCTTTAAGGCTCAGCGCTCGCTGAATAATGTTGTCATGGCGATGTAACTGTTGTGGGCAACCATTCCCTAAGTGGGTAAACATTGATAAACCTTCAGCTACTGCCTGTTTAAGCTGTTCAAATGAAGGGTCACAATGCCCTGCAGAAACAACTATGCCTTGGTGGTGCAGGTATTTAGTCACTAGGTTATCTTCATCTTTTTCTGGCGCCAAGGTCACCAACTTTAACAGGCCATCACATGCATCTAATAACTGGGCCATGCGCTCTACCGTAGGACGTAAAATAAACTCTTGTGGGTGCGCCCCTCGAAAACCATCTTCACCATTAATAAACGGTCCTTCTAAGTGAATACCTTTTATCATATTATCAACCGATGGGTTTTGTTTCCGATACTGGACTAAATTTTTCACCCTCGAAATCATATCAGGAAAATCAGCGGTGATTATCGTTGCTAAAACCCCTTCAACACCGTCTTGCGCTAATTTATCACAGGCCTTTATCAGTGCCTCTAGGCTCATGTCATTTTGGTTAAAGTCTACGCCGGCATAGCCATTAACTTGAATATCGAAATATTTATTTTTCATGGTAACTTCTTCTTAATTATTCTTAAATTATTAAAACATTTATCTTCATAGCATGGGCATTACCTTTGTTTGCTCAGCCTTTCCAGTAAATATTTAATCTTAGTATTGCGATATTCATTTAGCTTAAGCATTTCCGAGTCATAAAGGGCCCCTGAAAATAACAACTGAAAACGTGTATTCAACTTTTCAGCCCGTACTAATAATTGCTCTAGCTGATAAATGGCAACCACGCTATCTTTATCATTAAAATTAGTACTTTGTACTGAGTCTTGTATCTTCCTAAAGCTTAAGTAAAACTCACGAAAATCAATCTGCATCTGATAATGAGCAAACTCTTGCTTATTTTTTTGTGGCACTATTTTCTGTAACTCTACTTGTAAGGTTCTTACCGCCTTTAAACTATCGTTCACTCGGCGCTCTTTACCTGTTAAGCCTTTAACGCCCGAAAAAGCTGTTGAGCCAATAGCGACTGTTTCATGTAACGTGGTAGAGGTTAAAATGGCCCATAATTTTTTTGCTTGCTGTGTTGATAAACCAAAACGTTGTTGTGCATACTGCTCAGAAAAGTCCTTAGGTACAAAAATTTGTTCTTGATTTAACGCTGCAATAAAACCTTTTACATTCATTCTATAGCCATCATTTGGGTAAGCATGGGGATATACTTGTCGAAGCGGAAAAAGCTCCACTACTTCTCCTGGATGAAACCAGTTATAGCCATATTGCCCAGATGTAGACCAGGAGGTTAGCACCATCCCCTTAAAACCAGCCTTGCGAGCATAACTTACATAATCAGCCTGATTATTCATATGTTTACTCCACGTGGTAATATGATAATCATCAGGCCCAGAGCGTATTGATGACGCGCCCCAAAAGGTTAAACCATACTTGTTAATAATTTCTACGGGGGTTGCGCCAAACTTGTCATTATCCCAACCATAATTCCAGTCGATATAAATAACATTTTTTGGCATATCAGCAATGGCTTCAGGGTGATGTAAAATCATATCAGCCCATATCAATGGCGTTTTACCTTGGGCTGTTACAATTTCTGCTATCATCTTCATGTAGTTGACATAAAGCTTAGATTTACCTAACTCTTCGCCATCTTTACCCCAAGCTTCCTTACAACGAGTACAGTCTAAAATACGCGTTTCATCACCTCCGATATGAACATATTGAGAGTTGTGGGTGGATAACATATCGGCATAAAGTTCGGTAAATAACTCACGAGCGGCAGTTAATCTGGTTGGGTCAATTTGTGAAAAGTCCTTTTTATCGGCGCGCAAATAAGCATACCGTGGATGCATTAGAATGTATTCGGCATGACCTAGATTTTGCTGCAGTGGTATAACATCCAAGCCTAAGCCTTCACTATGTTTAATAAAGTCTTTAACTTCAGCTTGCGTATAAGCATAACGATTTGAAATAATACTATGTTGCTTATACGGATATGTCGCTTCCCATTCCATGATTATAGTATTGAAGCCTAAGTCAGCCACTTCTGTCGCCATTGCTTTTAACGCGGGCATGGGCATAACTTGTACCCGTAGATCTACATGGTAAGCAACAACCTTAAAATCTTTTTGACTATGTTTTTTGGCCTCCGCCTTTGATGCGACAAAGACAAAAAACAATAAAAAAACAATGAAAAACAACAAAAATAATAAAATATCGATTTTCTTTTTGCTGATTGACTGTGGTTTTGCGTTGTTGAAAATATCTTTGGCCATAGGCTTTGGAGTTGTACTGTTGAAAATATTCATATAAGACTCTCTTTTAACGATTGCCAGTTTTTAATGCACTGGCATCATTCTTTCGTCATCGCTATTTTATTAATAAAAAGACGTTAATCTGATAAAGAATTAACGTCTTTTTTCACTTATCAGGCAGACTAACTTTAACTGACCGATTAATGTTTCACTTTATCGATTAAAAATTAACTCTAACACCTAAATAGTAACTAGGCCCATATGATTGATAATCACGTTGGCTACCTTCTACCGGCATATCATGGATTACCGGTTCATTGGTTAAATTACGTCCTTGTAAAGTGACTCTAATATATTTATTTACGCGATAAGTAGCACGAGCATCAACCACTGAACTATCACCAATAATACGTAATTGATTGTTACCAGCTAAGAAGTCTTTATGATAAGACGAGCGATATTTATAAATACCTTGCAGTTCAAGTTTGCCAATTTTATAGAACAGCTGGCCTGAAGCGACTTGCTCTGAAAAGCCACTCATACCCGCAGATGGGATTATTCCTTCATAGAATTGACCACCCTTTTCTTGATCACCAAGTCTAATATCATGAGTTTCATAATCATTTTTGGCATAGTTGTAACCAATTTTCATGCCTAAACCAGCGAAAGGTTTTGGCAGGTATGAAAACACATGAGAAGCACTAAATTCAAGCCCGGTAAGTTTGCTTGTTTCATCTGTGGTTCTATCTTGGTTTACTGGAATAATAACTTCTTGGCCATCAATAACATAAGTTTCATCAACAACCGTTGGAATCGTGCCTCCTTCAAATATCTTATGATAAATTGCACCGGCAATCATAGTGTCATCGTTAGGGTACCATTCAAGTGACAAATCAGCATTCCAAGCACGTAATGGCTCTAAACCTGGGCTACCTTTAGCGGTAACTGTTTTAATGGCATCTTCAACCGTTTCAAAACCCAGCTCTGTCGTGTCAGTAACAAAGTCACGTCCAGAACCGAGCTTACTTGGATCAGGTCTAGACATTGCTCGGTACACAGCACCACGTAAGAATAAGTCTTCTTGTAGTGCAAGGTTTATATTCACGCTAGGTAAAACATCAAAATGATCTTGTTCAAAGGCAACTTCGTTATATTCACCAGTTGGCTCCAGTTCAATATTACCTTCATCACCTTTTGCCACCACGTTATATTCATCGCGTAAACCTAGTGCATAATTTTTAGTTTTCACAAAACGAACACCAAAGTTACCTGCTAATGGTAAGCCGCCAATATCAGTAACAAATTGCGCCATAACGTAAGCGGCTGCGGTATCTTCATCGACATCAACATGATCAGGACTGCGTAAGTCGCCTGATGATTGAAGTTCTTCAGCGCCGGTATGTTCACGATATAAACATAAGGTATCAAAGGTAGCCCAACTGGTTATTTCAGCGCCCGATGCATTCTCAAGAAAATCATCTTGTGGGAAGTCTTGACGACAAGTTTCATTAACGCGGCGAAGTACTTCAAGGTCTTTTTCACCGTCCGTTCTTGTTCTATATCTACGTTGATCATAAGTTGTTTGAGCGATACGAATACCGGCATTAAGCTCGGTAAAGAAATCACCATCGATGTCATATGACCCATTGAAGGTAAAGGCGTTTATTTCGTGCTCATTGACGCTTGAATCCTGCAGTAAGTATTGTGCACCGGTAAAGATACTATGATCGTTAATATCAACAATGCTTGGATCAAGATAAAATGAAGGTACATCACCCACATGTTCATAAGCAAATGGCATAACATAACTGAACTCTGGGAATGCTTCTTTTACTGGGGTTGGATTGCCATAAATATCTTCCTTACCTACACGTAATCTTGAGCGGCGATCAAAATCAGAACGGGTAGTGCTAGAGTGTGAGAAATCAGCAGTAAGTGATAAGCGATCGGTAGCATACCAAGTCACTTCAAAGCCAGCACCTTGATACTCTTCCTCGCGCATAAAATATCGATCTTGCGTTGAAACAGGGCTTGAGCCGCTGAAAGATTGTAATACACCGGCTTCATTTACATCAAAATCAGGACTAATTCTGCGCATATCTTCAAAATAAAGCTGATGTCTATCTTCGTTATAGGCACGCTCAGAGTATTGTAAATCTAAATTAAACTGTAAGTCGTTAGTCGGTATCCATTGCATGGCTGAGAAAATCGCATTACGTTCATCTTCTTCACCTTGTTGTACAATGCCATAAGAATTAGGCACTAAATAGAAAGGCTGATCTCTATTATCTTGATCAGGCCTAATATCATTGTTCTGGGTACAACGTTCATAACGATGCTCTCTATCTAACTCTGGTGTAACTGTTGAGTCACATGCACTCCAACCACTACTAGCATTCATTCTATCTTGTGGGTTAGACACTTCATATCGCTGTAAGCCAACGGTTAGACCAAAATCCCCCATAGCGCCCAAGTTAAATTGATCAACGTAAGAGATAGTCGCTTTGCTGCCATAAGGGTCGGCATTATCCATATCGTCTGCGCCAGGACTATAACTGCCTGTGAGCGCTGCCTGTATACGTTGTTTACCATAATCAAGTGGACGAACACTACCTATTTCAATAACACCAGCAATACCACCCTCTACTAAATCGGCACGTTGGGATTTATAAATTTTGATACTGTTAACTAGCTCAGAGGGGAATTGACTAAAGTTTACCGTACGGTTACCTGTACCATTCGTTGCGTCACGCCCATTGAAACGTGTTGCGCTCAGTTTAGGACCAAGGCCACGCAACGATATTTCAGTACCGCCACCCTTTGCGCGAGTAACACCAGCACCAGTGATAGTTGCGAGTACATCACTTAATGATGTAGCCGGTAAATTACCAATATCTTCCGTTGAGATAGCATCAACAATCGCGGTTTCAAATTTCTTTACCGCAATAGACTCTTTGAGTACATTTCGAAAGCCTTCAACCGAAATAACTTCTACTTGTTTAGTGTCTATTTCTTTTGCATCAGCTTGTTGCTCTTGTGCAGCCGTTGCTGAAGTACTAAGTAATGGCAACGCTAGCGCTAAGCACCAAACAGGTAATTTTTTTGTGGTATTTCTACTAGCTAGACCTTTGGTTATTGAATCATTTAGTAATTTAAGTTTTGTATTTATAGTTATATTCACTTTTATTCCCCTTCATCATGATTGTAGCAGCTTTCATCGTTTGAG
>Ga0209396_1003415_pt1 | contig 16068 bp, 17 predicted proteins | sample GOMGulsemesocosm_6_FD_184638 | JGI IMG/M metagenome (GOLD analysis project Ga0209396, IMG submission 184638) | Methane-oxidizing microbial communities from mesocosms in the Gulf of Mexico - GOM8C Gulf of Mexico (SPAdes) (version 2) | ecosystem: Environmental > Aquatic > Marine > Cold seeps...
GGCATCAGTTCATGTTCTGAAATCGCATTGTAAGCGTTAAATTGAGCTTCAGAATTGAAATCTATGAATGATTCCATCGATGAGCTTGATATTTTATCAAGCACGTAAGGTGATGAACCTACACCGTAATTTTCACGAATGGCCATGATGTATTGGCCACTATATGCAAAGGATATATCATTCGACTGGAACAAAACCTCTGCATTGCCCGCTTTAGTGATATAAACAATGTAATCGTCTTGGTCAAACTTTTGGTTAGTGGATAATTCTTGATAACTATACTGCCCAATAAGGTTAGCCTCATTAAATGTTTCATCCGCTGTAGATACATATACATCAATTCCTTCGTTGTCAGGATGCATATTCAAAATTCTAAAATTGAAACGATCGTAGGTAACATCATCGTCATCATCAATAATGTCAATATCATAAGTCATAACTGTAGGCGCTAAAATATCTTCACTGATAACAATAAATTTAATAATATCGCCACTAATTTTTAAGCTATCTTCATAAACAGAGGTAAGGTCGCTACTATCGGTACTGTCCCCGTCTTGCCAGGCGAGTTCATAAAAATAATCACCGTTATCTACATTACTTGTATTCAATGCCCCGCCATAAGGAACACCGTTATAAGTGATCTCAATTTCATCATCACTCGTAGAGAAATCTTCATCTACCGTTAAATAGATGGCCGGAGAATTGTTTGCTGTATTGTAGAGCTTTACATATCCTTCAGCACTAGAGGCACTATCAGAACCTCCACAAGCTGAAAGACTAATAATTGCCATGATTACGATTAAAGTTTTTCTTGGTTTTATGCAAAACATGTACTTTTGAATATTCATTGATTCACCTAACTCTTTATTGTTATCTCTGCTTTAATTAGCAGTTCAAAAATTGCCTGTGAAAATATTGGCAGTTTCGATAGAAATAGAGTCATGCGTTTTTAATTAGTTCTTACCTTTACACAATCTTTGCATTTCTTTATCTTGGAAAATTTCCTTAGTCGATATCACGTTTAATAGCTCAGTGATTCAATAAAGAACGAGCTCGATAAATGAATTAAACCATATTAAAAATAATCGCTAATTAAGAAATTTCTTTTAGCTATTCAATTTTAAATGCTATGGTAGTCGAAAAATAGCGTTCTCTAATTACATTGGCATACTCAGTGAAAAGCAAATCTCTTGAATTCAAATTCTCAGTCTTCTTACTCCTTATATTACTAGGCTTCTCCGCGAATATTTTTGCGCATGGTGTTGACGACAATACCCGAAATTTTTTACTCAATAATAGCGGTGTTCAATTTATTGCCTTTATGTATATTGGTGCTAAACATATGGTCACAGGATACGACCACTTACTCTTTTTATTGGGCGTAATCTTTTTCTTATTTAAACCTAAAGATATTATACTTTATGTCAGTATGTTTACTTTAGGGCACAGTCTTACCTTACTGTTAGGCGTTATGGCAGACATTCAAGTTAATGCTTATTTAATTGATGCAATCATAGGTCTTTCAGTCGTTTATAAGGGATTTGAGAATTTAGGCGGATTTAAAACCTTCTTTAAAAAATCATTCAATACGCGTACTGCTGTATTAATTTTTGGTTTGTTCCATGGTTTTGGTTTAGCCACAAAAATACAAGAGTTAACCTTGTCTCAAGATGGATTAATATTGAATTTAATCGCCTTTAATATTGGCGTTGAAATAGGTCAAGTCTTAGCATTAATTATGATTGTTTTATTGCTTAATATTTGGCGAAAAAACAGCAGTTTCAATACCTTTGCAACTACCACGAATAGCTTACTTATGAGTGCTGGTTTTATGCTAATAGGCTTTCAGCTAACCGGTTATTTCATCAACTAACAAGAATAAAATTATGAAACAAACACTTTCAGCTCGATCATTAACTAAACATGTTTTCCTCGCCATATTGTTAGCCGCTATGGTACTCACCACCGTAATTTTACCGGCCGAGTATAATATTGACCCTACAGGCATCGGTGAAAAACTAGGTTTGACAAAACTTGCACCAGAAAATAATGTCGCTATTGTTACCGCAAGTACTAACTCTGGCGTGCAAGCAAAAGACGAAATAACCGTTATAGTACCCCCAAAGCGTGGTGTTGAATTTAAGTTCTCAATGAATCAATACGACAAAATGACCTATAGCTGGCACAGCGATGACGGCGCTATTTATCATGATTTGCATGGTGAACCCAAAGGCGATACTACTGGTTATTTTGAAAGTTATACCATAACTACTGCGGCTAAAATGGAGGGAAGTTTTACGGCTCCTTTCACGGGTTCTCATGGCTGGTATTGGAAAAATACCACAGACAAGCCTGTAACTATAAATTTAACAACATCAGGTCAATATCAAGTTCAAGGGTTAAAACAATAACGGCGCGTTAGCTACTACTAGCTCCAACAGCGTAATATCACTATAATAGCCGCTTATTTATTGAGAAGAGTGTATTTGTGATAACAACTGACGTATTAATTATTGGAGCAGGTGCTGCCGGCTTAATGTGCGCTGCAACAGCGGGCTATAGAGGAAAATCAGTTGTTGTTGTAGATATGGGGAAAAAGCCAGGCCGTAAAATACTCATTAGCGGTGGCGGGCGTTGTAATTTCACCAATGAAAACGCAAGCTCTGAAAACTATATTTGTCAAAACCCCCACTTTATAAAATCGGCACTCAGCCGTTATACCGCACAAGACTTCATTGAACTTATTGAGCGCCACGGTGTAAATTTTCATCACAAAACTCTCGGACAATTATTTTGTGACGATAGCGCGCAAGACATTGTTGACGTTTTGATGACCGAGTGTGATTGGGCAGGTGTTGAAGTAAAAATGCGTAATGAAGTACTTTCAGTTACCAAAACAGCAAGCGGTTACCAAGTAAAAACCAACGAAACGAATTACAGCTGTACTTCATTAGTCATCGCATCTGGTGGTTTAACTATGCCAAAATTGGGAGCAAGCCCAATAGGTTATAAGATAGCCGAACAATTTGGTTTAACCGTTTTACCAACAACCGCCGCATTAGTACCTTTCACGTTACATGAACACGATAAAACGCGTTTTGATGGTTTATCGGGTATCAGTATATTTACTGAAGTTTCAAGCGACAGCGGCGAAGCATTTAAAGAAAATATTTTATTTACTCATCGTGGTTTATCAGGCCCAGCCATTTTGCAAATATCGTCTTTTTGGCAAGCGGGACAAGCTGTAACAATTAATTTATTACCTGAACATAACTTAAGTGAAACCATTGCAGACTGGCGCCAACATCAAGCACAAAAATCGATAAAAAATTTATTGGCTACACTACTTCCTAAACGTTTCATTGAATGCCTTATTGAAAGTAACGACATTCCCGACAAAGCAGTAAATCAATTAAACCATGCAGAAATTCAAGCTATTCATAACTTCATTCATGCATGGCAAATTAAACCTAATGGCACTGAAGGGTACCGAACTGCCGAGGTTACTTTAGGCGGTGTCGATACCGATGAACTATCGTCAAAGACCTTTGAAGCTAAAAAGAGCGAAGGTTTATATTTTATTGGTGAAGTAATTGACGTAACCGGCTGGCTCGGTGGTTATAATTTTCAGGCATGTTGGGCAGAAGGTGTTGCTACTGGTTTGGTGGTAGTTTAATGAAAGAAAGTTCGCATCATTAGCTTGCTTGTTAACTTTTTTACATAGGTCAAATCGATAAAGAGTACTGCATGTATAAATCCACAAAGAAGAGTACAAAACCTCAAGAGATTTCTTTTAAAAGAGTTCAGTCATATATGATTTGGATGATAGAGAGATACGGAGATTATTCAGCAAAAGCTTTACTGCAAAAAGCGAATGTATTATTTAAAGATGATACCCAATTTAATCAACTGGCTCTTGATTATTTAATTCAGCACGAAATAATTGACGATGCTCGTTACGCTAAAAGATTAACAAGTAGTCTCGCATCAAAAAATTTAGGGGCCAACAAAATCAAAGAGAAGCTCTATTTGAAAGGGTTTCAATCATCAATAATTAATGATTGCGTAAATGAGTTAGAAACAACTGATGATGATTATTTTGAAAAGGCGTTAATGCTAAAAATAAGGAAATTTGGAGAAGAACCAATATCTGATATTAAGTTGAAGCAAAAAGCTTTAAGGCATTTAACAAGCACTAAAGGTTTTTCTTATGCTATTGCAAATAAAGCAATTTCCTACGTCCCGGACGAATGAAAATGTTTAGGTAGTTAACACATATTGTCATTAAAAATACTCTGTTAGATTAAATATTTGTCTTGCTTCATTTTTATCAAAAAGATAGGTATATTATAATTTACTGGACGAGTAACAAAAGAGCACAACTAGAGTTAACCATTTGAAAATTAAATACATAATACTTTTTTTGTTGTTTCATATCCAAACAGCACAAGCAAAAACCGTTAAAATCGCGGCAATCGATTGGTGCCCACAAATTTGTATTAATGAAACAAAACCTGGCTACACCGTAGAACTAATAAAAAAAATATTTGAAGATAGTGAATACACGATAGAGATTGATATTTTTCCATGGACTCGCGCCATAAAATACGTTTCAGAAGGAAGATACGATGCTTTACTTGCTCCTGCAAAAAAAGAAGCTCCCCATTTAATTTTTCCCGATTTTCCGGTTGGTTACCAAGAAATGTGCTTTTTTACTGATGTGAAAAACACTTGGCAGTACAAAAATGAGCAGAGTTTGCAAGGCATGCAAATAGGTATTGCTAACGATACTTCCATCGAAGAGCTAAATGGATATATCCAGAAACACCCTGAGCATTTCCAATTTCAACCTTATCATGAACGTTTTGTTGCTCAAAATGTACATAAATTATTTAAAAAACGAATTGATGCTTTCATCTTCACCAAGAACACAACGCTGCATGAACTGAAAAAAGAAAATGTGCATAACAAAATCCGAAATGCGGGATGCGTATCTAAAGCTGAAATATTTATAGCCTTTACGCCTATGCCCCCAAAAAAAACACATGTCACTAATGTGATGAATTACTTTAATAATCGTATCGCTATATTAGTTAAATCCGGTGATATAAAAAGAATCCATGATAAATATGGCATTAAACACACAAGCCATTAACGGTAGAATAATAATGACATCAAGTAATCAGCCATATTGCCCGCTTTGCAGTAATCTCAATTTATGCCGCGTAAGTGACACCACTAAGCCTTGTTGGTGTATGCTAGAAAAGGTTCCGAAAGCATTAATTCAGCAAGTTCCTGATACAAAAAAAGGTAAAAGCTGTATTTGCCAAGCGTGTATTAAAAAATTCAATTTGACCAAACAAGATAACTTCACTTCGCTATAAACAATGTTTTAACCTTCCATCATTTTTTTTAGCCGCTCATCACTTAATAGATCTTTCTTTTTATTTGCTTGATATCCTTTCATCATCAAAATCGATTAAACAAAATGAACGACAAAGGAATAATACAATGGATACTAGCAGCGTAAGCGTATCAATCAATGAAGAGCCTATTTTGGCTAACCAAAACCCGAAACAACCTGCTATCAAAAAAGGCTGGTTACGCGCTATTATTGGCGCCATAATTATTAGCATATGTTCGGGGCTTGGTGCTCTACCATTGTTTATATCTGGCGCAATTACCCCTGCCATGGCAGAAATGTCGGCGAGTGACCTTTTTAATGCCATTGGCGTGAACATGATGCTAGTTTTCATGTTATTACAATTTATCGGCACATTATTCGCTGTTTTTATCTTCCGTAAATTTGTTGATAAAAAATCATTTAAGTCTCTCGGTTTTGAATTAACAAACTACAAAGCTGATTTATTGAAAGGTTTAGTTTGGGGGGCCGCTTTAATTTCAATCGGCTTCTTGGCCTTATATTCGAGTGGTTTTATTTCGATTATTGAAACTGATTTTGGTGCTGTGCAGTGGCTTAGTTATATCGCCTTTTTTGTTATTGTCGCTTTTAATGAAGAAATTTTAGTACGCGGCTATGTACTCTCAAATCTAATGGCTTCAATGAATAAGTATTGGGCATTAATTGTATCAGCGTTATTATTCTCTGTTATGCATTTAGGCAACGACAGCACTTCATTAATATCCACCGCAAATATATTTATAGCAGGTCTTATGCTGGGTATATACACCATTCATAAACGCAATTTATGGTTTCCTATTGCTATGCATTTTACTTGGAACTTTTTTCAGGGACCGGTATTAGGCTTTGAAGTTAGCGGTACAAAAATGGAAAGTATGATCAATCAACAAGTATCAGGTAACCCACTAATTACTGGTGGCGACTTTGGCTTTGAAGGTTCTTTATTACTCACTATTATGATGATTGCTTCGACAATTTATATTCATATGACATATAAAAACAACGAAAATAGCTAAGTAAGGAAATAAGATGGCTCATTTATTTTCGTTATTATCACCTATGTTATGGATTTTAATTTTTCTTGTCTTACTATTTAGTGTTTCCTATTTATATATAAAGAATAAAAATTTAGCCAAATTGGCCATTGGTTTTTTTATTATTCTGGCAGTATTTAGTGGTTGGAACGCAGGACATCATTTCGCAGAAACTGCTGCCCAAGAGCAAGTAGAATAACGAAAATTAATATGCGTCATTATTAATTGTCATCATAAGCTAGTTAATGATTTAGCTAGCTTTTTTTCCTTTCCAAAGCAAACAAACAGTAGGTTACAGAATATTCTGACTATGTTAGCATCGCAACAATCCCAACGATTCACAAAAAGTTAACAGAATGAAAACAAGCAAAAGCTATTATTTTTGCCAATTGGTAGGAAGCTTACTATTTTTTGGTTTTATCTTTTCCTTAGGTATTACGGCTAAAGAAGAAGTTGATATTTCTCACGAAATTTTAGCTTTCATTAAGGGGATAACCTTCTCTATTTTAGCCACCCATTTCATTTTGCGTGCTTATATCAAAAAAAACTTATCTGATAGCAAGTCAACTTTAAAAACATACTGTATTGCAATATTCTTCGCTGCGTTATGTGCTTCAATAGCAAGTATCGCATGGGGAATGGCTTTCGGCGATAGTGAGAAAGCATATATTACCTTTGATTACTTGCTACAAGGCACTCTACTTAATGGAGTGCTTTTTACACTATGGAGTATTTTATACTTCGCGCTAACTTCAATTATCGAACGCATTAAGCTTCGCCAACAGTTAAAAGACCATGAATTAGCTAGTTTAATGAATCAGATCAACCCGCACTTTTTGTTTAATTCACTTAATACCATTCGCGGTATGATTTACGAAGACAAAGATAAATCAGCCGAATTAGTCACTAAGTTATCGACACTGTTTCGTTATAATTTATCGACTGACACTAAAGCTTATACTAGCTTAGGGGCTGAATTAGCGGTTTGTCACCATTATTTAGCCATTGAAGAGATACGTTTAGGTGATCGCTTAAAAGTAAATTTTACGATTTCTCCTGAAAGTGAAACGGCTAAAATCCCTACTATGGGTTTATTAACTTTAATTGAAAATGCGATTAAACACGGTATAGCCCACTTACAAAATGGTGGCACAGTAACCCTAAACAGTCGTATTGAAAACCACACTCTACTCATTGATGTCAGTAATCCATTTCGTGAAGACTTAGTAAGGTCGGGGTCGCAAGTCGGACTAAAAAACTTGCAACAACGAATAGGTCTAATCTTTGGCAATAAAGGTGAGTTCAGTAAAACCAGTGAACACAGCCTATTTACCGTGTCGTTAACCCTACCTTTCGAAGCTGTATAACGGATAAAGCTAAACGATTTGAAGATATATTTCCAAGTCGTTTAGGTATATAACCACTCATCATTTTTTCTGACCGCTTGTCACTTTTTACCTAAATAACAAATTTTGCGCTGTATTATTACAATCAATCAGTAAGCACAAAGCAAAATATTCAAATTTTAGAGGGAAATAAAAATGACATCAGTTAAAATGATTATCGCCGTAGTAGGAAGCTTAATTTTTCTTGGTATTTTTTCTGCTGGTTTTAGCACTGTTCACCATCAAGAAACAGCACTAATATCCTGTAACAGCGAAAGCAACACTTCAGAGGTTAATGTAATGAACTTTACTTGCTTTGACCAAAAAACAACTGAAACAAAATAGATAAGGATATAATCATGCCAGCAATAATTTTAATTATATTACTTATCATTTTATTTTAAATAGCAGTAACTTAGGAAGTACAATGCCTACTGTAATTGAAACAAAAAAAATTGATAATTCACCCACTGAAGTAGAAAACGAAACGGTGCGGCCTTGGAGTGCAAAAGCTACTTTTGGTTTAACATTTCTACTTTTTATTCTGTACTTTATTATTTCAATAATAAGCTTAATGGTAGGAGCAGGAATTGAAGCAGCTTCTTCAGGCGTCTCTGCAGAAGGTGCTCAAGCTTTCGGCGAAAAAGTAGGACACGATTTAGCACTCGATGGCGATTTTAATGCCATAAATTATCTTGTTACTGCATTATGTTTATCTCCTTTAATTTTTTATTTTGCTCGTCGTAGAAAAGTAACAACGGCAGCTGCCTATCTCGGTTTTAATAAAAGACCAAGCAAAGCCAATTTCATTAATTTCAACTTGGCTATACTCGGCTATTTCATCTTCTCTTATTTTGCCTCTGATGCCTTAGGCATAGAAACACCGCAAATGATGATCGACATTTACAATACTACTGATTATCTGTTCTTATTGTTTATTGCTATCGTGATTGCCGCACCGATTTTCGAAGAACTATTATTTCGTGGTTTTATGTTTAAAGGACTAAAAAATTCACCTTTAGGGGTAATAGGTGCCATTATTATTACCAGTGTTTTATTCACACTTATTCATGGTGGCCAATACGATTTAAACGTACTCGCAATATTATTTCCTTTAGCGGTAATTTTAGGCTTGTCTCGTCAACGTAGTGGTGGTATTTATTTACCGATTTATTTGCATTTCGTTAATAATCTCTACGCGTCAATTTCCATGTATTTATTGATGAATTAACACCTTAAATTTTAACAATTTATGTTAATCCCTTAACTTCGTTAAACAGTAACGATATACTGATTAACATGTGAAATTTCACTTTCTTCTCGCTATAACTAGTGGTAGAAAATAACCAAGCGATAGCAATGCCTGAACAAAAAAAATCTAATACCGCCTATTATATTTGCCAATTTTTAGGGGTGATCATTACACTTGCTATGACACTTTTGGGTTCATATGCCGATCCAGCTTTTCAAACGCCTGAAATGCAAGCTTCAATACCCCGGCTTCTGGTCAAAGTTATGATTTCATATACTGGGGCAATTCTATTAACCCATTATTTGTTGCGTAATTATCAGCTTAAAAACCAAGTTACTGAATTAAAAGTTTTTTTTAAAATAATTTTACAATGTGCTCTAATAGCCACACTAATTGATAGAGTATTAGAGTTTATCTTTGATATTCCTATGCCTGATATGTTTATTTATCAATATGGTATTATTTTCGAGCTAACTTCTTATATATTAATTAATACCATCTTTTTTCTTTTTTGGAGTTTGCTCTATTTAACGATCACATCAATTAGAGATCGTAGAAAATTAGCTGACCAACTTAAAGATCAACAACTGGCTAGTTTGATGAATCAAATTAATCCTCATTTTTTGTTCAACTCCCTTAACACTATTCGCGGTATGATCTACGAAGACGAAGACAAAGCCGCTGAGCTAATTACCCAGTTATCAACTTTATTTCGCTATAACTTATCTACCGACACCAAGGCCTATACTAGCTTAGGCAAAGAGCTTAGAGTTTGTCAGCATTATTTAGCCATAGAAGATATACGCCTAGGCGAACGTTTACGTATCAAAATGAATATTTCTAGCGACAGTGAAAATGCAAAAATACCCACTATGGGTTTATTAACTATTGTTGAAAATGCCATAAAGCATGGTATAGCTCATTTAAAAGATGGTGGCACACTAACGCTTAATAGCAAAATAGAAAATAATAGACTAATTATAGATATTATTAATCCCTACCAGTCAGATTTAGTTAAATCCGGCACCAAGGTCGGTCTGAAAAATTTAACCCAACGGATTGAACTGATTTTTGGCAAGCAAGGCAAGTTAAGCCAAGAAACAAACAATGATACTTTCCATGTAAATATGAGTTTACCTTATGAACCTATCGAAAATGGATAAACCATTAAATGCCATTATTATTGACGATGAGCGTATGGCGCGACAAGAATTACTGCGTTTATTAAAAAAACACCCGAACATCACCGTGGTGGCACAAGCCGAAAATATTGATCAAGGCTTTGATGAAATAGAAAATCATCAGCCGGACATCATATTCTTAGATATAGAAATGCCTGGTGGAACCGGATTAACCCTTGCAGAAAAACTTAAAGGTGAAATACCTATTGTTTTCTGTACAGCATACGACGAATTTGCGGTAGATGCTTTCGCGTTAAATGCTATCGACTATTTAGTTAAACCAATAGTGCCAGAACGTTTAGCTGAAACCATAGAAAAGTTTGCCGACAGTGAAATAGAAACTGACCAAGTTGCACTAACTGATGATTTTAAGCTAATGGTGAAATTTGGTGATCACATGAAAATCATCCGTCTAGGTGATATTTCTCGTTTTGAAAGTATTGGTAACCATGCCGCTATTTATACGCCGCAAGGTAAAGCTTACTTACACAGCTCATTAAATAAAATAGAAGCAAGACTCGATACGAATACTTATTTTCGCGCGAGTCGTGTAGATATCCTGCGTTTAGATGCCATTGAAAAACTTGAACAAACGGTTAATTATGGCTTAATGGCGCACCTTAAAAACAATGTTGAAGTAGAAATTTCACGTCGACAAGCCAGTAAACTTAAAGCACAACTAGGCTTTCCTGTTTAACCCTAATGAAATTAATTAACTTCATTATTGAATAAGAGCGTATTCATGAACGAGCTGTATCCAGAAATTACTCCTTTTGATCATTTTGTCTTGCCTGTTGGCGACAAACACCTTTTGTATGTAGAGCAATGCGGTAATCCAAAAGGTCAACCTGTTGTCTTTATTCACGGTGGTCCGGGAGCAGGATGTTCAGCAAATGACCGACGTTTTTTCGATCCTGAAAAATACCTCATTATTTTATTTGATCAACGCGGTTGTGGTCGTTCTTTACCTTTTGGTAGCTTAGAGCAAAACGAAACGAGCACATTAGTTGCAGATATAGAGAAAATTCGCCAACATTTACATATTAAAGCGTGGCATGTATTTGGCGGGTCTTGGGGATCAACACTTTCCTTAGTTTATGCACAAACGCACCCGAGTTCGGTAACCAGTTTAGTGCTTAGAGGAATATTTTTGGGACGACCTGAAGATACACGCTGGGCATTTGAAGGTGGTGGAGGTACTCGAATATTTACTGATTACTGGCAAGAGTACCTTGATGCATTACCTGGTAATGAAAAGCAAACCAGTGTTAAAGCAGCTTACGACATTATGATAGGTGACGATAAGGTTGCCGCAGAAAAAGTGGCACAGGCATGGGCTAAATGGGAAATTCGTTGCTGTACGCTTAAGCCAAACGAAGAATTTGTTGCAGCATTAACCGGCGATGATTCATGTTGGACCTTATCACGCCATGAAGCACATTATATGGTCAATGGCTGTTTTCTATCTGATAATCAAATACTCAAAAACTGTTATAAAATTCAAGAAATCCCAATGATTATTGTCCATGGTCGTTACGACATTGTTTGTCCTTTTGATAACGCTTGGTTATTACATCAACAACTCCCGCATTCAGAATTATTCAGTACTATTGCAGGGCATGCTTCAATTGAGCCTGAAACGCGACACCAGTTACTTAACGCAACGACTCAAATGTTAAATCTATAATCTTGCTTCACCGTAAGCTTTTCTTAATGTTCAGAATTGCTTACGTTAACTTTTTTAAAAGTATCACTATAAAAAAGAGTCATAGTTCTCTACACTAAGCCAATAATTATACAATATAAAACGCTTAGGATTAAAAATGAGAATTGCCCTCACAGTTCTTTTAGCATTAACCGTGTCTTGTTCAAGCCACTCGTTACCTGTTGAAGACAATACCACACGTTATGAAGTCACGTTCGACAATGCTGTGCATCATGAAGCTCGCATCAGTGCCACTTTCACACAGGTTGAAAAGCCAATATTAGAAGTGCAAATGAGCCGTACATCTCCCGGTCGTTATGCTTTACATGAATTTATGAAAAACGTGTATCAAGTAACTGCAGTAAACAGCAAAGGTGAATCATTAGCGGTAACGCGCCCTAATCCTTACCAATGGCATATTGCTAATCACGATGGTGAAGTTACCGTAAGTTATACCTTATTCGGTGACCGCGCTGACGGTACTTATTCTCAAATAGATCGTACCCATGCTCATTTGAATATCCCTGCAACATTTATGTGGGCAACTGACCATGAAGTACGTCCTGTTGAAGTGAAATTTATTCCTTTTAATGATAATTGGAAGGTAGCGACTCAGCTGCAAAAAACATCAGACAAATATACTTTTACAGCTCCTAATTTAGCTTATTTTATGGACAGCCCAACAGAGCTAAGTAATCACCAAGTAAAAAGCTGGACCGTACGTTCAAACGATAAAGATTATAAAATTAATTTAGCGGTTCATCACAATGGCATAGAAGAAGATTTAGTTGAATTTGCCCGTAAGGCCAAAGCGGTTGTAGCACAGCACATCAAAGTTTATGGCGAATTACCTGCCTTTGATTTTGGTGAATACACTTTTATTGCTTGTTATTTACCACATGTAAATGGCGATGGCATGGAGCATAGAAATTCAACTATTCTCACGAATACAAGATCACTCGACGAAGGTAACTTTTCACAAATTGGTACCTTATCCCATGAATTTTTTCACGCTTGGAATGTTGAACGTATTCGTCCAAAAGCATTAGAACCCTTTGATTTTAGTGCAGCAAACATGACAACTAATTTATGGTTTGCTGAAGGCTTCACGTCATATTACGACAAATTAACAATTCGTCGTGCACAAGAATCTACCGTTAGTGAATATTTAAACGAAGTTTCAGCTATTGTAAATCAAGTCGACCAAGTACCTGGTCGTTTATTTTTCACGCCTGAAGGTGCCAGCATGATGGCAACATTTACTGATGCAGGTACATCAATTGATAAAACGAATTTCAGTAATATATTTTACAGCTATTACTCTTATGGTAAAGCAATGGCTTTAGCACTCGATTTATCAATTAGACAAGATTTTCCAGGTAAATCTCTCGACGATTTCATGAGAAAAATGTGGACCGATTTTGGTAAAGCAGAAATACCTTACACTCGAGACGATTTACGCATGACCTTAGCTAGCTTATTAGATAACGAAGCATTCGCTAAAAAATTCTTTGATCAACATATTTATGGGCAAGTAAAGCCAAATTATAAGTCACTGCTCGTAAATGCTGGTTTAAAAGTCGTAAAAGCTAATGAAGACAAACCTTTCTTAGGTGCTATTTCTTTTAACTTTAAAGGTGATGCTGCCATCATTTCAAGATCGATAAAAGTCGGTTCGCCATTATATAGTGCGGGCATTGAGCGTGGCGATCAAATAATGAAGTTAGGCCGAAGAGTAATAACTTCTAACGGTAAATGGAGAAGCGCTTTAGCACAATTCACCCCCGGTGAAAGTACCACGATTGAATACATTCAACGGGGTGAAAAACTATCCGCTACTGTTACTTTTATTGAAAACCCGAGACTAAAAGTAAAAAAAATGTCTGATAAAAAGTTAACTGAATCACAAAAAGCATTTTTATTATCTTGGATTTCAGCAGATAAACCTAAGGAAGATAAAGATAACAGTAAATAATTTCATACGGTTATCTCCCTCCTGTAATACAATGAAAGGTTAACCATGCATTAACCTTTCATTTTCAATAGCTTATTGTAACAAGCCTTGTTTTTACTCTTCTATCACTACCTTGGCTATAAATTATAATAATTAGTAATAAAGGCTTTATTTATGTGGTGAATCAGTTGTAATATACCAGCCATAATTAGTAGTTATGCTAAAAGAAATTCAACTTTTATCATATTTTATAGGATTTTTTGTGTCATATTCTCAAGATAAAATCAAAGAGTTTACCAGCCCAATAATACCTCTGTTAGGTGACCAATTAACATGGCGCTGGGAAGATAGATTCTCAGCCATGTTGTCTGAATTTTCCCGTGATAAAAAAGACAAAACACTTACCGCACTGCGCCAACAATTTGAGCATGAGTGGAATAAAAAAACCGTAAAAAAAGCTCCCCAAGAAATCAAGGATCACTTAGGTCCCTTAATTAAACTTCAAAAAGATCAACTTATTCTAGCGCGACCAGCAACCGATTCTACACCTGCAGTGATAGCGTTATGGTGGCCTTGGGGACACGGTGGTACCTATTCATTACGTTTAGCGGTTTTAGATTCGCCTTACGAATATCAAGAAATATCTGCTGGTGGTGATGGGTTCATGAGTCGTTTTAAAAACTTATTCGCTTAGAGAAAACAATTAGCGCACTTAACTTAAAGTTTCCAACTCAACCCAGCGGTTAATAACGCCCCTTTATTCGCCGCGCCTATAATATTGTCTTGTCTTTCGGCCGGAGAATACGATTCTTTATCGAAAGCATTATCAATAGTTAAATAAGTTTCAAATGCTTTATTCCATTGATAAGACAAATGAATACTTAGCAGTGTTTTCCCGCCTAAACGATTGTAACTTTTCCCAGTGAAAGCTGTTTGACTACGATTTAGCTTTGCACTTTGGTAATTAGCATTAATTGCCGCAGTAAAAGCCTGATTTTGATAACTTACGCTTAACGAACTAAGTAATTTAGATTCAGAGTTAACATTGTCTACAGGATTAATTATCCAAGTATTAGCACTACGGACAAACCAATGTGCAGCTAATTCTTGTTGCCACTCTATTTCGATACCGCTAATAGTCTGTCGCCCAGAATTAATTCTTGTTCTTGGCTCTGGTGTATTAGCACCAACAATAGCATCTTCAATTTCTACATTGAAAAGTGTTAATTGAAAGTCCCCCTTGGCATGTACATGAGACAAAATTAATTCACTGGTTCCCGCGACTTCAGGTTTCAAATCTGGATTGCCAATAAACAAGTTACTGTTTTCAATATCGGTTTCAACGCGGCTCGGTGCCCTAAAAGCCTCAGCATAAAGTAACTTGATGCTAGTGTGGCTAAATAAATGATAAATAGCCCCCACTCTAGGACTTACGTTAGAGCCGAAATCAGAGTATTCGTCCATCCGAAATCCTAAAATTCCAGACCAGCGCGAATTATAATGATATTGATATTGGCCAAACACGCCTTTAATGGTTCTACTGGTTTCAGGGGCTTGAAGAAAGGCTGAATTTCCTGCACCAAACACTTTAGCTTTCGTATTTATTAAATCGGGTTTACGGTACTCAATGCCCATTACCGCTTTTGTTTTATCATGGTCGTTATAGTTTAGATTGAAATTAAATTGTGGTTCTCTTTCATAAGCCTTGCCTGATAAACCGAGAGGAATTGCTTTGTTTATATATGATCCAGCATGATATTTTTTTTCACTGAGAGCCAAACTTGCTTTAATTGACCAGAAATCATTAATCGTCTGATTGTGGCCTAATTGCACATAATAACTTTCACGATGTTCGAAATTAATATCATCTGACACAAACCCTTCCACATAAAATTGACTCGTATCAAACTCACTAAAATGTATCTGCAATGAGGTGTTACCGACTTGTGCATTGATATCAATATTTTTCCACTCGTACGGGTCTTCACTGGAAACGAACTCCCGCTGGGTAATATCTGGATCATAAATATCCAGTCGCTCACCACCACTCTTTTGTTGATGATAATTGAAGCTCAGTGCTTTATCTTTCTCTTGCCAATACCATTGAAAGCCAGCTGTTTTTTCTTGATGCTCAC
>Ga0209396_1003418_pt1 | contig 16052 bp, 5 predicted proteins | sample GOMGulsemesocosm_6_FD_184638 | JGI IMG/M metagenome (GOLD analysis project Ga0209396, IMG submission 184638) | Methane-oxidizing microbial communities from mesocosms in the Gulf of Mexico - GOM8C Gulf of Mexico (SPAdes) (version 2) | ecosystem: Environmental > Aquatic > Marine > Cold seeps...
CCAGCAACGTTGCTGGTTTTTTTTATCTTCACAATCCGTTCAAGCTATCTATTTGCAAGCCATTTAAAGACAAATATCACAGCAACAAAAACTGCTGTTGATGCCAGTAACGCCGTCATTAATGAACTAGTAAAACCAATCGTCACAAAACCTACAATTGATACTAATGCCATTGCTAACGCATAAGGTAATTGCGTCGCAACGTGATCAATATGCTTACAACGCGCACCAGTAGATGACAGGATTGTTGTATCAGAGATAGGAGAACAATGATCACCAAACACGGAGCCAGCTAACACCGCACTTAACATTGGTAGCATTAATGCTAAATCTGTTGCCCCCGCCATATCACCCGCAATCGGTAACATAATGCCAAATGTGCCCCATGACGTGCCCGTTGAGAATGCCATCACCCCCGACAATACAAACAGGATAACCGGTAACCAATGTAAACCGATATTACCTTGCACTAAACTTGACAAATAAGCACCGGTTTTCATATCACCAATGACTGAACCAATAGACCAAGCAAAAAATAGAATGATGATTGCGCCAAACATCGATTTAGCACCAATCCACAACGCAAAAGCAATCTCTTTGAGTGGTTGTTTTTGTTTAAAGGTCGTTGTTAATGCCAGTAATAAACCGACTAAGCCACCGTAAACAAGCGAAGCCCCAACATCTGTATTTTCAAAAGCACCTAACACAGAGAAAGGTAATTCACTTTTAGCCAGTGCTTGATTACCAGTAAACATCATGAAGAATAACGTCGCACCGATAAGAGCAATGATTGGATAAATTAAGTCAGACACCTTACCTTGATCACTCTCAGTCAAACCTAATTCGTCCTGTAAATTAGCAGCATCTTTATCACCCGCATGCTCAGCGCCTTTCTTCTCGGCAATCTGTTCATGGGCTTTCATCGGACCAATATCTAATTTAAAGTAGATAACCGCAAACACCATTAATAGTGTAAACAAGGCATAGAAGTTCATTGGAATCAGTGCTACATAAGCACCTAATGGCGAATACTCAGTCATACCGTGGCTGACTAAAATCCCACCAATGATAGTCATAATATATGCCCCCCAGCTAGAAACAGGCATCAAAATACACATAGGTGCAGCCGTGGAATCCAATATGTAAGCAAGCTTTGCGCGTGAGACGTTAAAACGATCTGTCACTGGACGTGAGATAGAACCAACTGCAAGGCTATTGAAGTAATCATCAATAAAGATAAATACCCCTAAAAATGCAGCCAAAAATGAAGCGCCCCGCTTACCTTTAATATGTTTAAGTGCCCATTCTGCAAATGCGCGTGTCCCCCCCGATAAGGTTAACAACGCAGTCATCATGCCCAGTAATAACAGGAAAGCGACAATGCTCATGTTCCAGGTATTGATGCCACCATCTTCAATGATTACGCCTTTTACTGTTGTAAAAACATACGTGAGTGCTTCAATAGGCGCAAAATTTGCTAGTAATAGTGCACCAAGTGCAATACCAACACCCAATGACAATAAAACACGACGGGTGATAATCGCCAAACCCAGTGCAATAACAGGGGGCAAAATTGACAGCGGTGAGGCTGCAAAATCGATTAACATTATTTATCCTTTAAAATTGAAAAGCCTCTCGCAAAAAGGGAGAGGCTTGTTTGATTAGCCGGCTAGAATAGCCATGCGAGCAATTTACCTTGAATAAGAATGTAATGCAATGCGCTGCAATAACCAGTAAAACAGTACAGTTACTATTAATTTATAGGTATATGATATAAAGAATATTTGAACAGTTTTTTGCTGCTATTGGATGGGTTTACTTTGAACTGCCCGTTTACCTTTCGATAAGTTATGAGCGTCTTTTAAATGGCTTAATTCAGTTAACGAAAAGTGATAAACATTGTATTAGTGGCATGAATACACATAAGGTATTGGGCCCCCCTAAGACTAGCGCTTCCTCTTCTAACCTTAGAATGAGAGGTAATCATAACCTCCTGCATATCATAATTTACGTCGAGTCCCCCCCCTTTCAAAGTAACCAACAAGCTCAATTAAGTATCGCTTCGCAAAAAACAGCGACTTGATAAAATTTTAGATAAGTTATAAAAACTTATGCTTGTGTTAAATACAGGCTTCATTGAGTTTTATTGCTATGTATCACATCCCCAAATTTCTAATCAAATTGTAACGATTAACACCTCATAAGCTTTGAGGTGTTTTATAAAAAAACTAAAATGGCAACGACTTAAGTAGTTACATTAAATGATTGTAACTCTCAGCCTCTGCCAGCTAACGGTCATACAAAGCAAGAGGGTTAAACCTGACTCTCCCCCTCTGGAAATGGCGAATAAGATAGATGTACTCTAAAATAGAATAGGTCCATCAACACTCTATTTACTAAACCATTACAGATGTTTCAAATGCGTGAATAACACATTCGGGGTGAAAGACTATGTTCGATAAAATGAAGTTATCAACCATGCTTAGCGTCGGTTTTGGTTTGATTGTTACTATTATGCTCATCACCACAACGCTTTCTTACCTCGCATTAAATAAAAACTCTGAAGGCTTTCGAGAGTATCGCTTACTGGCTCGAGATACTAACCTTATTGGCCGCCTACAAGCCAACATGTTACTGGTGCGTTTAAATGTAAAAGATTTTTTTAAAACTGGTAGCCAAAACAGTGTCAGTAACTATCAATCACGTTTAACAAAATTAGAAAACTTTTTAAACGAAGCTGAAATTGAAATAACTCAAAAAGAGCGAGCCCGTAATGTATCGATAGTCAGTGATTCGCTACATGATTATGTCAATAACTTTGAAAAAATAATCTCATTCAAACAGCAACGAGATGATCTAGTTTTCAATAACTTAGACCCTAATGGTCGTGCAATGCGCAGCAAACTGACGGCGATAATGAAAAGTGCCTTTCAAGATAAAGACCCTGAAGCATCATACTATGCTGCTCGTATTCAAGAGCATGTATTACTTGCCCGCTTATATGCCACTAAATTTCTAAATACTAACGCCACTTCGGATGCCGAACGCTTTGAAAAAGAGATTGGATTAGAAATTGATACCATCACTAACTTATTAGACCAAGCATTAGACAACCCAGCTCGCATCGCCTTATATTCGGATTTTAAAGCGTCAAGAATTTTATACCGAAAACACTTTAACGCCATAAAAAAGCTAATCATCAAACGCAATGGGATCATCAATGATCAACTCGATCGTATTGGGCCAATCATTTCAAGCGCAGCTGAAGATGTAAAACTGTCTGTGAAATCGGACCAAGACCTTTTAGGCCCACTAGTACAATCTAATAATGAAGATTCACTTTTATTCATTTCCATATTTTCAATTATCGGACTTATCTTATCTGTTCTATTAGGCTGGTTACTCACCATACAAATAAAAAAACCGATCGGAGGTGAGCCCTTAGAAATTATGGCAATAACCCAGAATGTCGCGCTTGGTAAGACTGATATAGATTTCCAATCTAGCGAAGAAGCAAGTGGTATATTTGCAGCGCTAAAAAGCATGACAGCCGCATTAAACGATAAAGTCATCGTCGCCCAAGAAATAGCGAAAGGTAACTTAGCTATTGAAGTGAAACTGCAGTCAGATGAGGATACCTTGGGTAAAGCCTTGCAACAAATGATCTCTCAGTTGAAAGAGCGTACTAACAAGCTAGAAGAGGAAAGAATCGCAAAAGCGCAAGCGATGGCAGAGGTCGAAGAACAAAGCTGGTTAAAAACACAAATATCAGAGCTGAATAATATAGCACAAGGCGTTAATGATTTACGTCAATTAAGTAAATCCACCATCACTGCTTTAGCAAAATCTGTGGGAGCTGGACAAGGTGTTCTCTATATTTTAATGGACGACGACAGTGAAGTTCCTCAATTAAGATTACTTGGAAGCTATGCATTTAAAAATAGAAAAAACATCTCAAATACGCTTAAACTGGGTGAAGGGTTGGCAGGTCAATGTGCGTTAGAAAAAGAAACGATAATACTCACTGATGTACCCAATGAATATATTCAAATATCTTCAGGATTAGGCGCCTTGGCACCCATCAATGTGATTGTGTTACCCATCATTTTTGAAGAAAAATGCTTAGGCGTTATTGAGCTCTCTACATTAAAACCATTTACTCAAATGCAGGAAGATTTATTATCACAAGTCACCTTGGGACTTGGAGTTATCATCAACAGCGTGCAGGGGCGTCAAAAAATTGAAGAGTTGCTCACAGGCTCTGAAAAACAGGCCTCCATATTACAAGAGAAACAAGATGAGCTACGAGCGGCAAATGAAGTGCTACAAGAGCAAACTGAAGAGTTAACCGCTTCCGAAGAAAGTTTTAAAGAGCAAAGTCAGCAACTAACAGTGGCTAATGAAGCGCTATCAGAGAAACAACTCTCTTTGCTAAATCAGAAACAAAAAATTGAAGAGTCTCAGGCAGAGCTTACTCAAAAAGCAAAAGACTTAGCGCTTGCCAGCAAATATAAATCTGAATTTTTAGCAAATATGAGCCACGAGTTAAGAACGCCACTCAATAGCTTACTGTTATTAGCAAAAGGGCTCGCAAATAATGAAAAAGGTAATTTAGATGAATCCCAGCTTGAGGATGCTAGAATAATTCATAATGGGGGGCATACATTATTGTCAATAATAAATGATATCCTTGATTTGTCTAAGGTTGAAGCTGGTAAGCTCAACATGCATATAGAAACGGTAGATATTCGAGCGCTAGCAAACAATATGAAATCAATGTTCGCTCCTATAGCGACAGATAAATCGCTGGATTTCATTATTGATATTGATCCCACAACCCCTAAAAACCTAATTACAGACAGTCAAAGGTTAGAACAAATTTTACGAAACTTACTGTCTAATGCACTAAAATTTACGACAACAGGCTCTGTCACATTAAACATAGCTCCCCCCCCCAGCGAGACTAAATTCGCTATTAACAGCTTGAACCATGAAACCACGATTGCCTTGTCTGTTATTGATACAGGTATCGGTATACCTAGCAACAAATTACAAGATATATTTGAAGCGTTTCAACAACAAGATGGATCCACTAGTCGCAAGTACGGTGGTACAGGATTAGGTTTAACCATTTCCAGAGAGTTAACTCGTTTGCTAGGTGGTGAAATGCAACTCGTTAGCACACTAGGAGAAGGCAGTGTGTTCACCCTATTTTTACCCTGTGCAACAACCGAAGAGCTGGTTGATAGTCAAATTAAAAGCTTAGAAAACCCAATAAAAGACAATAAAATTTCGGATTTACAGTTAAAAAAAACGCAAGGTAACAAAGAAAACAGTGTAAACAAACAACTGTATCCTCCCTTTATTAACGATGAAAATATTAATGTTAGCTGCGCTGATAAATCTATATTAATAATTAATGATAATAATGATTTTTCTAACACATTGCGGGAACTAGCAATCGAGCAAGGCTATAAATGTATTGTTGCTAGAGATGGTCGCAGTGGAATTTATTTAGCGCAGCGATATCAGCCAACGGGTATTGTGCTTGATATTAAGCTACCTGATATAGACGGCTACCAAGTATTAGAACAACTTAAATTCAACTTAAAAACACGCCACATTCCCGTTGAAGTCACCTCTGAAGGTGAAGATAGTAAAACAAAACCTAGGCTACAAGGGGCCATTGGTGTATTAATCAAGCCTATTGAAAAACAAGCATTAATGACTACGCTGAGAAGGTTCTCCGATATATCTCGTGTTGTAGTCAGAAAAATATTGATCATAGAAGACGATAAAGGTAACCGAGTAGCAACCACTAAATTGTTAGAAAATAGTACAATGGCTATCACCAGCGTTGCTACGGGCCAAGAGGGATGTAATGAAATCCTTTCCGGCGAATATGATTGTATCATCCTTGACCTTGGCTTGCCTGATATGCCTGGATTTGACGTGCTTGAAAGCATCAACAAAGAGAAAACAACCGATCTCCCGCCCATCATCATCTATACAGGCAAAGAAATTAGCGATACAGAGCAGGCTAGATTACAAAAATATTCATCGACTATCGTTATAAAAGGAGCAGGATCTGCAGAGCGTTTACTCGAAGACGTCGCTTTATTTATGCACAAGCTAGAAGAAAAAACACAAAATGATGGTGAAGAAAATATCTCTATGCTTCACGATGAAGATACCGTCTTGAAAAACCGGAAAGTACTGTTAGTAGAGGATGATATGCGTAATTCCTATGCCCTATCAAAAAACTTAATGACTAAGGGCTTTGATGTTGAATTAGCCAGTAACGGCCAAGAAGCGGTCGAATTTCTTGAAAAAAATGTACAGATTGAGCTGATACTTATGGATGTAATGATGCCAATAATGGATGGAAATGAAGCGATTAAACTTATAAGAGAACTCAAAGCGTATAAGGCAACCCCCATTATTGCTTTGACAGCTAAAACGATGCCCGAAGATCGCGACAAATGCTTTGAAGCAGGTGCTTCTGAATACATAACCAAACCAATAGACTTTGACAAACTGTTATCAATAATGCGTATCTGGTTGTTTAAAAATAGTTAATTACAAAAATTAGATTAATAACGATTCAATGCTATCGTTCTGAACTAAATGACTAAATGACTAAATTGTAATCGATAAACAAAAAAGCCCCTACTTAGATTAAGTAGAGGCTTTCATTAACGGTTATTTAACGAACTAAAGTCCGTAAATAACTTAGCAATCGTTACACAATAACTTACGCTAAATTGTTTTCAAAAAACTGAAATGACTGGTTATTTTGAAAACAAAAACGCAAGTAATTTTGAAGCCGATTCTTAGCAATCGTTACACAATAACTTGCGCTAAATTGTTTTCAAAAAACCTGAAATAACTGGTTATTTTGAAAACAAAACGCAAGTAATTTTGAAGCCGATTTTTAGTTAGATAACATTAACGAGTCCGCTTTTGCTTCAAGGTTTGAGTCACCCATAAGGTAAGCATCAACCGCACGTGAAGCTTCACGGCCTTCGTTAATACAACGAACGATCAGAGACTGACCTGTACGCATATCACCAGCAGCAAACACACCCGCTTGGCTTGTTTGGAAGTCGTCAGTTTTCACGTTACCACGTTCATCTAAACCGATTTCAAGCTGCGCTAGCACACCCGTTGGCTCTGGGTGTAAGAAACCCATTGCTAAGAATGCTTTAGTACAAGGAACGCTTCTTACAGTACCTTCAATCTCTTTGAAGCCTGGACGTTGACCTGGTTCTGCTTTTTCCCACTCGATATCTGCAATGATTAATTCTTTAACGTTACCGTTTTCATCACCAATAAACTCTTTAGTTAGGATAGACCATTTACGATCTACACCTTCTTCATGAGAAGTAGTGGTTTTAAGAATCATTGGGTACGAAGGCCAAGGCATGTTTTGTGTACGTTGCTCAGGTGGAATCGGCATGATTTCCACTTGTAATACAGACGCAGCACCGTGACGGTTTGATGTACCAACACAGTCAGAGCCTGTATCACCACCACCAATAACTAAAACGTGATCGTCTTTTGCGTGAATTTCTTCAGTCTTCAGATCCATATCGTTTGCACGACGGTTATTCTGACCAAGGAATTCCATTGCAAAATGAACACCTTTTAAATCACGACCAGGAATTGGTAAATCACGTGGCACCGTAGAGCCACCTGTTAATACCACTGCATCAAACTGCTTACGCAATTCTTTAGCATCAAAATCAACACCGATGTGAGCATTCACAACCATCTTGATACCAGCAGCTTCCATTACCGCCACTTTACGATCGATAACATCCATACCTAGTTTAAAGTCTGGGATACCAAAACGTAATAAACCGCCAACTTTCTCATCACGCTCATACACTGTCACAGTGTGACCTGCAGAGTTTAATTGTTCAGCAGCAGCAAGACCCGCAGGTCCACTGCCGATGATCGCCACTGTTTTACCAGTACGAGCAGTTGGAATTTTAGGTTTAACATAGCCATTTTTATATGCTGTTTCAACGATGTTTTTCTCGATGTTACAGATAGTAATTGGATCTTGGTTAATACCTAAAACACATGAACTCTCACAAGGAGCAGGACATACACGGCCAGTAAACTCAGGGAAGTTATTCGTTGAACTTAAGATTTCCCATGCTTCCTGCCAGCTATCGCGGTAAACCGCGTCATTGAATTCAGGAATAATGTTACCAATTGGACAACCGTTGTGACAAAAAGGTACACCACAGTCCATACAGCGTGAAGCTTGGTCATTGATTTTTTCACCAAACTCGTCCATTTGTACGAATTCTTTGTTATCTTTTAGACGCTCTTCTACCGGTAATTTACCTGGTAGTTCACGGCCTAATTCTAAAAATCCAGTAGGCTTACCCATTATGCTGCTCCTTTCGCACGTGCTGCTAATACCGCTTTATAATCACGTGGCATTACTTTAACCATTTTCGCTAAGCTTGCATTCACATCCGCAAGGAATTCAGCAGCTCGGTTAGATTGTGTTAGCTCAAAGTGTTTTGTTACTTTAGCCACAATCAGATCTCTATCATCTTGAGAAAGAGGATCTAAATCTACAAGCTCTTTATTACAGTTAGCTTCAAAGGCATCATCTTGATCCCAAATATAAGCAACACCGCCACTCATACCCGCCGCAAAGTTACGACCTGTAGAGCCTAAGTTAATCATGATACCACCAGTCATGTATTCACAACCGTGGTCGCCAAGACCTTCAACTACCACTTCTGCACCCGAGTTACGAACACAGAAACGTTCGCCGGCCATACCATTGATGTATGACTCACCAGACGTTGCACCGTAAAAACATACGTTACCAACAATGATATTGTCTTTAGCAACGATGTCTGAATTACGATGAGGGTAAACGACGATTTGACCGCCAGATAAACCTTTACCCCAGTAATCGTTTGCATCACCTTCAACAGTAAACTCTACGCCTTTTGCAAGGAAACAACCAAATGATTGACCCGCAGAACCGTGGAATTTAACTTGCATCGGTTTTGGTAGACCTTGGTCGTTGTACACCTTAGAGATTTCGTTAGAAAGCATGGTGCCACAAGAGCGGTCTGTATTGATGATTGGGAATTCACCCGATACTGCTTCGCCTTTTTCAAGTGCAGGCTTAGCCAGTTCAATCAATTGACGATCAAGTACCGCTTCAAGGTTATGGTTCTGGCCTGTTTGGTTAAACATGCCGTCTTCCGCTTTACCTTCTTGCTTGAACAAGATTGTGCTTAAATCAAGGTTTTTGTATTTCCAATGATTTACATTTTCACGTACTTTAAGGTTCTGCGTTTGACCAACCATTTCAGTGATCGTTGCGTAACCCAGTGCAGCCATGTTTTCACGCATGCCTTGAACCATGTAACCAAAGAATGTCACAACATCATCTACACGGCCGTCAAAACGCTCACGTAATGTTTTGTTTTGTGTTGCGATACCAACAGGACATGTATTCAAGTGACACTTACGCATCATGATACAACCTTCAACAATAAGTGCTGCTGTTGCTACGCCCCATTCTTCAGAACCAAGTAGTGCCGCGATAGTTAAATCACGTGGTGTTTTCATCTGACCATCTGCTTGTAAAACGATACGATTACGTAGACCGTTTTTCATTAGCGTTTGATGCGCTTCAGATAGACCTAATTCCCATGGAAGACCCGCGTGGCGAATTGAAGATAATGGTGATGCACCTGTACCGCCGTCAAAACCAGCGATTAAGATAACGTCAGCTTTTGCTTTAGCAACACCCGATGCGATTGTACCAACACCTGCTTCTGATACTAATTTAACGTTAACACGACCAGCGCGGTTAGCATTTTTCAGATCGTAGATTAGCTGTGCTAAATCTTCGATTGAGTAAATATCGTGATGCGGTGGTGGTGAAATCAGACCTACTCCAGGAGTAGAGTGACGTGTACGACCAATCCAGTCATCAACTTTGTGACCTGGTAATTGACCACCTTCACCTGGTTTAGCGCCCTGAGCCATTTTGATTTGGATTTCAGCTGCGTTAGTTAGGTAGTATGACGTTACACCGAAACGACCTGATGCAACCTGTTTGATTGCAGAACGTTCCCAGTCGCCGTTTTCTTTTGGTAAGAAACGAGCAGGATCTTCACCACCTTCACCAGAGTTCGATTTAGCACCGATACGGTTCATCGCGATAGCAAGCGTTGAGTGAGCTTCATGTGAGATAGAACCGAAGCTCATCGCACCTGTTGCAAAACGCTTAAGAATATTTTCAGCAGGCTCTACGTCATCAATTGAGATTGGACCAGATGCTTTTGCTACAAATTCAAACTGGCTACGTAGTGTTGCCGCGTTTTCACCCTGCGCATCAACTGCATTTGCATATTCTTTGAACTGCGCATAATTTTTGTTACGCGTAGACTCTTGTAATAAAGAGATAGTTTCAGGGTTCCAGAGATGTTTTTCACCACGTTGTTTCCACTGGTAAACACCACCCACGTCTAAACGTGTTACTGGTACTTCACGCAACGGATAAGCAAAACGATGACGAATTGTTGCTTCTGCAGCGATATCATCAATTGATAGGCCTTGAATACGTGTCACAGTACCTGTGAAGTAAGCATCAACAACCGCTTTACTAACACCTAGTGCTTCAAAGATTTGTGCACCTTGGTATGACTGAATAGTCGAGATACCCATTTTCGAGAAGATCTTCAATAGACCCGCATCGATAGCACCTTTGTACGAAGCAAATAACTCTTCAACAGACTTGTCTGCTGGTAGACGATTTTTCGCTTGTAGATCAACGATCATCTCTTCGATTAGGTATGCGTTTACCGCAGAAGCACCGTAACCAATAACCGTTGCAAAGTGATGCGTTTCACGCACGTCACCTGTTTCAACAACGATGTCACATAAAGCACGAAGACCTTTTTTGATTAAGTAATGGTGAACAGCACCAGTAATTAACATGGCAGGAATTGGCGCGTGATCAGACGTTGCATTACGGTCAGAAAGAATAATGATTGAGTAACCATCGTTAACTGCATCTTCAGCGTAACGACAGATACGTTTAATTGATTTCTCAAGTTTGCCGTCTTTACCATTTGCTTTAAATAACGTGTCTAACGTTTTAGCTTGTAGGTGTTTGTGATCCAGTGCGTTGATTTTCTCAAGCTCTGCATTACTTAATACTGGCGACTCCAGTTCTACTTTATGACAATGCTCAGGCGTTTCAGATAATAAGTTCTGATCTTTACCTAAGTAAGTGTTTAGCGACATAACCATACGTTCACGAATCGGATCGATTGGTGGGTTAGTTACCTGTGCAAACAACTGTTTAAAGTAGTGAGATAAATGTTGTGACTGGTGAGAAAGTACCGCTAGAGGCCAATCCACACCCATTGCGCCAAGTGGCTCTTTACCGTCACGGAACATTGGTAATACAATTTCGTTGATCTCTTCAGAGGTCACACCAAATGTTTGTAAGCGACGTAATAACTGACCATCATTTGGTTGAATATTACGTTCAAGTGCTGCTGGCTGCTCTTCTAATTTAACTTGGTTATCCGTTAACCATGCTTCATATGGTTGTTGCGCTGCAATGTCATTTTTCACTTCGTCATCAGAAATGATACGACCTTGCTCTAAATCAGCAACAAAGATACGACCTGGTTGTAAACGACCACGTAACTTAATGTTTTCAGGTTCAACATTCACTACACCAGACTCTGATGCCATGATTAAGAAGTCATCTTTAGTGACACAGTAACGAGATGGACGTAAACCATTACGGTCTAGTGTTGCACCTACTTGTACACCATCGGTGAAACATACAGAAGCTGGGCCATCCCATGGTTCCATGATGTTTGCGTGGTATTGGTAAAATGCACGACGTTTTGGCTCCATCGCTTTATTTTCTTGCCAAGCTTCAGGAATCATCATCATTAGAGAATGAGGAAGACTACGGCCAGAAAGAACAAGCAGTTCTAACGCCATATCAAAACTTGCAGAATCAGACATACCTTCTGTACAGATAGGCATTAACATATCTAACTCTTCACGTGTGAAGAATTCTGCTTCAAGCAACGCTTCACGTGCTTTCATCCAGTTGATATTACCGCGTACCGTATTGATTTCGCCATTGTGCGCAATGTAACGGAAAGGTTGCGCTAAACGCCAGCGAGGGAATGTATTGGTTGAGAAACGCGAGTGAACCAATGCAAGTGCTGTTACCATGCCTGGATTTTGTAAATCTAGGAAATACTGTGGTACTTGCTCAGTGGTTAACTGACCTTTGTATACGATTGTTTTGTACGAGAATGTGTTGATATAGAAGTTATCTTCGATACCCGCAACAGACTGTAAACAGATGCGTGTTGCATAGTTACGTAAAATAAATGCTTTACGCTCTAATACCGCCGGGTCCATATCTGTTCCGCCAGTCACAAACAAGTGTTCGAACTGAGGTTCAGAGCTCAATGGATCAGCACCGATCATTGAATTATCTGTAGGAAGAACACGGTAACCAATTACTTCAAGACCTAAACGATCTGCTGTGCGTGCTAAAATTTCACGACACTCATTACGTTGATTTTCGTCCTGTGGAAATAAAACAGTACCCACTGCATATTGATCAAACTTAGGTAGTGTAATACCTACTTTTAATGCCTCTGTTACTAAAAACTCATGCGGTTTTTGTAACAAGATACCAGCACCGTCACCACTGCACGGATCGCAACCTTGACCACCACGATGCTCCATGCGCGCAAGCATATCTAATGCTTGAGTCACAATAGCGTGTGATTTGCTATTTTTTAAATGTGCTACGAAACCGATGCCACAAGCATCATGTTCCAGTTCTGGCACATAAAGGCCTTGAGCGTTTTGCTCTATATTAGTCATAAACATGTCCTTCAAGATAAAATAATAGATTATTGAGCTACTATTTCAGTTCTAATGTTTTCGAAGTGCTCTTTCTTATTTAGTGAATAAACTGAAAAACTAGCATTTCATTTTTAGTTTTTGTTATTAAGAAGTCAGTTTTGAGGGAGTCTCATCCCTGTTTAACTAACATCCCTATCAAAAAATAAGGCGCACAGCATCCCTATAAGTACAGGGCTCATACACTATTCCATCGAAATACCTACGATAACAAACGTCACACAGGCGTAATTTTGGCGGTATTCTATCGTTTTAGAGGCATAAAATCCAATTTACTTATGAACATCGGCTTGAGGAAATTGTTAATAGCTTGTAACACAAGGGAGATGGGCTATAAATTTATTTTAACATTATAATTGAATGCCTTTTTTGTGCTAAAAACACTCAAATATAGTCTTTAACAGCAAAAAAAATGTTATGAAATAGATTAAAAGTGAATATTAATGCATTTTTTTTGCTTGGTTACGCTTTTTAGAGGATATTGAAAGCAACTTTCTTTCCCACTCTGGTAACCATAACCAAAGTAACATTGAGACCATGACTAAACCATCGGATAACCATCCATCACTTAAAATACTTAACAGGCCAATCATTGCAATAATGCCTCTATCAAACTGATGTATTTTATTTTGTTTCGACATAGATTACCTCACTCGCAAACCGTTGCTTTCTTATGCTTTACAATTGTTAATGATAATAAACAAGCATAATTAATACCAAAACTTCAAAACAAAAATAAAACACCATAGCATTTACTATCTAGCAACCAGTAAACAATGAAAAACTATATTCATAACCTAATAGTTAATACACTAAAATAACGGCTAACAAACAATTAGGAAAGTGCATGAAAAATATTATTAGCTTAATTAAATTGAGTCATTAATCTTTGCACCTCTTAATTATTTATCGGCCGAATCATCAATAACCTTATGCCTAAACTTGCATGGTTTAATATTCCAGAAGCCATTTTAGGTGAATGAATCATGGCCGGTATCATCACAGTGCAATTAAAGATTTCACTTCAAGATGCCGTTATGTTACTACTTTTGAGTACCATCGGTCTTTCCGTACACTTCAGCTACTTGCACTGTATTATCGTAAGCTTATTGTCTTCCTTGTCATTGCAACACTGTAATCATCACCTAAAACGAGTTGGGTGTTACCTCAGTAAAGGTATTAGGTCTTGAGCTTCTATTAGTGTTAGTTTAGAAACGATAACACTTTCAGGTGGTTACTTTACGTGCTTTGTTTGTGCGCAGACCTTTAGCGGGGATGACGGCTTGCAAATACTTGATTTTGAAATGACAGTAGCTATCTGCGGTTTAGTGATGGATGCCCTTATTAACGGACCAGTTGCACAGCCTTTAACCCTTAAAAACAACCTAGAATCTCCAAGCTGATTATCTTTCAGACTATATCGCTACAAAGGCTGAGTAGAATACATTTCAAATTATAAAATGATGCGCTTATTTGTACTCGGAAAATAAGTTGTAACCAATGCAAGTTCATAATTATATTTTGTAGAACTCAAAACAGTTATTGAGCAAGTTGCATTGCAATATAGAATTAATCTGCAAAATGAGCACTCTTTCACGAGTAAAATTCTCACCTATCAAGCTACCACAACCTTAAACCAACAGTTTTTTTCATAAAATTTTTCTTGAAAATAATTACACTTATTTATAACCGGCCCCTTATGTCTATTAATTAACAACTTTACCTAAATAGAGTAATTATTTATCATGTACACAGCGACCGATCGTTTAGAGTTTCGCTGTAAGCAATTGTTTTTCCTATCGTGATTTGAACTTTTTCAACCATATATTTAGGTGTCTTATGAATTTTAGAATGTTAATTGCCTTTTCTTACGTATGTTTATTAGCAGCCTGCGGTGGAGGAAGTGGCGGGGAAACGGAAAATGTTGACTCTCCTAGTGAAACAATACAGCCAGATATTATAACGGTAACGCCACAACCCGACACTATAGTTCCCCCTAATGAAGTGATTACACCAACACCTGTACTCAACCCTGAATTCGCCAACACACAACTTTCTAGTATGTTAGAACATCCAGTTTTTGGCCGTGATATTATGGCCGATCAACAAATTGATTTCTCACAGGCCCTGTTAGTATATAAACACCCCAAAAATGCGGGCTTCCAGGATAGTGAGCTTTTTATAAAGTATTTAGTTGCTCCTGATGATTTCTCAACGCCTCAGACACTGTTAAGAGTATGTGTTGATGGGACTGTACAAAGTGATGCTAATCACTTCAAATGCAACATCTACAACGGTACAGTAAACATTGAACGAAGCGTAAAAGGAGACGTAACGTTTTATAACGGTTCATTTAAATCAGATCTGCATTCATTTGAATATCAATATGCAGGAAAGCGAGGAGAGAAAATTGAATTGTTTTATAAGTCATCGGAACAAGCTGTTTTTATAACAAAAAACAATTTCTTGCCCACTAATAACCATATCTATAGCTATACCTCGGCCGGTGAAAAGTATCAAATATTTGGGTTAGTACAATCCGTCAGTAAGGATAACTGGTGTATAGAGAAGCGCTCAGTCACAATCAAAGTTGATAAAGAATATCAGCTACAACTTCCAGATGTCGATCATTGTCAGGGAGAGTTAATTAACAGTTTCCCGTTTAATGATAGTACCCCAAAATACGCTAAAATTTCAGTTAAGCAGGATACTAAACTAACCTTAGTTGCCGATATAAACCAACAGAAAGCAGAAATTATAGCTGTCAATAATAGACAAAAGGCAACAGCAACAGCAACAGCAACAGCATCGATTAACAATATAGACAATGAGCTAGCCATAATAGAATTCGACCTGAGCACGGGAGAATATATTATTGATTTAAGAAAATTTAGTAGCGATTATAATGAATATTTATTTAATTTTTACGGCGATAGCAGTGTATTAGACATACAAATAATGAGTCTCAAAGAAGGTAACCATCAACCTTTTTATTCTTTTGATGCTAACCATCCAGGCTTATATAAAATTGACATTGTGGTTACTCAAGCAGGACAGTATCACTTTTTCCAAGACTCTCGACAGACATCTCA
>Ga0209396_1003420_pt1 | contig 16045 bp, 12 predicted proteins | sample GOMGulsemesocosm_6_FD_184638 | JGI IMG/M metagenome (GOLD analysis project Ga0209396, IMG submission 184638) | Methane-oxidizing microbial communities from mesocosms in the Gulf of Mexico - GOM8C Gulf of Mexico (SPAdes) (version 2) | ecosystem: Environmental > Aquatic > Marine > Cold seeps...
ATTTAGCGGGCGTGGTGAATAAACAAGATGTTGCCGAACAAAAGCTTGTTGAGATGAAGAGTAAGATCCAAGCATTGAAGTCACGCTTACTACTTGCTTACGGGGGAGACCTGCCAGCAGTAACCACAATGCGCTTTGCAAGTACAACATCTGTATTCCTTTACGGTGGTAATTCAATGGCTGAGTATGCATTAAAGCAACTCGGTATAAAGCCTGCCTTAGATTTACCTGCGACTCAATGGGGAATAGTCCAAAAGCGTATTTCAGACCTTCATACGATCACCGATGGTACCGTATTGTACTTTGAACCATTCGATCAAGAAGCGGCATTATCACGTTCGCGATTATGGACTTCGATGCCTTTCGTACGCGCAGATCGCGTTAATAGTGTCGCGCCAAGCTGGAGTTATGGTGGTGCTATGTCGATTAAGTACACGGCAGAGGCGATAACTGAGAGTTTACTAGCGTTAGCACCTACACAGGCTAATAACGTAAACCAGTAGTGCTTCGTTTGTTTAGTGTTTACTTATAAAAATTTGTTATACGGGAAGAGAGATGTTGAGGTATTTAATGACCGTGCTGGCACTTATGCTGGCGCTGTTTTTATCGTTACAGTTACAAACTGATATGACGTTCACGAAACAATACGCATTAATGATGGGACTAGAACCGCTTGAATTTGTTGAGGTCGACTTTATTTATGCGGTGCTACCAAGATTAGTAGTTGCGATGTTGGTAGGCGCAAGCTTGGGCTTAGTCGGCAGTTTGATGCAGCAATTGACACAAAATCCGTTGTTATCACCTCTCACATTTGGTACATCATCTGGTGCTTGGTTGGCGCTGGTATTAGCCGCTGTTTTTTCCCCTGATTTAGGGACTGAAAGTAATACTCTGCTTGCCTTGGCTGGGGCGTTATCAGCAATGGCATTAGTGTTATTTATCACCGGCATGAATAATCTTTCTGGCCTGCCTGTTATTCTGGCTGGTATGGCGGTGAACTTGTTACTTGGTGCATTCGCGACAGCGGTTATTTTACTTAATGATCAATATGCTAGAAATTTGTTTATATGGGGCGCGGGTGATCTGGCTCAAAATGGCTGGGATTGGGTGCAATGGCTAGCCCCGAGAATGTGTGTTGGCTTAGTCATTTTAGCGGTTGCACCAAGAGTGCTGACGTTAATGCGTATTGGTCAGCAAGGCGCGACTGCCCGTGGTTTGAGTATTATGCCGCAATTTTTGCTGTTATTACTGTTAGGTGTATGGTTAGTTTCATCGGCAATTACTGCCGTTGGCGTGATCGGTTTTGTTGGTTTATTAACGCCGAATATTGCGCGGTATTTAGGCGCGAGAACGGCTCGGGATGAACTTTGTTACAGCTTATTATTAGGCGCTTTATTCTTAGTATTAACTGATGCTTTCGCTGTTTGGTTAAGTCAATTCACGTTGGACTTTATACCGAGTGGCACGGCGGCTGCCGTTATTGGCGCGCCGGCATTAATCTGGTTTAGCCGCAGCGCAGTAAAGGCGCAAGATCAAATGGTATTTCGCTTACCTCAAGGTATTAACTATCTCAAAAAACGTGTAATAACGATGATATTGGTTGGTCTTGTTAGTTCGATACTGCTTGCGAGCCTGTTTGTTATGCAAGAGAGTAGCTGGTCGTTTTCATGGCCTGATGCATTTTCTTGGTCTATTCGATGGCCGCGTATTTTAACATCGTTAGCTGCAGGTGCTGGGCTTGCTGTTGCTGGTACTATTTTGCAACGCCTGATTCATAACCCCCTTGCTAGCCCTGATATTTTGGGTATTTCTGCAGGCGCTATTTTTGCGTTGGTATTTGCTAGTATGTTTTGGGGAATCACTATTTTTGAAGCGGGCCCGTTAGTTGCTTTTTCTGGTGCGATGGGAGCGTTATTGATTATCTTGCTACTTGGCAAAAAACACGATTACTCGCCACCTAAACTTATTCTTACTGGTATTGCGTTGACTGCGTTAATTGAAGCCTTTGTGCAATTTGCATTAGCGCGAGGCAATGATGATGTTTATGGCATCTTAGCTTGGTTGGCGGGCTCGACTTATAGGGTCAGCGCCGAGCAGTCAGTGACGCTCGCAATCAGTGTTACGCTGTTATTACTGGTTGCATTTTCATTGTCACGCTGGCTAACGCTAATCTCTGCGGGAAGAGAGATGGCATCTTCACGTGGTTTAAATGGCTCCGTTGCCTTTGTACTATTGCTTTGCTTAGTCGCCTTGTTAGTCGCGTTTGTGACTGCCAACATGGGGCCTGTTGCCTTTATTGGCTTACTCGCGCCGCATATGGCTGCCATGTTAGGAGCAAAAATCGTCAAGCAGCAACTGATTGTGAGCTCCTTACTCGGGGCGTTTTTAGTACAGTCTTCTGATTGGCTAGGTCAAATTGTGGTATATCCAGCGCAATTGGCAGCAGGGATTTTGGTTTCGATTATTGGTGGTAGCTATTTTATTTTCTTACTAATTCAAAGCCGATTAAACTTTAATAATACTTATTCATAAGAAGCAATTATAAAATTGCTGCACCAGTAAATGATCTCTTTATGCTGTTCAAAGTAACTGGCTCTCATGCCATGCGCTACGAGTTTTTCTTTTAAATTTAAGCCACGTCTATTGCCGCATTAGCTGTAAGGTGCTTAGGTGGCGTGTTGGTTCTTAGATCAAAAATATGGATGTAATTTTAATTGTTGGCATGTTTGGATAGCTTATTTTTTCAGTGAGCGCTAATAAACCGAGTACTAAAACTAGAGCCAAATATAGGATCGGTTTCGATATGTGAAGTGTGTATAGCAGGTTTTATTTAACAAATAATATACAATGATAAAATTAAATAAATATAAAAACTTAAGACTTAGCAAAGTAGAGATGAATGGATGTTTATAGAATCAGGGAAAGTAAAACTGCGACCCTTAGAAACAGAAGACGCTGCTGAATTTTATGCTTGGGCTAGCGATAGGGAAGTGACGCAATTTAGCCTGTCCGCCTATGCTTACCCTCAATCAAAGTCAGATATAACTAAATGGTTATCTGATATAAATAGCAGTGCTAAAACAGTGTCTTTTGGCATTTGTTGTCAAGATTCTGGGCGCCTTATTGGCTATGCTGGAATAGCTTCAATCAATACTTTAAATCGATGCGGTGAATACTTCATCTTGATCGGCGATAAAGACTATTGGGGCAGAGGGCTTGGCAGTGATGTTACCAAGCTAGTCACTCAATATGGTTTTGAATCCTTAGGATTACACCGTATCGAACTGACTGCTTATTCAATTAATCCCGCGGCAATAAAAGCGTATGAAAACGCGGGGTATGTCCATGAAGGTATAAAAAGAGAATCTGGTTATCGGAATGGGCTGTTTTTAGATAAAGTGCAAATGGCCGCGATTTGTCATGAATGGGCAGGTTTATAACTGTTTTATTCCATATGTAGGAACTTTCATTCGGTGGGTGAGAACAAGATAATCACAAGGGATTGAGATAAAACTAATTACTTAACACTAATTTTATAACATAGCGTTGCAATCATTAATAACTCAGCTTACACTTGTGCGCTATTATTGAATGGATTATTAATTAGAGAGTTTTGATTATGAAAAAACCCCCGTTAATTTGGCTGAATGTGTTTGTATTTGCTGCAACATTCTTAATCTCAGTAACTTTAGTGCCTTGGTATGGATTTACCTATGGTTTCGAAACATTTGAAGTTGTGAGTTTGGTCGTGGGTATCTTTATTTGTGGTTTGTCTATTACTGGTGGCTATCACCGATTGTGGTCGCACCGCACTTATAAAGCACATTGGAGTGTGCGTGTAATTTATGCCTTGGGTGGCGCATTTGCATTGCAAAACAGTGCGATTCACTGGAGTTCTGATCACCGTCGTCACCACAAACATGTTGATCATGATGAAAAAGACCCGTACTCGGCAACGAAAGGGTTTTGGTATTCACACATAGGCTGGATGCTACGTGAATATCAACAAAATATTTATAGTGATTACAGCAATGTACGCGACTTAGAAAAAGATAAAGTCGCAGTTTGGCAGCACAAATATTATGCACAGCTAGCTGCGCTAATGAATATCGGTTTACCACTGTTAGTCGGTTTTTTATATGGGGACGTTTGGGCGAGTTTATTACTGTTAGGTGTTCTACGTTTGGTATTAAGTCATCACTTTACGTTCTTTATTAACTCTTGGGCGCATATATTTGGTTCGCAACCTTATACAGACCGTAATACCGCTCGTGATAATGCTCTATTAGCTATTTTCACTCATGGTGAGGGCTACCATAACTACCATCATATTTTTGAAACGGATTATCGTAACGGTATTAAATGGTATCAATATGATCCGACTAAATGGTTAATCAATATGTTGGCTTGGTGTGGCTTGGCCAGTGACTTACGCGTTGTTCCTGAAAGTAAAATAGAGCAAGCTAAATTGAAAATGGAACTAAAACGCCGTCAAGAAAAAGCACAGTCTTTACCAAATTCAGAAGAATTAATCGCCCGTTTAAACCAAGAATATGATGTATTGCATGAAAGATTGGCAGCTTTTTATCAAGCTAAATTAGCCTTGTTAAACTCGAAGAAAAAGCATTTACATGCTCAGTTAGACAATATTCAACTAGATGAACAGATTAAAGAAGCAAAACATCAATTTGAACAGCTGAAAACAGCATTTTATCAACAGCGTAAAGTGTGGAATCAGTTTGCATTTAACCCTTCTCACGCGTAGCTTTTTGTAAAAAGGTATCGTGTAAATAAGTATTAAAATAGGGCGCTCTTTTCAGAGTGTCCTATTTTTATTTCTATCCGCTACTCCATATTTACTGTCATATTCCTGCTTAATCACGGGTTTTAATTGATTTTAAGGCTTTTGTTTCGTGACATATTTATTTAACTTTAAGTAAGTGTCGATAAATCGCACAGTCTTAATATATTCTCATTTTTTGTTTCTTAATTTCCCTTGATACTCTGGTTTTTTGAGATTTAACTGGTAGAATCGGCCGTTTAATTCTCACGCTGGCTCAAACATGAAATTCCCAGGACAACGTAAATCAAAGCATTATTTTCCAGTCACTAAAGGCGATCCGTTTGTAAAACCATTGCAATCTGCGACTGATACTCAGCCTGTATTGTGCGGTATTGATCAAACGCTTGTTGATATTGAAGCTCATGTTCCTGATGAATTCTTAGTACGCTATGGTTTGAAAAAAGGTGAGTCACTATTAATCAGTGATGAAACTGCAGAACAAATCTATACAGAGTTAAAAAAACATAACTTGATCTTGAGTGAGTTTGCCGGTGGTACCGTTGGTAATACACTACACAACTATGCGGTATTATCAGAAGCACAGCCAATATTATTTGGCACCATGTGCGATCACATTGAGATCGGTAGTTACGCATATCAGTACTTATGTAATACTAGCAGTAAAGTAAATCTTAATTATTTACAACCAGTTGCAGGTCCGATTGGTCGTTGCTTTACCTTTATCTCTGAAGATGGTGATCGTAGTTTCGGTATTAATGCTGGACTCATGAATAAGTTATCTAAAGATCATTTACCAATCGATCAATTGAAAAATAGTTCTGGTTTATTGATAACTGCATACCTATTGCGTTGCAGCGATGATGATCCCATTAAAGAAGCAACCATGCACATGGTTGAACAAGCTAAATACTTAAATATCCCAATTATTTTAACTTTAGGCACACGTTTCATTATCGAAGGTAATGAAAAATGGTGGCAAGAATTCATCCAAGAATTTGTTACCGTTGTGGCGATGAATGAAGATGAAGGTGAAGCGTTAACAGGCTTTAGTGATCCGTTATTAGCTGCCGATGTGGCACTTGATTGGTGTGATCTTGTACTTTGTACTGCGGGTAAAGACGGTTTGTATATGGCTGGTTATACTGATGAAGAGCACAAACGTGAAACGTCAGCACAACTATTACCTGGTGCAATAGCCGAGTTTAACCGCTATGAATATAGTCGCCCAATGCGTTTACAGGACACTGTCGAACCAGTGAAAATGTATTCTCACATCGCTCCATATCTTGGTGGCCCTGTGGTTATTAAAAATACTAATGGCGCTGGTGACGGTGCTCTTTCTGCGATTTTACATGATATGTTAGCGAACACTTACCATCGTGGTATTGTTCCAAACTCAGATAAGCACAGAGTGGATTTTCTTGCTTACTCGTCGCTTTCTCAGCTTTGTAAGTATGCAAACCGTGTTAGTTATGAAGTGCTTGCTCAGCATTCTCCGCGTTTACTTAAAGGTTTGCCAGAACGTGAAGATTCATTAAACGAAGGTTACTGGTCAAACTAAATTCGACTCGAGTAAACAGTTATACGAGCTGAACTGTTAATAAAAATGATTAAGTAAAAATAAAAACCACTTCAATGTAAATTGAAGTGGTTTTTTGTATCGAAAATATGATGGCTATTTATCGTTGATTAACGATGACTGTGAAGAATTTAGATTGATATTGGATTAAAGCACTAGGCTCATTACGAAGTTTATTTTTTGCTGGATTGTAACCATTAATCATTAGGACGAAAGGGACTTTTTGATTGTCTTTAGCTGTTACTATACCGACCATATTAGACGCGCCTTTCAGCGAACCGGTCTTAGCTTGGACTTTGTCTTTTAAGGCTTTACTTAACAGCCCTCTACGGTATTTTAATGTGCCATCTTTGCCTGAAATGGGCATTGCATCGATTAACTTTAGCTGTTTATCGTGCTTAATGATGTAATTCAATGTGTCGAATAACATCTGCGCCGACAATAAGTTATGTCTCGATAAGCCTGAGCCATCAGCAATATACGCTTGGCTAATATCAATACCTTTGCTCTGTAAAATAGCCTGCATGGCACTAGCACTATTACGATAATTACCTGGTTGTTGATAATACTCAGCACCAATGGTTTTGAATAATACGTCAGCAATCAGGTTATCAGACTCTTTCAGCATAGTATGAATAAGCGTATCAAGAGACGGCGATTGATGAGTGACTAGAGTGGCTTGTTTTGATGTGTGTTGTTGAGTAGTGATATCACCACGAAAAGAGATGTTTAACTGATTGAGTTCTTGTCGCAAGATTGTTGAAAAATACACAATCGGTTCACTGATAGCAAAAGACAGCGGCAGTGGTTTTTTAGATCTTGTTATACAGCCAAATAATTCATAATTATTGTTGGCTTTACGAGTTACTTCTAAATCACAAAATTGAGCTTGTTGTTGATTTTCATTGACAATTTTAACAGTTGAGGTGACGACCAGTGGTTGATAATTAGGTATGAATACTGCGGCTATATTGTCTTGGCTATTAGTCTTCTGAATATGTTTACTCGCTGTACGTTTCAGATTACCTAACACACAGTTACCGTTAATAATCAGCGCAGAAACTTGCGCTGCATAACAAACTGCTTGGTCGTTCCATACTTGACCACTGCTCCAGTTATAACCATTGAAGCGACTGAGATCAAGTCGAATATCGCCATTAATATGGGTGACTCCTTGCAGCTTTAGTTGCAGTAACATCGCGCGTAAATCACGTCTGCTAAAGGTTGGATCTGCATTGAAAATAAATGTGGTATTACTTAGCTGTTTTTTATCAGGGACATTATTATCAACGACGCCGTTTATTTTTGTTTTAAAAGTAAAATCATTAGTGAGATAAAGTTTGGCCGTTAATGCAGTAAGTAATTTTTGCGTTGATGCTGGCAACATTAAGACTTGGCTGTTTTTTTGTTGCTTTGTATTTTGAGCTTGACTTGCATTGACTGTCGTAGGCGCTACGATATAACTTATTTGCACACCTTTTGGTAGTACGTTGCGTAACTCATCTAATTGAGCGGCAACTACTGGTAAGCTAAGTAATAAAATAGAGAGAAAAGACAATGAAATTCGAAGCATATGATTATATCCTAGATTCTCACAATTTGCGGCTATAGCTTATAATTCTATCTGATTTTTTTGTTAAGTTATATGGCTTAAGTTATACGGTCTAAAATATATGAGTTAAATTTGATATGTGTAGTTAGTCTGTAATTTTGTACAGCATAGAAAGAGACACTAATGTGAAGGAAGGTAAGCAGCTAGTTACAGAGTGGTTTGTGTATTTAATAGATTCAGATGCTGGGCTGTATTGTGGCATTACCACTGATTTAGAACGACGTTTTCAGCAACATTTAACAGGTAAAGGAGCGAAGTTTTTTCGCCGAAGCAAGCCGAAAAGTATTATTTATATAGAGGCTCAAGTTGATCGAAGTAGTGCAAGTCAAAGAGAATACCAAATTAAGCAATTAACTCGCGCCCAAAAGTTGAAGTTAATTGCTCAGTTTAATGAGTCTAAAAGCTAAAATATATAACTAGTTCGCGTGCATTGTAATATCAATGTGGCCGGCAGATTGAATTGCTGATGGATTACCATCTAGCGCGGGTGAAAATTGAATTGGCTTAATGGCATTAGCTTTTTCTTGATTAAAAATAGGCAGCTGCGCCATAGCGTGTTCAGTTAAAGCTAAAATAGTTAATGAGGGGTTAACACCTAAATTACCTGCTATTAGCGAGCCATCTAAAATACGCAAATTTTTGTATGCGTAGGTTTGGCCTGTTTCATCCAGTATATGCTTTTCGGGATCATTGCCCATTGGTGCTCCCCCCATCATATGCGCAGTGACAGGTGCACCCGCAATAACTTCTAAAGCTAGGTTTCCCGCTTCACCACCTGAGTATTTGATGTATTTTTTTGCCACTTCATGTGCGATTGGAAAATAATTACGTAATTTTTCATCTTCAGTATGCTGGGTCGGAACCCAAGTCGCTTTAAATGGAGAATACCAGGTCTTTTTACTTTCTAAATGAATATGATTTTTCGCTGTTTGCATCACTAAAAGCACGATAGTGTTTTTGGCTTTACCCACTGGGTTAATGAGTTTTATCGATTTTAATGGGTGTTTAATGATATTAGTCAGCATGGTCACTGATCGTGGAACGCCTAAATGTTTACTGGTTAGTGGCACGCTGGCTGCACCAACAAAAGCGGCATCACTGCCTTTGGCATAACGTACAACTTCGACCTTAGTCTCATCATCGGGAGAAAAAATAGATGTGATTGCAGTACCGTTCCAAACTTCTTCTTGCTGTCCTTGAGGTGTTAAACGATCATGAGAAACAGTAAGCAGAGTTTCTGAATTTGTTAATACATTGGTACCTAATTTATCGCTTAAATTTGGCAATGTCTTATCAACGTTACGCATCTTTAGTAATAGCGGGATAGTGCCAAATACACCTGCAGATACAACAACGCCCGCTGCTTTTAGTGTGTACTTACGTTTGCTAAATAAATTGGTTCCTTCGGTGATATGCAGTAAATAACCCGAACTACCATCTTTATTACCGTCTGCATCCGCAAGTGGTTCAATTTTAGTCACATTGGATTCTGCTCGTATTTCAGCGCCATTTTTTTCAGCAAAATACAGGTAATTTTTATCTAAACTATTTTTAGCATTATGGCGACAACCCGTCATGCAGTTACCACAATATGTGCAGCTATTTCGTTTTGGACCATCTCCGTTAAAGTAAGGGTCTCCACGGCTTTCACCGAGTTTATCTACATCCACATTACGTGAAACTTGATCTTCACCACGGGGGTAGAGTAAACCACTATAAACGGTACTAAATGAATCTGCGCGTCCCATATCTTTAGCTACGTTCTTAAGGATTAAATCGGCAGGACCAAAGAAGCGATTTTGTTGCACGCCAATCATACGTTGAGCTAGCGCGTAGTATGGAGCAAGTCTTTGATACCAATCGGGATACATAGCTTGCCAAGCCGCTTGTGAGAACACTGATTCATCAGGGATAAGATGGGTATTACCGTAAACTAGAGAGCCACCACCAACGCCACTGCCGTGAACTAAGTTTATTTTTCGTGTAAAAGAAAGAGTGAATGGGCCGGTAAAACCGAGTTTTGGCATCCACAAAAAGCGTTTTAAGTTCCAGTTGGATGAAGCGAAGTCTTTAGTTGTAACACGCTTACCACGTTCTAATACTAATACTTTATAGCCTTTTTCGGTGAGCCTTAATGCACTGGCTGCGCCACCAAACCCGGAACCAATGATAACTTGGTCGAAATCAAAATCATTACTCGACATTTACTACCTCTAACTATGATTTATTAATGCGAATTGATGAGATAACTTCGAAGAGAGGGAGGCTCAGGTCACCATGCACGCATGTTATATTATTGTTATAAATAGACTATATACGTAAGTTGAAATGATTTCTCGATAAGAACTGTAGATGGGAGTGCTAGATCACAGCTTTAGGGGGAGCTTAGCATTTATGCTACAGGGAAAGTGATCTTCATCACGCACAAGTAAATACTCTAATTTAGGGGGCCTACTTGTGCTAATTGCAGGATTATTAACTGTTTATTCAGTCTGTTATTTATTCAACTGCTGGGTGAGCCTTGTAAAAATAGTTCAATTCAGCGAGAACACTGTTTAATTTAGTCTGTTGAATCGATGATTTTCTATTGAGTTTGTAACTCGCTCTATTTCTTACTTGATGGCTGCCTTCACGAGTGAACAGGCCTTGATAAGAGAATATGCTGATATTATTAGGCTCTAAAATAACAAAGTTGTTCTTATCACCCAATAATTGCCAAGGTTTAAAATTATCAGTAAATAAATCGATACCTGAACTGTAATCTGATACAGGATTCATTACCGCTTTAAGGTTACTTAACAGCGTCGGTACTATGTCGGTATGATTAGTATCAAGATTAATTTGTTTGGCGGGCATATCCGGCCAGACGATGAAAAGCGGTACTTGAGTTTGTGGAACGGAGTAGTTACTGCCATAGCCCCATGATTGATCGTTATTGTCATTAAATTCGGTACCGTGGTCAGAAGTGAATACGATGACGGTATTGTTATATTGATCAAGTTCTTTCAATTTAAGCACTAATTTAGCGGCTAACGTATCAACATAATTAACACTATTCCTGTAGCTATTTTGCAGTGCAGTTTGACGATTAATAGCTTGGCTATTTAAGTCCTGAATATTTGGATAAAATAAGGCAGGGAAACCTGTTGGTGTCGTCATTTTTTCAGCTGATTTTAAGCTTACATAAGCAAACCAAGGCTGCTTTTGTTGTTCTAACCAGTTTTCTGTTTCGGTAACTGTTCTGGCATCCGCTTGGGTGTTTTCAACTAATGTTGTCTGCGACGCTGATAGATCAACGAAAGTAGTTCGTTGTTGCCTTGTGCCTGTAATTTTCTCTGAAGCAAAAACACCTAATTTATAGTTAGCTAAGGCGAAATAATTGAGCATAAACGGTGATGTTGATGAGGTATCAATATCATCTGCGTATTGAGCCGATAGCCCATACATCAAACTGAAATTACCTAACTGATTACTATTGCTGGTACTAAAATGTTGATTATATTGCTGTGCTTGTAGTGCTAGCGCTGTCATTTCAGGCATCACGCTTGGATTGAGCATGTCTGCTCTGAGTGTGCTGGCATTAATAAATAACACATTAAAGGTTTGGCGATCAGGGTTAAGGATTAGAGCTTGTTTAGGGTAATCTAGACGTGACTCTGTTACTTCATTTTTTTCAGAAACTCGTTTATCAAATGCTTTTTGGTCAATCCAGCCATATTTTGTTAAGAAGGTTCTGGCTGTCATCGGGTAAGAAAGCGGGAAATTAGCTTTTTGCGCTGTAATTGGTCGATAAACGGCCGCATCAGCCCACATATATAATAAATGGCCGAAAATGAAACAAACAAAAAAGAAGATCGCAATAATAGGACCTAGTTTAAAGCGGCTTAATCTTCTTAATCGGTGCCAGATTAGACTTGATACGACTAATTCAAATAAGAATAAGAATGGTATGAAAGTGAAAAATGACTGCCAGTCTGAATTAAGCTCTTGTTCTGTTTTACTGAGTAATATCTCGAATATGATTGGATTAATATGCAGATTATATTGACTGAAAATTTCAGTGTCGATAATCAACAGTGACATGCCCATTGTGGCTATCAATACAGTTATAAACCGTAATGCCCGTGGAAAAGGGATGACAAAACTAACTGGGAATATGATAACGAGATAGATGACAAAAATGGTCAGGCTGAAATGACCAAACAGGCTGATTAATGCATATGCTTGGCCAAGCATTGTCACTGGCCATTCTGCTATGAATAAATAACGAGAAGCAAGTACTAGCGCCAATAAGATATTGGCAAAGCTGAACCAATGGCCCCAGCTAATAATTTTGGATACTTGATCGCGATAATGATGGCCGGTTTCTAACATAAATTAAATTTTTATCTCTAGTTTGTGTCAAATGAATATTAGTAATAAAGATTTGTCGGTTAATCGTATTCAGGTAGACCTATTTAGATAATAAGCATTTCTAATTTATTATCTATGGCTAAATGATCTTAGCTGTAACGTAGAATAACAAGGCTTCCTTGCCTAAAAATACTATTAATGTGAAGTATCTTTGCTCTTTACTGACGCAACTAATGCAGCAGCAAATTTTTCGGCAACTGCTTGACGCTGTTTTGGCGAAAGTGAAGCATTAATGATGTTTGCTGCAGAGTTACCCAAAACCATTAGCCCTAGGTCTAATGGTGCATCGTGTTTTTCTAGCACATCAATCACTTCATCGATGATCTTTTCAACTTTATCGCTTTTGTATTTAGAAACTATAGGCATATTTGTAATCTTTTTATTTATGATTGATCAAAGATGATTATAATACATTACAGAATTCATTAACTCTAATACTTTACCCCTATGCAGCTACAATTAAACAATATAATTTTACATTCACTGGCCTTCAATGGTGAGGGCGAATTGAAATGTTATCCTCGCAGCGAAGAATTGGTTAATTCTCAACCTGTCTCTGAGTTAGCTGACGAATTACATCGCGTTTATAATGCTAAGCCTGCAAAAGGTTTTGGTTTTTTCAAACTGTCAGAAGACGACAGCAAACTACCTTTTGAAATCGAGTTACGTAAATTTATTCACGAAGATATGAGCTTTGTTGACTTCTCTAGTGAAGCTGCAAATATCTTGGTGACTGAGCTACAAAAATATGATTTTTTGACTCAGGGCGTATTGTCGTTTGTACATTATAACTGGATGGCATCAGACTATCTGATCGTAGCGTTACTTGAAAATAAAGACAGCGTCATGGTGACTGAACAGTTAGATATTAGTAACACGCAATATTTAGAGTTAAGCAAGTTACAACTCGCGGCCAAAATAGATTTAACTGAATGGCGTCAAAACAGCGATTCTAAGCGTTATTTATCTTTCATTAAAGGCCGCGCTGGACGTAAAGTATCGGACTTTTTCCTTGATTTTCTCGGCTGTACTGAAGGCATGGATGCGAAAATTCAAAACTCAGGTTTAATGCGTGCAGTTGATGAGTTTTGTCATGTTGCGGAGTTAGATGCTGGTGAGGCAATGCAAGCGCGTGAGCAAGTAGCGCAATATTGTAATGAGCAGATCAAAGAAGGTTGTGAGATTGAAGTGAAAGATTTATCAGAGCAACTGGCTGATGTTTCAACACGTGATTTTTATCAATATGCATCTGAAGCTTATGAATTGGAAGATAGTTTTCCTGCGGACCGAAGCTCAGTACGTAAGTTAACTAAATTTGTCGGGCAGGGTGGTGGCTTAAGTATTAGTTTTGATCAGAAACTAATGGGTGAGCGTATTAGTTACGATCCAAATACAGATACTTTAACCATTATCGGAACGCCGCCAAATCTACGTGAACAGCTTTCTCGTCGTACTAAAACAGAAGACTAAATTGTTATTAAAAAATAAAGGACGCTGAATAGCGTCCTTTGATAAATATTTAGAATTTAAGTAATAAGATTAAACGTTTTCAACTTCTTTAACTGCTTTAGTTATTTTTTTTACTTTAGCTGGTTCAACGTTTAGCTCATTGATCATTTGAGTTAATGTATCAATTTTATCTTCAACTTCATTTAGCTTGCTGTTTTGTTCACTACCAAAACGGCCAGTAAATTTTTGTGCTTTTGATTCAATTGACTCTAATGATATTTTTTTACCGAAAATACCAGCAACTTGTTCTTTTAGTTGTGGTTCAACTTGCGTGCCACGCTCAACTAAAGATTCAAATAAACCAGTTGCTTTATCTGATGATTTATTTGCTTCATCGATGATAGTTCCGTAAACACCAAATCCTGCAGTGATTGATGTTTTTGCTGTTTCTTTTGCTACGTTGTAGATGGTTTCTACTTGGTTTAGTAAATTAGCCATGGTAAATCACTCCTAGATAAAATATAACTTGTTGATGTACTCGCTTAACTAAGTTCATAGTATTGTTTTGTTTTAGAAATCTCATTCCAGAGATGCAAAAAAATAGAAAATAGTGAATTTATTTCTAGCGAGCATGGTTTTGTTACATTTATCCCTACAGTTTGGCAATTTATCTGTATAATTTAGTTTTTCAACATTATTGATATTTAAGGACAGAATAGCTCATGGCGTTTAAACATATTGTTATGTGGACATTACACGAAACTGTAAATGGTAAAGACAAAGCTGAGAATGCACAGACAGCGAAAGAGCTATTAGAATCTTTAAATGGACAAATTCCTGGTTTGTTGCATTTGGAAGTGGGTATTAATTGTGTCGTAGGGCCGGGCGCATTTGATATCGTACTGGTTTCAGATCTTGAATCTCGTGAAACACTTGATGTTTACCAAGATCATCCGAAGCACCAAGCGGTTATTCCATTTATGAAAAGTATTGCTAGCCAGCGCGCTGCAGTAGATTATTAATTCACTCGTTAGTATATGGATGAAATTTTAATCGTAAAATATGAGTAATGAAAAGGAGAGCGCTTGCTCTCCTTTTTGCTATTTACACTGCGTATATTTTATCGAAGTTAGATCGTAATAGGTTTATTTGGTATGCCAAATAGTAAGGTATAAGATACGGGCAATACGATAAAAGTCAGTATTGAAGCGAAACCAAGGCCGAAAATAATAGTGATAGCCATTGAGCCAAAAAATGCATCAGACAGTAGTGGCAACATGCCTAACATGGTCAACCAATACCATATTTGATGATCATGCCACTTAAGCTAAGCAATCGCTGCACGTAAGCTTTGTAACCTTTCTCTGATAGTTGACTGTTATAATGTGGCTTAGATTCAAATAAATAAGTGCATAACTTGGTTTTTATAAATAGCTTGGATTCAAATAATAAGTGCATAACTTGAATAGGTAGAAGAAACGGTCAGTTGAATATATGCTGATTGCTTTTTCTCCGGCAAGAGATGCAACAATGAAAACATATAAACAACTGACCTATGAACAACGATGCCAGATTTATGCACTAAAGAAAACAGGTTTAAGTCAAAATAAAATAGCGAAGCAACTAAAAGTTAGCCAATCTACCATTAGTAGAGAGTTTCAACGTAATAAAGGTAAGCGAGGTTATCGCATTAAACAAGCTCAAGCCTTGTCAGTTGAACGTCGATTAACGGCTTGTAAAGCCATTAAAATGACAAAGAGTTTTACTCAACTTATTGGTTCAAAACTCGAAGAAAAGTGGAGCCCTGAGCAAATATCAGGCTGGCTTCTCAAAGAAAAAAACTTCTCGATTAGCCATGAGACGATTTATCTGTATATTTGGGCTGATAAGCGACGAGGCGGGCAATTATTTCAAAACCTACGTAGAAGAGGAAAGGCCTATCAATCAAGAAGTAAGGATAAGCAAGCAGGTCGAGGTTTTATTAAAAATCGTGTCAGTATTGATGAACGGCCACAAGTTGTTGAAGATAGGAGTAGAGTTGGTGACTGGGAAATAGACCTCGTCATTGGTAAAGGACACAGCGGTGCTTTAGTGACTATTGTAGAGCGTCAGACTAGCTTTACCGTGTCGACACGTGTAGATGACAAATCAGCAAAAACAGTAACAGCAGCAACCATTGCTTTGTTAA
>Ga0209396_1003424_pt1 | contig 16037 bp, 11 predicted proteins | sample GOMGulsemesocosm_6_FD_184638 | JGI IMG/M metagenome (GOLD analysis project Ga0209396, IMG submission 184638) | Methane-oxidizing microbial communities from mesocosms in the Gulf of Mexico - GOM8C Gulf of Mexico (SPAdes) (version 2) | ecosystem: Environmental > Aquatic > Marine > Cold seeps...
CTGTTGGTCGTAACCTCTGGCAACAAGCAACGAAAGGCGGTGCACAAAGCACCAATTCTAATACGGGGGAATTGGCGATAGGTAAACAAGCTGATTTACTGGTACTAGATGAAAACAAATTGTCTTTGTTTGCCCATGATGAACAACATTTACTCGACAGTGTGATTTTTGCCAGTCAAACCAACCTCATTGAAGATGTTATGGTTAATGGTGTCTGGGTGATTAAGCAAGGCGCTCATCATGATGAAAAATCATCACACCACGCCTTTAGTCAAATTTTGGCCGAATTTTCAACAGATTAAACCAGCCTCTCTTAATTGTTACCAGTCATTACGTTACAGTAATGACTGGTAAGCAGTGATTTTTTGACAAACTAGCTGTTGATTTTTTTCGTGAAGTTTTGGCGTTTTACGTTTGTTATTACAATAGTTTTGAAAAAAATCTTTTACAGTTTTTCTTGATGCTGTGATCTCTCCAACATACTTTTGCTCATCAGCGTTAAATTGACCAAAACTTGGCTGCAATTCTTGATGAATTTTATTAGCATTAAGTCTTACTTTTGTATCCGTAGCGTCAGAAAATGCACCTAAAACCAGCGTTTTTTGTTCTTCAAACCATGTTTCTAATTCGGGTTGTGGATAAAAATGCAAAAACATCGCGCCAGCGACGATTAAAATCAATATATTCTTCATGGTTTGCCGTATAATAGTTGAGTTATCATTAGCATATTAAATTTTCTCTCAACAATACATCGTCTTTTTTAAAATACTATTTTTCTCCTGTATTAAATTAGACGAACAGACCTTAGGGTTAACTGTGAAATCAGAAAAAGAACAGCAAGTTAAAAACGTTCAAATTCCCGTTCATAATATAAAAATTCATCAGCCTCGTCAGGTAGATACTTATAATCCGCGCGATCAAATTTATGTTCGGAAAGTGAGTGGTTTTTTCCAGAAACTGCGTCGGAAAATGAATTTTTTCTTTTTAACGCTTTTTGCGCTTCTCCCCTGGTTACAATATAACGATCACCAAGCGATTTTACTTAACATTGCCGATCAGCGTTTTACTTTATGGGGGTTAACACTTTGGCCACAAGATTTAACCCTGCTGGCGTGGCTTTTTATTCTTAGCGCCTTTTTATTATTTTTTGTTACAACTTTCTTAGGTCGGGTTTGGTGTGGTTATTTATGCCCACAAACCGTTTGGACGTTTATATTTATTTGGTTTGAAGAAAAAATCGAGGGCACAGCTAACCAACGAAAAAAATTGGACAGTCAAAAATTAAATGCTAATAAGTTGTGGCGAAAGGTCTTGAAGCATTTTTGTTGGTTATTTTTTTCGTTATTAACGTCTTTAACCTTTGTAGGTTACTTTGTGCCGGTTCAAGTAGTATTTACAGATTTTTTTACCCTGCAGAGCTCTTTTGCAATTGCGTGTACCGTATGGTTTTTTGCCCTTTGTACCTATGGAAACGCTGGTTGGATGCGTGAAATTATGTGTTTACATATGTGCCCTTATGCTCGCTTTCAATCCGCGATGTTTGATAAAGATACTTATACCGTGACTTATGATTATAACCGAGGTGAAAATCGTGGGGCTCGTACTCGTAAGCAAGAGCCTACAGCGCTGGGTTTAGGAGATTGTATTGATTGCAATCTATGTGTTCAAGTATGCCCTACTGGTATAGATATTCGTAATGGCTTGCAATATGAGTGTATTAATTGTGGCGCATGTGTTGATGCCTGCGATGGTGTGATGGATAAAATGAACTATGAAAAAGGGTTAATTCGATATACGACTGAACATAGTTTAAGTGGAAAAAAGGTCTACCTAATTCGTTCCAAACTTGTGGGATATGCGGTGGTATTGATAGCGATGACTAGTTTATTGGTGATGGAAATTGTTAATCGGCTGCCGCTTTCTTTAGATATCATTCGGGATAGAACTGAACTTGCTAAAGAAAAATTTAACGGTGATATTGAAAATGTCTATACCTTAAAAATTCTCAATAAGTCACAAATCGATAATACTTACCGTCTTTCGGTAAAGGGGATTAACAATATTAAGTGGTACGGTGAACAAGAAATAACAGTTAAAGCGGCTTCTGTTTATACATTGCCAATGAGTATTTCAGTTGACCCATATGAATTACAAGATTATATGACCAATATAACTTTTGTTGTTGAGCTGGTTTCTTCTGAAGACGAAGTTTCCTTATCAACAGAAACACGCTTTTTTAATAAACTTTAAAATAGATGAGATAAAAGATGTCGGTATTTGATTTCACCTCGCTTTCACCTGATTTAATTCTTGATGGTATCGAAAGCATAGGTCTGCAAGTGGACAGTGGTTTACTAGCATTAAATAGCTATGAAAACCGTGTATATCAATTTCATGATGACAATAAGGTTAAATACGTTACCAAGTTTTATCGGCCACAACGTTGGACACAAGCACAGATTCAAGAAGAGCATGATTTTGCTTTTGAACTTGAAGAGCATGAATTGCCGATGGTTGCCCCGTTAAAATTTTCAGGGCAATCACTGTTTAACTACCAAGGTTACCAATTCGCTCTTTACCCTTGTCGCGGCGGGCGAATTTTTGAAGTAGACAACTTAGAACAATTGGAATGGATGGGACGCTTTATTGGTCGCATCCATGCCGTTGCGGCCAAAACACCTTTCCAGCAACGGCCAACATATACCACCGACGAGTCTTTAATTCGCGCACGTGAAATTATTAAGGGTTCGGGTTTTGTTCCTCAATATCTTACCACTGCTTTTTATACTATTTTGGATCAAGTCATTGCATTGGCAAGTGAACAATATCAACCAAGCAATGAAATCAGACTACATGGAGATTGTCATGCCGGTAACATTCTTTGGACTGATGAAGGGCCGCATTTTGTTGATTTAGATGATTGTCGCATGGGACCGGCGATTCAAGATTTATGGATGATGCTCTCAGGGGATCGTCAACAGCAAACGTTGCAGCTTGATACGTTAATGATGGGTTATGAAGAATTTTTTGAATTTGATACAAAACAGTTTGCCTTAATAGAATCTTTGCGTACTATGCGAATAGTGAATTACATGGCGTGGTTGTGTAACCGCTGGCAAGACCCAGCCTTTCCGCATAGCTTTCCTTGGTTTAATAGCCAAAAATATTGGGAAGAACAAGTGCTGATATTAAAAGAACAAATGTCTGCTTTACAACAACCGCCTTTATCTCTGATGCCATAAAGTATCGATAAGAAGAAAAATAGGAACCAATCAATGAATAAATTAATAAGTTTGTTAGTACTAACCTTGCTACCTTTTTTTGCTAACAGCACAGATTACCAAGAAGGTGAACATTATGTAAAAGTGAAAAATATCGCGGTAGAAGCACCAGAAGTAAGAGAATATTTTTCATTTTATTGTGGTCATTGTTTTAACTTTGAACCTATGGCGAAATCGATAGAAAGCAATTTGCCAGCAGGTACCAGCTTTGAAAAGAACCATGTTGATTTTTTACGAGGAGCATCTCGAAAAGTACAGCAGTTGTTGACACGTGCTTTAATTACCGCACAAGCAATGGGCATTGCTGAAAGTCAGACGGCGGCCATTTTTAAATATATCCATGTTCATCGTGGAGTATTCATCTCAATTAAAGATGTGCGCAATGTTTTTGTCTTAAATGGTGTTGATGGTGCTAAGTTTGACGATTTGATGGCGAGTGAGTCTGTAAATGCTCAAGCAGAAAAAATGAAAAGCAATCAAGATATATTAGCGACTAGTGGTGATTTAAAGAGTGTGCCAAGTGTCGTAGTAAATGGAAAATACATGATAGATGTTCATGGCCTCAATAAAGACAATATCGAACAAGATTATAATAATTTAGTGAAATACTTGTTAACACTTGATTAAGATTAGTCATTTGATTTAGGCGTAACTATTGACTGTATTACGCCCGAATCAATTGTTGACTAAATTTTGTAATATCTTCGCTTTTGCAACGGAAAACTCAGCGTCCGATAAGTAGCCTTCTTGTTTCAGTTTGGTTAATTTATCAAGCGTATTTATAAGCTCAATATCCTGAGTACTTTTATTATTTCCATCGATAGTTACTTGACTATTTGATGCTTTTTTCTCTTCATTAACCGCTTCGTTATTTATGTGCTTTGTTGAAACTGATGGAGTTTTTATATTGTCTACCTGGCCCGGCGTTACTTGAGCTGAGACAGCGTTTTTCTGATGTTTTTTCTGATGTTTTTTCTGATTGGGTTGAATCCGCCCTGCTGTGTTAATAATCCTTGGCGTTGTTTCTTTCGGGGTAATAGTCAAAGCGACTAACCAGCTCCATTCTACCAATTGAGCAATGACATCATCATATTTTTTTCTGGTATAACGCTGATCACCCTTTCTAAAGTAAGGGCAAATTTTGTAATGCCTATATTTGTCGTCAATCAAAACCATTTCAATTTTACGCTTTTTACCTTCTAACATTTTATCTCTACTTTCTGTTGAAAATTGAAACATGAGAGCTTGTTCTTTGGTGGCTGAAAATCCTAAGCCATCAATCGCGTTTATGCTAGTTATTGATTTGTCGTTGAGAAAAATCTCACTTTTTATTAAGTTTTTAATGGGTAATTTTACTGCGATGTTTTTATCGTGTCGCTGGTATAAGCAGATTTTCTGATGAGTATTGTCTATAGTGAAGTTAGCAAATTTTGCATTTAAGATCTTTCTAATTTCATATAAATGCTTACCTCGTTGTAAGAGTATTAACCCGACAATCAAAAGAATTAATATACCCCAATTCATCACTTGATTTTCATGCAAAAAAGCCATGATACTTTCATTTATTAATGGTGTTTCGTCGACTACCTCAGATGTGGTAGCGTTATTAGCTTGAACGGGGAAAATAAAGGCCAGCAAAAAAGAATTGCTGAGAAAAAACGTTTGAAAACTATTGATTACTAGATTTTTAATAGGCATATTTTATCTTCGACAGACTACCGATACCTAATGCGCGTCCTGATTCTTTAAGGATAGCAAAGTGAGTATAGTGATTCAGTCTCTCTTTAGGTTATTGTTTTAATAGCTATTATTTTAAATAACGATTACATTAAATCAAACATATACTAGTTCAGTTTAGCCTATTTTTGTAAAACTACATGTTTTGCATCTAATAATTGTGGTTTGCTACTGTTATTGAGGTAGCTTAGTTTTCCTTCTACGATCACTTCATCAGCTATTCTTGCATTGTCACTTAAGTATTGTGCTTGTTTACCCCAAATATGCACGGTTCTTTCAATATCAATATTGCGAAGTTGATGTGTGATAGCGGAATAACTATAAAAGCTGATATTAAGAACCAACTCTGCCAATTGACTGTTATTTTCAGTTTGTACTAATTTCACCTCATTTTTTAGTCGACCACTGCAATGCAGTTGATTAATTGAACGGGTGTAGCCTTTTGGGTAGCAATGGGCATAAGTTGCATGAACAATTTCTCGTTTGGACTTCTTACTGTCTACTAAATACCCTTGGATTAGTACCACATCACCTTTTTCGGCGTATAACAATGACCGTTCAACGACATCACCGATCATTTTGATGGTATGAAAATGAGTCCACTCTTTATATTGATTGCTTTGTTTATCAAACCATTTGCTATGCGTAGCAATAACAAACTCAGCCATTGCTACAACAGGGTTAGCTTGATAACGAATATTAGGCTTTGCTACTAAGTTACCCAAAAGAGTGACCGAGCAAAGATGATTCTGTGGCATAGGTTGATTCATAAAAACAATACTTAAAAAAGTGTGGCATTAATTTAAGTGATGATGAAGGTAGAGGCAAGTGCTTATTGATAAACACATTGATCTAACGCTTTAATAGGAAATGGCGCACCCAGCAGGAGTCGAACCTGCGACCTCTGCCTCCGGAGGGCAGCGCTCTATCCAGCTGAGCTATGGGTGCGTTGTTGTTGAGCGGGCAATATTAATGTCTAGATCACGACTTGTCTATAGTAGGTTAACAATCTTTGGATAATTTTAAAGAATTTTTGTTGTTAACCTTTCATTAACTTTAATATATTGAATTTTATAAAAGAATGTACATTTTTTAACGAAAAACTGAAATTGAAACTATAATTAATTATTACATCAACAAGTTGTCTACTGTAATTGTATGAAATCATTTTTGGCTTTCTTATTTATTGTTATCTTTTTTCCTTTGCACGCCCAAAATTATCAGTTGGAGCAAGTCGCGGTTTCAGCCTATGAAAAAGTCATTAAACGCGCTGGAAAAGTGGCCTTTAAACGCAGGCTAAAATTATCGTTCAAAAGCAGTGGTTACTTGAACAAACTAGTTGTTGATGAAGGTGATTTCATTTCACATCATCAGTTGCTTGCGGCATTGGACACTAAAGAATTAAAAGCACAGAAAAATTCACGTTACGCTCTGCTACTGCAGGCCAAACGAGAAGTTAATCGCATTGCAAAGTTAATAACCCAAAAGTTAAGCTCTCAGCAACAATTAGACATTGCCCAAACTCATTTAGAAACGACTCGAGAAGCCTATCGGGTCGCGTATTATAACCTTGAGAAAGCAGAAATAAATTCCCCCTTTGATGGTATTGTTTTAGCTAAATTAACTGAATTCAATGAATTTCAAAAGCCAGGAAAACCCGTTGTTGAGATAGCTGCTGTTGATAATAATATGGTGGTTAAGGTAGGTTTAACGGATAGCGAAATTAGTTTGGTAACCTTAGGTCAGGAAGTACAAGTGCAGTTACCAAATATCGGTAAGCTTGATGGTGTTATTTCCAAAGTACCTTTAGCAATTAATACTGATGGGCAGCTTTACTTAATAGAAATTCTGTTGACTGGTTTAAAGGCGGGAAAGGGGGTTGTTGCTGGTCAATTGGCGCAGGTAAATATTACTTTTTCTAATAATAGTTTTGTTTATAAAGTGCCAATTAGTGCCCTTATCGAAATTGATAATGTTGGGTCGGCCGTTTTATTGATGAAAAGTGTAGCAGGAAAATTTGTTCGTCAGTCATTTCGTTTGTTAAATCTCGATAATCACTATATTTATCTGAACGCTGACGCTCAAAGCAATGCACTATCAATCGTGACTAACGGTTGGCAGCAGTTTGATATTAGTGGGCAATAACGATGTTACTTGCACGCTCAGCCATTAACAATGCTCAATTTACCTTAACCTTGGTTATTTTGCTGGTACTAGTTGGGATTGTCTCATATTTCACTATGCCGCGCTCTGAAGACCCTCAGTTTGATATTCCGGTTACTTTAGTTGATGTTTTGTACCCAGGAGCATCACCGCATGATATTGAAACCCTCATTGTTAATCCTTTAGAAAGAGAGTTTGCTGAAATTGAAGGTATCAGACGGATTGAATCACAGATTAAAAATGATGGTGTCAGAATTGATGTGAAGTTCTTATATGGCAGCGATCCGCAAACTTCTTTTAACGAAATTAAGCAAGCGGTTGCCACCGTTGAACCCAATTTACCCAGTGGTGTGCAAGACGTTTTAGTCATTAAAGCAACCCCCACCAGTGTTGCCGTTATTCAGATCGCTTTGTGGAGTGATCCGACAGACTATAAAACCATGGAGTTTCATGCTAAACGACTAGAAAAACGCTTGGAAGCTATTTCAGCAGTTAAAAAATCGGACATTTGGGGCTATCCACATCAGGTTGTTGCCATCGATTTGAATCTTAATTTGATTCAGCACTATGGTCTCAGTATTAATAAGGTTAACCAAGTCCTGCAAAGTCGGGCGTTAAATATTACCCCCGGCTTTGTTGATGCCAGTACTCGCCGCTTTAATGTCAAAGCCAGTGGAAATTTTCAGAGCTTGGCGCAACTAAGAGAGACCATTGTCTTTGCCAATGAATCTTTAGTTTTAACATTAGCTGATATTGCTGACGTTAATTTTTCTGGTGTTAAACCGTCTTACCTTGCCTATTTTGATGAACACCCGGTGATATTTATTACGGTTGAACAAAGAGAAAATACGAATATATTTAACCTTACTGACCAAGTAAACACTGAAGTAAATGCATTTAAACAGCAGTTACCTAAAGGTCTGACATTGGAGGTGTTATTTGAGCAAGCCGAGAGTGTTGAAACACGGGTGAATGGTTTTTTTGATAATTTATGGCAAGGTCTAATTTTAGTGGGACTGATGTCATTACTGTTTCTGGGACTTCGTGAAGCTTTAGTGGTGATCGCTGTGATCCCTTTATCATTTGTTATTGCGATTGGTTGGCTAGACTTTTCGGGGTTTGGTTTACAGCAAATGTCGATAGTCGGCTTGATTATCGCATTAGGTTTGTTAGTGGATAATGCAATAGTTGTTACCGAAAGTATTCATCGAGAAAAGCATAAATTTGCCAGTTTAAAAGAGGCTGCCTCATCGGGAACAAGTAAGGTTGGCTGGGCTATCACCACAGGTACCGTAACCACAATGTTTGCTTTTTTGCCAATGTTAATGCTGGCGAGTAATACCGGAGATTTTATTCGTTCAATGCCAGTCACTGTAGTGTTTGTTTTACTGGCTTCATTGTTATTAGCTTTAGCTTTTACCCCTTTATTGGCAAGTAAACTATTTACAGTTAAAGAGAGTAAATTTAGAACACTACAATATTTTGTCAACCAGTTTGCCGCTAGTAGTTATGTACGCTTTTTATCGATGTTAATCAAACGAAAACTGCTTGTCATCGCAGCGTTTGTTATTGCCCTGCTGTTGATGTTTTCTTTGTTTAGTCAGGTAGGGTTAAGTTTATTTCCTCGTGCAGAGAAACCGATGATTTTGATTAATGTCGAGGCGCCAAACAATTCATCTTTAAGTTATACAAATAAAGTCATGCAAGAAATAGCCAAGTCAGTAAAGAAATATCCACTTATAGATCAAATCGCATTAAATGTTGGCAATTCAAATCCTCGTATTTATTACAATGAAATCCCGAAAAGAGGGGTTGCAAGTTATGGGCAATTATTAGTGGTACTGACAGAATTTAATGAAGAGAAAATAACTCCGTTAGTTCAACAACTCAGGAAAGAGTTTTCTCAGTGGCCTCAAGCTAAAATAACGGTGAAAGAGTTCACACAAGGCCCTGTAACCGATAAACCGATCACGGTCCGGTTAATGAGTGAGTCATTAAATGATTTAGAAAAAGTCGCTAACGATCTAGCGTCTAAAATGGACAATATTACCGGAATTATTAATATAGATAACCCAATAGGTAGCGCAAATAGTGAGCTAGTTGTGGTTATTGATTATGAAAAAGCTGGCATGGCGGGCATTGATATCCATCAACTGGATACTACCTTGCAAACCATATTAACCGGTCGTTATGTCGGAAATTTCAGTGACGACAATGGTGAAGGGTATCCAATCATTACACGATCTGAAAAGGCGGATATTACTGTTTTTGATGAAATATTTATCAACAATAAACAAGGGGAACTCATCCCTTTGAGTCTTGTAACTAAGTTGAAACTTGCCAAAGGCCATAGCGAGTTTTTTCATTATCAAAAACAGCGCATGGCTAAAGTATCAGCAGATGGCAATAAAGATTACTCAGTCACAGCACTAACTCAACAAGTAATAAGCTATTTACATGATTACCCTTTCCCTGATGGCATGCATTACACACTTGGTGGTGAAGAAGAATCTCGGCAAGAGTCATTTGCAGGCTTGTCAAAAATAATGATCATTACAGCGGTGGGTATCTTTGCCGTTTTGGTATTACAATTTAAATCTTTCTTGCAACCACTGGTTATCTTTACTTCAATTCCTTTTGCGATTGCAGGCTCTGTTATTGGTTTGTATCTGTTTAATTTATCCTTTTCTATGATGGCTTTCATTGGTTTGATCAGCTTATTTGGTATTGTGGTTAACAACGCAATTATTTTGATTGATACCGCTAATCATAACTTTTTAGCAACCCAAGATATGCGTAGCTCAATACTAGACGCGAGCGTTACCCGTTTTACGCCAATTCTATTAACGACATTAACAACTATTGGCGGCCTGTTACCTTTAACTTTGTTTGGCGGGAGTTTATGGCAGCCATTAGGGGTGGTCATTATCTCCGGACTTTGTGTTTCGGCGGTGGCAAGTTTTCTGTTAGTCCCAGTATTAATTGAACTATTCACTCGACAAAAACCGCAATAATAAATAAGGAAAAAGTATGGAGTTTTTCGGGCTTGTTGGTTTTTTTCTAAGTTTCTTCGCTTATTTTATTTTTACTTTACTTATTTTTGCCGCTCGAAATAAATCTTTGTTAGCCCAATGGACGATTGTCTCTGCAATAAGCTCTGCAGTGGCAAGTGCGCTGTCATTTTTTCAAATTAAATTGGGTTTCAGTTTGCAGTGGGTGATGTTAGCCGATGGCATAAAAATAGCTTGTTGGTCAGTGATGGTCTTGATTTGTAATACAGAGTTAACGTCAATTCGTCGTTTATTATCGAGCTTTCATATTCGGCAATATGCCAGTGTTTGGTCATTGTTAATGACGGTATGTTGGCTAGCCAGTTATGTCTTTAATGGCTCTTATGAGTATCTTTTCTTGTTATTTATCGTGCTAAATTTATGGTCTTTAGTATTGATAGAACAACTTTATCGTAGCGCTGATGCTCATATTCGTTGGGCTATTTGGCCTTTAGTTATCGCTTTAGCCAGTGTGTCTATTTTTGATTTTGTACTGTATTCCCAAGCAACCATGGTGGCTGGAATCGATTTTGATTTTTGGTACAGCCGTGGTTTTATTAGTTTGATGATAGTGCCTCTGTTATTGATCAGCACTCGCCGTATTCGAAATGGCTCAGTACGTATTTTTGTTTCACGAAAAGTGGTTTTTTATAGCTCCATATTAATGATTTCAGGCATATATTTATTGGTTATGGCTTTTGCTGGCTATGTGATTAATTTTTTAGGAGGGGAGTGGGGAAAGGTCTTCAGTATCGGCTTCTTAATACTTAGTGGCCTTGTATTAGCGACGTTATTAATTACGGACTCTTTGCGTAAAAAACTGAAAGTGTTTATTGCGAAGAACTTTTTTGCCAATCGTTATGAATATCGTGATGAATGGCTGAATTTAATTGAGAAAATTGAAACCACAAATGCCTCAAGCTATTATCAAATGGCGACGAACATTATGATGTCAAAACTTAATGCTCAGGGAGGAGGCATTATAAAAAAACGTACTGATTTACATTTTGATGTTAAGTACACACATGGTATGAAATTGTCAGCGGCCTTTGACCTACAACTTAGTTTCTTTAGTCTGTTTAGTCAGGAAACAGGTTGGATAATTGATGTTGATGAATATGAACTAACACCAAATATGTACCCTGAATTAAAAATTGATATTGATTTATGCCGAAAGTTTAATATCAGAATCATAGTACCAATTTTTATTGGTAAAGCGTTTTATGGACTGTTTGCTTTAGGTGGTATTAATGATTCACAACAACTTAATTGGGAAGATCGTGATTTATTATTTGCCGTTTCTAAACAGCTAGGTAACTTTATTTCGTTACATGAAGCAAATGATGAATTGGCTGAATCTAAACAATTTGATGCATTTAATCGGATGTCAGCCTTTTTAGTTCATGATCTGAAAAATGTTCAGGCACAATTAGCATTGGTTACAGCCAATGCGGAGAAACATCGTGGTAATCCAGAATTTATTGACGACGTATTTGAAACGGTTGAGTCAGCAACAGAGCGATTGTCTAAGGTGTTATCACAACTAGGCAACAAACAAGTGGCTCAATCACGTAATAAAAGTATCGATATTACTCAAGTCGTAGAAAATGTTGTGGCTCAACGGAATGTGGCAGCACCACAAGTGATGATTGAACAATCAGTACCTTGTGCGATGGATATCGACGAACAAACCTTACATTCAGTCATTAACCATTTAATTCAAAATGCCCAAGAAGCGTCATTAGATACTGACCGAGTTAGGATAAAACTCTTAAAAACAACGGATATCATACATATTTCGATTGTTGACAATGGTTGTGGCATGTCTCAAGAATTTATAGAACAACGCTTATTTAAACCTTTTGATACCACCAAAGGTAATGCTGGTATGGGCATTGGGGTATATGAAGCAAGACAATTTATTGAAAGTATGGCTGGTACATTAAAAGTAGAGAGTGTTGAGAATGAAGGTTCTACTTTTGATATATATTTGCCAATAAAACCAATATTTAGCTAACTAAGAATTAAGAGGAGTTTACGCTAATGGAAAAATTGCTCATTGTCGATGACGATAAAGGCATACAAAAACAGTTGAAATGGAGTTTATCTGATTATAACGCGATATTAGCGGACGATAGGGTAAGTGCTATTGCTGCTGTGCGTAGGCACGAACCTAGAGTGATCACCTTAGATTTAGGACTACCACCAGATTCTGCTAATGCGTCTGAAGGACTTGCAACATTAGAAGAAATACTCAAGATATCCCCTCACTCTAAGGTGATCGTTATCACGGGGAATGATGACCGAGAAAATGCATTAGCAGCTATCTCACTTGGTGCGTATGATTTTTATCAAAAACCTATTGAACCAGAAGTGATCAATGTAATCATTGCCAGAGCGTATAGTGTTGCTTCCATAGAAGAAGAAAATCGCTTAATGCGCTCAGTGGGTGGTAATGATATTGGTATTATAGGTAATAGTGAGTCTATTGAACGATTACGTATGATGATAAAACGCATTGCACCAACTCAAATTACCGCTTTATTGTTAGGTGAAAGTGGTACAGGTAAAGAAGTCACGGCCAATGCAGTGCATTTAGCAAGTGATCGTAGTAAAAAACCTTTTATTGCCATCAACTGTGCATCAATTCCAGAAACACTTTTAGAAAGCGAGTTGTTTGGTTTTGAAAAAGGTGCTTTTACCGGTGCAGTACGGACTACAAAGGGTAAAATTGAATGTGCTGAAGGCGGAACTTTGTTTTTAGATGAAATTGGCGATATGCCTTTTAATCTACAAGCAAAATTATTGCGATTTTTACAAGAGAAAAAAATAGAACGCTTAGGTGGTAGGCAAGAAATAAGCGTTGATGTGCGAGTTGTATGTGCAACCAATCAAAACTTAGAAGAAATGGTGGCAGGCAAAACTTTTCGTGAAGATTTATTCTATCGTGTAAGTGAAATAACCTTAAATATACCTCCTTTACGGGATCGTGATGAAGACGTACTTATTCTTGCTCAGTTCTTTTTGCAACGCTACGCTATTGAATATAAAAGTAATGTTAAAAGCTTTTCTGAAGATGGCTTTAGTGCCATTAAGGCACATAAATGGCCGGGTAATATTCGTGAGCTGCAAAATAAAATAAAAAGTGCTGTGATTATGGCAATAGGTAAACAAATTACCGCAATGGATTTAGGTTTTTATGATCATACCGATAAAAATTTAGAGTTGGATCTCAATTTACGACAAGTTAGAGAGCAGGCGGAGTCTATTGCCATTCAAAAAGCCTATGCCTTGGCTGAAAAAAACATGTCTAAATGTGCTGAACTATTAGGGATCACGCGACCAACCTTATATACCCTAATTGATAAGTATGATTTGAATATTAACAGCTAAATGAAAACTGGGGTGAAAACGTTCGCATAACTAGTGTCGGTAATTTTTACACAAAAAAAAGTTAGCTCAAGGTAGTTGTAATAAAAGGCTATTAAAGTAAGGGGTTAGTGTTTTGGCTTAATTGTTGCAAAACATCATTAAATTTAATTGGCTTTACTATCAGGACTCTGTCACCGAGGTTTTTATGGATATTTCGTTTTTACGTAAATTTGTTATGTTAATTATTTTAAGCCTTTCGCACTTTGCATTTGCATCCCATGTAACGTATGAATCTAACACTGTTGAATATGAGTATTATATTCCACTAACCGAGGACTACTCTGGAAACTATGGAGACGATAGCGACGGATTATGTAGTGATTCAGATGAAGGCATTGATGGAGAAACAGGTATTGGTACCTGTGAGGGAGAGAGTGCTATGCCAAGAGACACCAATGACTTGTCCTCTGGTTGGCTCGACTTAAATTTAGAATTTGATGTGCCAAACGATGCTACGCTTTTAACTTTGGAAATCACGTTTGATGATTTAGATTTAGAAGAAGAAGAAGTTACATTGAACGCCCATAAAGCTAGTAATCCTGATATCGAAGGTGAACTTTGGGAAACGGCAGACTTTTATTATGGAAGTGTCGGTGGAAACCCTTTTGCAAGTTTAGTAAAAGACCAACGTAGCAATACAAATGATAATAGTCAGACTTATGTGTTCGACTTATCGTCATTTTCTGGTGCAATTTCTAATAATATTTTTACTATTGGCTTACATCTCACCGCATTTTTATCGGCTAAAAAAGGGTGCTTTCATAATACCCCTGATTCGTTATCTGCATTGGTGAAATATACTAAGCCTCATGGAACTCCACCCAATAGTATTCCGGAACCATCTGCTTTGTTACTGCTAATGATAGGGCTAATTGGACTTGGAATAAGCGCGAAACGCAAAACCATTTAGACAATACAACTGAGTTTAAAAAATATAGCCAAAAGGTGCAAAGTGAATGCTTGGCACCTTTTTTATGTACAGGATGTACGGTATGTCGCGATCACATGGATGTGAAGGAGTGACGATGTACAGGATGTACGGTATGTCGCGATCACATGGATGTGAAGGAGTGACGATGTACAGGATGTACGGGTTTCGAAATTGCAGGAGCATAATTTCGTATATTTTAATAATATTCGACTATTATTTATCTTTGTTATTGAGTATTTTTTTGAGGTATTTACTTTCATGTATCAAGTAATTAAAAAAGTTTGTTTGATTTCATTTTTGACTTTGTTAGGTGCCCCTTCATATGCTGAAAACATTTACGATACCTACGAAAAAGCCTTAGAAAGTTTTCAAGATAAAAACTACAATGAAACGATTATACATTTAAAAAATGCCATTCAATCTCAATCAACACACTTACCTTCAAGGGTTTTACTGATAGAAACCTTTTTAGCGCAAGGTAAAGGCGAGCTTGCTCAAGTTGAGTTAGAACAAGCCAGAAGTTTTGGTGCCGATATTGCGTTATTAACCGCGCTATATGCTAAAGCGTATATGATACAAGGAAAGTACCAGCAAGTTATCGAGTTAAAGCCGTTAGGCCAGTTAGACCGAGCGGCCAAATCTGAGTTATTAAGCATACAAGGTAGCGCATATCTTGCATTAAATAGGTTTAAATTAGCAAAGCAGTTGTTTGAAGCAGCATTAAAGATAATGCCTTCAAATTTTGTCGCCAGATTAGGTATAGCAAGAGAGTATTCCCGCACAGGTCAATATTCTTTAGCTATGTCAGAAGTAAGTTATGTTTTAAGTGGTTATAAACCACCGATTGAAGCATGGATTTTGAAATCTCATATTCTTAAGCTGCAAGGAAATTTTAATCAAGCAATAACAGCAATTGACCAGGCGATATTGGTGGATGAAAACCACTTGGGTGCTCGAATGGCACGAGCAACCTTATTACTAGTGCAAAACAACGATCAACAAGCAGAGCAAGATGTCGATTTCATTTTGGCCAGCGAAGAATTCCAACCGGCGGCTAAATATTTAAAAGCCATTATTGCTGCTAAAACTGGCAGGTTCGACACGATAGAATCGCACTTGAAAGATATTATAACCACCATAGGTGCCGTGACAGAAAGTGATTTACTTGGACACCCGGAGTATTATTTTTTAGCTGGCAAGGCAAATTTTGATTTAGGGTATTATAACGAAGCTCGAAAATATATTACTAAGTATTTGAAGTTTATTGCTGAAGATAAACAAGCGTTAATGTATTTAGCAGAAATTGAATTACTGACCGGGTTTCCTGCATCAGCTAAAAATATTCTTACTAAATTAAAATTAAATGACAACGGCAATGTCAGGCTTTTCTCGTTATTGGGTAAAGTGAATATAGCACTTGGCAATACCTCGTTAGCGGAAGTA
>Ga0209396_1003425_pt1 | contig 16036 bp, 16 predicted proteins | sample GOMGulsemesocosm_6_FD_184638 | JGI IMG/M metagenome (GOLD analysis project Ga0209396, IMG submission 184638) | Methane-oxidizing microbial communities from mesocosms in the Gulf of Mexico - GOM8C Gulf of Mexico (SPAdes) (version 2) | ecosystem: Environmental > Aquatic > Marine > Cold seeps...
AGTGTTTGTTTTATTTTTGGATCATCCAAACGACTGGGTACTTTTTGTGCTCTTAGTTCATGACTTTGAGGGACGTGATACATATCAAGCATTTTTTGAAAAAGTAACTCTCTGAGTTGAGAAGGGCTGATACCTGAGTTTTGTATATGATCTAACTCTTCTTGCAGCTTTATAAGGGCCTCGCTTTTACGGTCTGCAGCGACGGGTTTAAATTGTTGTTTGTTTATTTCTTTAGACATCATTTAAGCTCCCAACAGGTGTTCTTATAAATAAGCATTGTAAATTATGAATAACTTTCTTTGTAATATTTAAATAGAGACTAAAGTTCTATTTCGAAAGCTAAGTGTACGATCTTTAACTAATAGATTACTAATTTGTATGTAAAGTTTTGTAAATAGCTTTGAAGTTAAAAAGGAACTAGTTTTAATATTAAAAGGTTAACATTTTGTAACATATTGATGTGCAGATGAAAATAGTTATCAGTTGTAATGTTAGGAACATTGAAATATTTCTGATAACTATTTGGTATAACTTAGATTGTACCTCTAAATTCAGTGGGTTTAATTGTTAATACTTAATTAAATACTTTCGATTTCACATGCTCTGCAAAACCACTACCTGCTTCTAAGTAAAAGTTGTAGGTAGAATCTACACCTAAACTTTCTAGTTCTTTTTGTTGGTCTGGGTAATTAGCAATAGCTGTCACTTGCCCAGTAAAACCTGAGGCTTTAAGTTGTTCAAGAGCGAAAATATTTTGCATATGTTTTGGCATAGCAAGCATTATCATTTCAACATGAGAATGATTTACCCTTTGCCAAAAATCAGGATCGGTTGCATCGGCTAAAATGACAAATCGATTTCTTTTTACATGTTTTTCAACACATTCAGGTTTTATATCAACCCCCGCAACAGAATCTGGAAAGCTATGATAAATAGTTTCATACGCACCAGTGCCTATTCTACCCATGCCAAAAATTAATACTTTAGCTTGGTTTAAATTAACCGGAAGTTCATCTTTTAAGCGCTTATTAGATTCAAATTTTGTTAGCCAATTCTCAAGTTTTACATAAATTTCATTCGCGTTATTATTTAAAGGTGATGCAATTATAAAGGTGATTGAAACAGCAATAGCGACAACGGCTAACCATTGTGCAGATATTAACTGACTACTAGCGGCCATAGCGCAGACTATTAAACCAAATTCACTGTAATTACTTAAAGTAAAGCTACTTAATAATGATGTGCGGGCACGTAAATGAAATATATTCGTTAAGACATAATATAATATGGTTTTTAAAGGTAAAATTAATACAAACATTAATGCAACAAATAATGTTTCAAGTGTTATATCTGCATTTAAACCAATAGTCAGAAAAAAACCAACAAGTAATAAATCTTTAAAAGTTAACAGTGACTTTGCCAATTCTCCCGCTTTTTTATGAGGGGCGAATAACATTCCTATGACTAATGCACCTAAATCTCCTTTTAAACCCGCAAATTCAAATGCTTGATAGCCTGCGACTAAAGCAAAGAAAAAACCAAATAAAGGCAATATTTCACCATGTTTAGAGCGATTTAAAATCCCAAAAAGCACTGGACGAATTAAAGGTAAAATTGCCAGTAGTACTAAAGCCCACATATTTGGCACTTTACCGGTACTAATGGCTAAATATATAACGGCAAAGATATCTTGCATAACTAAAATTCCGATAGAGATTTTACCATGTAAACTGGCCATTTCTCCTCTTTGTTCTAATACTTTAACTGCAAATACGGTACTTGAAAAACTAAAGGCAAAACCAATTAATAATGCAGACTCAAATGTTAATTGACTAAATAAAGAGAGGCCAAAATAACTCATCAATAATATGAAACCAGAAAAGAATGCACAACTAAGAATGATATGTATGCTCGCAGGAGCCCAGACTTGTAACTGCGTCAAGTTTTTAACTCTGAGTTTTAAGCCGATACTAAAAAGTAATAAGGTGATGCCAATAGATGCTATTTTTGAAAGTAGCTCAGTACTTTCAAAACCAGCAATGTTTAATATAAAGCCCGCGGCTAAAAAGCCAATGAGAGGAGGTAGTTTCATTTGTAATATGATGAAACCACAAATAAATGCTGTTGCGAAAAAAATGATTTCCATAGACTTACAATAAAAAAGGAGTTTGATTAAATTGTATCTAATTTAAGTGCTTATTTATACGAGGAAAAGCGTGTTTCACTTAGTTTATAAGTAAAACACACATGAATTTTATTTATGTTGTTACTTTGTATCTATAATCGATTTATATTTGGCTAAATCTTTATCCCATTTTGCAACCCAAGAATCTAATAATGTTTTAACGTGTGTTTTATCTAATTTTTCTGTGTCATTTTCTAATTGTAATGCATCACCTCGAAGAATAGAGGTAACCAAAACTTCATCATTAGCACCATTTTTAATTTTACTTTCTAAGCGCACCTCAACATCTCGATCTCTTCCGCCGATGGCATAATTAATACCTGAAATTACTGCTTTAAATGGTAGAACTTCTAAAGGGGATAAGTCTTCTAATGAGATACGCATGCTTGTAATTGCAGGTTCTAATACAAATACACCTGGCCCCATAGTACTTGATATTGGGAAATGTTTAGCAACAACCATTTTTAATTGTGAATCGAAATAAGTTTTAAACATATCCGCTGATTTATGGTTAAACTGATCATTGACTGTTAAATTAGGATAATAAATAACAGGTTTAATAAAAAAGGAGTGAGGTTGTAGCGGTTTGATTTTTCGTGTTAACTTTCTAGACACCCAACGTTGTTGAATAGTACCATCTTCACGGTCGATATTTTCCATTTGCTTGTAATTACTGATAAAACCGTTTTTAACTTCGATAGTTTCAGTTGATTTACAACCAGATAAAAAGCTTAGACTAAGTAATGATATTACACTAATTAAGCGCGTTGAATTTATTTCCATAACACGTTATTTCCAATTCAAATGAGTTAGAACAATAGGTTACTCTAATAGTCTAATATAAGACCAGATTTAATATGTTTTTTTGTTTTACTAAATTAGGTGAAAATATTCGCTGACAATTACAAATAAATAGCGTTAATATGCAGGTAAAGAAAAAAAGAGGAGTACAAGATGTTTAAAAAGATCTTGGCAACAGTAGGGATCGGCGCTGCAAAAGTCGATACGATATTACAGACAGAACATTTACAGCCTGGACAAAAGTTCAGTGCAGAAATTTTAATTCAAGGTGGGGATGTTGAACAGGAAATATCAGGCTTAGATTTAGCTTTAATGACTAAAGTTAAAGTCGAAGGAGAAGATGGTGATTACTTTACCAATCATGTAATTGAAAGTTGGCATATTGTAGATCATTGTACCGTTGCCGCTGGAGAGTTAAAAAGTATACCTTTTGAAGCGCGCTTACATTCAGAAACGCCTATAACGGAGTTAAATCAAGGTTTAAATCAAACTCAGGTCTGGCTAGCTACGGGTTTAAATATAGATATGGCTTTAGATCCAACAGATAAAGATCCTATTTATGTTTATCCTAACGATGCTGTTAGAACTTTTATGCAAGCAATGGATCGATGTGGATTTAATTTAGTTAAATCTGATGTCGAAAAAGGTTATTTACAAGCATCTACTTTTCAATCAACTTCAGGGTGTTATCAAGAACTTGAATACAAGCCAAATTCTTCAAGCCTCTTTGGTTTAAAAGAAGTTGAGTTATCATTTGTACCTGAAGCGCATAAAACGCATGTTTTAATTGAGTTAGACCGTGCATTTAGAGGTGATGGTTATGTTGATATGACAATTGAACATGATCAAGTTAACTTGTCACAACTATGCGACCAATTAGAGCACTTATTAAATTAATATTTAATGTTACAAGATTAATTTGAATACTTACTAATTTAATTATTAACTAAAAGCTTAATATGGCAACATATCAAATGTTGCCATTTTTTATTTAGGAGATAAGAAAAAATGAATTTTAATTCTATTTCCCAACCTAAACTCATTCCCTTTCTTACAACAGCTTGGTTATTGCTTGTTGCAATACATTTAGTCAATTTACTATTTTCCATGAAATTGAATTATTTCGGTGTCATACCAAGAGAAGTTAGTGGGTTATACGGTATTGTATTTCATCCATTTCTTCATGGCAGCTGGTCTCACTTAATAAATAACTTAATCTCATTTAGTTTGTTTTCTGCTTTGGTTTGGCAGTTTAAACCTAATAGGATTTGGGTATTATTAATTATGGGCGGGTTACTTCCTGGTTTGTTGGTTTGGGTATTTGGTCGTACTTCGATTCATGTTGGTTTGAGTGGCGTGGTATATTTCCTTTGGGCTTATGTTGTTTTTTATGGTTTTGTACGTCGCAGTATTAAATCTGTTGTCATCTCTGTTGTTGTTATATTTTTATATGGTGGTATGGCTTGGGGAGTATTACCGATTAAAGCAGGTATGAGCTTTGAGAGTCATTTGTTTGGCATGTTATGTGGTGCTGTAATTGGATATTTGTATGCAAAGCAGGATGTAAAAAACTCAGGTTCGCTGCGTCAAAAAATAGAAAGTGAGATAACCAATTTATGATAAAAAAAGTTTCAAAATCTTTTGTGCAATTGACTACAACTGAGCTTTATCAGCTTTTAAAGTTAAGAGTTGATGTATTTGTGGTTGAGCAAGAGTGTGCTTACCCTGAGCTTGATAATTTAGATATGAATTATGATACACGTCATGTCATGTTTTATGAAGGTGATGAGCTACTCGCTTATGCGCGTTGTTTAGCGCCTAAAGTCGTTTTTGACATTAATCCAGCCATTGGACGTGTACTCGTCTCAAAGCAGGGGAGAGGACGTGGATTAGCAAAGGAGTTAATGCTTGAGTCAATAAAACAAGCAGAATCATCTTGGCCTAAACAAAATATAAAGCTATCAGCACAAACTTATTTATTAGATTTTTATAAAAGTTTAGGTTTTTCACCGATTGGTGAAGCGTATTTAGAGGATGGCATTGAACATCAAGATATGCTCAGAAGTTAATGGTTATTAAGTTAGTTTTATGGAAATAAATAAGGCGCTTAATCTAGCGCCTTATTCGTTATCGTTTTTGATAAATCAATTAAAGTACAGCGTTAAGAAATACTAATGAGATACATAAAGGACAGATGAATTTAACATACCAAGGCCAAATCTTCCAAAATAGGCTTTGTTCTAAATCTTCATAACCCAGTTTTAGCTCTTCAATAATCTTACTTCTATGCCAAATCCAACCAATAAAGATACAACAGAACATACCTATAATAGGTTGTCCATACTCAGTTGCCAGCGTAACTACAAAGCCAAATAGTGTTTCCATGTTAAATATGATCACGATACTGATCGTTAATATAATTAAGCTTGTAATTAAAGTGGCTTTATTTCTAGGTAAATTGAATCTTTCAACAACATATGAAACAGGTGCTTCCAACATTGAAATTGAAGAGGTTAAAGCAGCTATGCTCATTAAGGCAAAGAATGCTAAGGCAACAAATGAACCCATAAACCCCATGCCATTAAATAAACTTGGTAATACAGTGAATACAAGATCTGGACCCGATATTAAGTTCCCGTTTTCTGCAAAAATTTGTAGTCCCTGCGCTTGGGCAACGTACATGGCAGGGATCACAAGTAAGCCCGCTAGAAATGCAATTGAAACATCAATTAATGTTACTTGTGCACCTAAAGTAACAAGATTTTCTTTTTTACTGATATAAGAGCCATATATGATCATGACACTAGTGCCTAAAGATAGAGAAAAGAATGCTTGGCCTAATGCACTGATCAGCAATTGCGGTTCAAATATTTTAGTGAAATCTGGATTTAAGTATGCATTAAGTCCTTCACTTGCGCCTTCCAACGTCATTACATAAATAATTAAACATACAAGAAGCAGGATAAGCATTGGCATTAAACGTTTTGACCATTTTTCGATGCCATTTTGTACACCGCTACGTATGATATAAACGGTTAAGCTCATAAATATAGTTGTAAATATTAAGCTTGGTATTGTGCTTTGGCTCGTTAGCCATGTACTTGCATCGGTGAGTCCTGCCATCGTTGTAATTGGCTCTATGGTATAAGACATCATCCAACCTGCAATGATACCGTAAAAGCTTAGAATAAGGGCCGCACATAAAATACCGCCAAAACCAATTACAAATGAAAATTGATGTTGCCACTTTTTATTAGACATTTTTCTTAATGAAGCGACGGCGTTTGCTCTACCATATCGACCTATAACGAGTTCAGCCATAAAAGCAGGATAAGCTAAGCAGAAAGCTAAAACTAAATAAGCTAACACAAATGCAGCACCACCATTGGAAGCGGTTTGTGTAGGAAAGCCCCATATATTGCCAAGACCAACAGCAGATCCTGCTGCAGCCATAATAAATCCGAAACGGGAGGTAAACTCCCCACGATTTGCGCTCATATTGTTATAATTCTCTTTGATTAAGTAACGGTTGTTTTTAATTATATATATCGCTGACAATCTACTTTAAATATTAAAAAATAAAAAGCTTAAATAGTTTTGATCTACCTCAAAATAACAGAATAAAAAAAAGTGTATTGAACAAATATTTGTACTTATTTATAAGTTTAATATCAAGCTGTTGTTTTTAAAGCAGTTTAAGTGTCTTTCTTTTGGTTTTTATGTAAAGGGGAGATTACAATCCATTATTTGAAGTTATTTACACTGATGGACGGCTTTAATGGAATTTTAATTGTAAACCTTGCACCTAATAACTTGGGTGATTGATCTACCTTAATGGTACCAAAGTGCCAGTCAGCGACTTTTGCTGCAATTGCTAAACCTAAACCATAACTTTTATTACTGCGATCTCTATGAGTTTGCTCTTTAAAAAAAGGAGTAAATACAGATTGCCAATTTTCAGGTGCGATACCTGGACCATCATCTTCTATTGTAAGAGTTAGGTTTACACTGTTACTCGTGGCATTTAACTGAATATTACTTTTTGAAAAATCACACGCATTGCTTAATAAATTAATAATAGCACGGGCTAACCAATGTAAGTCAGCGTTGAGTTCAATATCACCACACTCTACATTTGCGACTAAACCTTTATTGTCTAATTTAGGTTTTATTTGCTGAATTAAGTTGTTTAAGTATGGTTTTAAATCAACTGGGGTGACAGAAATTTGGTAAGAGTTTTTTTCTAAAGTTGCAAATTCTAAATAACTATTGAGCATGCATTCCATTTGATCTAAGTCGGTTTCCATTCTCTCAAGGTAGCGATCTTTTTTTGCATTATCCTGTGTATCTAAAGCCGCATCAAGTCCAAATCTTAAACATGCAACAGGTGTACGGATATCATGAGACATGCTCGAAGCTAATAATTTGTTTTCTTCAATCAATTTTTGAATTTGTGCTGCCATTCGATTAAATGCAGATTCAACATCATAAATATAGGTGAATTTACTGATTTTTATACGGGCAGATAAGTTACCACTCGCAAATTGTTGGGAGGCATCATTAAGTATGCTTAATCGTTTTGTTAGTGGGGAAAGCCATACCCACATTAATAAACAAACTCCAGCATAAAAACTTAAAGTTAAAAATAAATCTAATTTTGTTGAGGTAGATACTTGTTTTGTAAGTCTCAGTTCAAGGTGGGCGTCTACAAATTCGGGAGTTGATTTTAGTAAATAAAAACCTAAGTCATCCTCTAATACTAAGCCTCCGGGGAGGTAAAGCTGTGATAATAAACTGTCTGGTAAGGCTAACTCTATATTCTTACGATAAGCTAAATCTTGATTAAAGTGTGAGCTTAATTCTGCTGATTTAGCCGCTCTATTTTTTTCTTGTGTATGTGCTACTTGAGCCGTATAACCGAGCATCATCGACTTTTGCCAAGCAAAATCATCTTCTGAACGTGAATTTGATTGGCTAAATGTATCAATTAACCAACCTAACGCAAATAATGAAATAAAAGCACTGAGTAAAAGAGAGATATAGAGTTTTTTCATTTACCAAGCATCATCTACTAATAAATAGCCTTGGCCCCAAATCGTTTTAATTTTTTGTGGATTTTGTGGGTCATCATCAAACTTTTTTCTAAGTGCAGAGATCAAAACATCAACACTTCTATCTAGACCGTCATACTCTCGACCCTTAGTTGCTTTAAAAACAGAGTCTCTATCAACAACTTCACCTGCATGTGATGCTAAAAAGCTTAATAATGAAAACTCGGCATTAGAAATGAGTATTTTTTTGCCATCAAGCATGACATTGCGAGCCTTTAAATCTATATGCAAACAGCCAACATTTATTTCAACTATTTTTTCGGGCTGTTGAGCATGAGTTGTTTCACTGCGCAATGCTGATTTTATTCGCGCTAATAAGGCTCTTGGACGTACGGGTTTGATAATATAATCTGAAGCACCCACCTCTAAGCCAATTACCTCATCAACTTCTTCACCTTTAGCGGTGAGTAATAATATTGGCTTTTGGTAAAAATTTCTAAGTTCTCTACAAACACTGATACCATCCATGCCAGGCAACATAATATCTAATAGAATTAAAGATGGATTATGCTTCTTCACAAGTTTTACAACATGATCGCCTCTATGGCACATGACGACTTCAAAACCTTGCTCTACAAGATAATTATTTACCCAATCAGCTAATGAAAGGTCATCTTCAACTAATAAAATTTTACCGTATCCATTTACAGTTAAATTAGTCATTTTGTTGCTCCATTTTAAATTTATTAAAGTCATTGGTAATGAATTCATTCATTAAAATAGCCTCCAACGTCTCTTTTTCTGTTTATTGGTATATACCCAATGAACTTTAATACCAGCCTGTCCAGACACATGGCCTGTTTTAGTATTAACTAATTCAAAACTTTGACTTTTCTCTGAGTTAAATTCATATTGATAAACACCTGTATTTTGAGAAGTCCAACATTGCATAATTTGTTTGTTTTTACTGTTTCTGAGACAGTAGTTTCCAATGTTTGTTTTTTTCCATTTGACTGAAACAATGGCATAACAAGGCCTACCTTCTCGTAAAGCAATGCATTTATTAGGGGTAACAGTAAAGTGATCAATCGCAATTAAATTGACCTCTGCCATTGTGTCAAAAGGCAGCAGTATTGCTAATAAGTAGAGATAGATTATATTTCTAAAATACATATCGAACGCCTACCTTGGCTTTATGTTGATAATTTTGAGATATAATTGGGCTATTTCCTATCGCATTGGAGAATTTAGTTGATAATATACCGCCCATGAACACCCAGTTTTCCGTTATTGGGTACTCAGCATGAAATTCAATTAATACGCTATAGCCGTTACTTGGGGTATACAGCGGTCTATCACTTGTTACTTCTTCAGATGTAATACCATAATAATATTGAGTGAATTTTTCAGAGTAAAAATTCAAGCCTGCTACTGATCGAAACTCCCAATTTCTCCATACACGAATATGGCTTAAATATGAGTTAAATAACCAACCGCCATGTGCGCCTGAAATATCATTCAATAGCTCAAAAGAAAGCTGTGTATCTTTGAAACTTCTAGATAAACGTATACCCGTATCAAAGTCGTATTCTCGAATCTTTATACCTTCTAATTCAGGTATAACGCCGTTTGTATAAATACCACGTTCGTCAAATCCAGATTGAAAATTGCTACCTATGATATCTAGGCCCCAGTCATATTTATCTATGAGACTGTAACCAATAATTAAGGTACCACTGAGTTGACTATTATCTATATCTAAATAAAAGTTATCGTAGGATAGAGCGATATTTAAATTTAAATCTAATCCTTGGTTGGTTGAATCGGTACCGAGTAGATAAGAATCTTGGATGTAAATACCTGCGCCAAAACTCCAATCCCAAGCAAAACCTTGGGTAGGTTCCAAGTCATTGTCGGCATAGAGCCTATTACTTGCATTAGTTACTAAAGGGCTTAACAAAATTGTTAAACAAAATAGTTTGAATAAAGTTTTGATGGAAATACCCTTTAACATGGAAACCTTTTAGGAATTTAAGTATTTAACAGCTGTTATTATATTGTCAAATAATGTGTTGTAACTGTAAGAAAATGTAGGATTACATTTTTATATCATTTATTTTTAGTTTATTCACTAAAGTTTTAATAAGATGTTGGCTGATTTTTGGTGCTAAATCTATAACCTCACTTTGTGAGCATACACCAGAAACTTTAAATAATTCAGTAGAATGCGTTGAAATTTCATAGCTTGGAGTCGCTATAGGAGTATGCGTTCTCATCGCTCTGGCTTCTTCAGTATTATTATTTTTGATAAATGAAATAATGTGTTTTTTATTGTTTACTTTTTCATAGGAATTAAATTTGAACTTTAAAGGTACCGCAGGGTAATTTGAGCTGTTTATTTCTGCTTGTGCAAACCAAACCACATCCCCCGATTTAGTATGAGTTAAACGTAAGCTAATTGTTGTATCCATCGACTCACAGACTTTATTTTTGAATGTGTAGTTAACTTTGCCTTTAATATTATCTTTTAACTGAAAGTGAATTTGAGTGCCTTTCTTATGAGATATTTTATTTAATGTCAGTTTATATTCGGCATTAAATGTATCTGAAACAGGCTTTAAGTCGACTCTTTTAAATTGTTCATTAAATATTTTGGATAAATCATATTCTACATTGGCTTTAGATAAATCAAATGCAATTGTTTGCTTTGAGGTTATCTTATGAGCGGGTAGTTGAACCGATTTTATATTGAGTGAAGATGAGTTTTCTTGTTCCGTTTTGATATATTGAACTTTAATTATTTGAGAGTTTAACTGTGGCTCTTCTGGCATTTCTAATAATGGTGCCAAAGGAGTAGTAAGCTGACATCCTAATAATAAAATAAGAAGACTGATAACTATCAATAAACGCATGCTGTTCCCTGAATTAAAAATATACCAAAGTAATATGGTACTAAAAAAGGAATTATACCCTAGAGCATTGAAGTTATCTAATGGCTGATTATAAAGAGATTGTGCACTTTCATTTATTGATGTGATAAAATTGTAAATGAATTTATATTATTTTAGAGAGTGAAATGCAGTATATTTTTGCATTGTTTGTTGTTTCAATTAGTTTTTTTTCGCAGAGTAATACACAAAAATGGGATGGGTTAACCGACTCATATATTAAGCATTTACAAAAATCACTCAATAAAAAGGCAATTCCTGGAGCCGCTTTAGCGATAGTTAGGCCAAATTCACCTTCAATCGCGTTAGGTTTCGGTGTTACAAAATTAAAAAATGGTCAGCCGATTACTGATCAAACTCGGTTTAGACTCGCTTCTATCTCAAAAACATTTGCGGGTTCGTTAGCTTCCAAATTAGCCGAACAAGGCGCTTTTTCACTCAATGATCCGGTAGATAAATATTTACAAGGCGTGCACTTTTCAAATTTTGATGAGTCTTTAAAAATTTATCATTTATTAAGCCATTCTAGTGGTTTAGTGCCAAATGCCTATGATAATTTAATCGAATCTAGAATGAAGTATCCAGATATAGTCAATAAATTAACGGATATAGAACCATTGTGTATACCTGGAAGATGTTATGGTTATCAAAATGTAATGTTTAGTTTAATTGGCGATATTGCAAAACAAAGCACGGGATTAAGTTATAACGATTGGTTGAACAAATTTTTATTCAAACCCTTAAACATGACAAATGCGAGTGTAGGTTATAAAGCAATGGTTGTTGATGAAGATTATGCTCATCCGCATGTCAGAGGCCGTAAAAGATGGTATACAGCAAAACTTAAAAAAAATTATTATAAAGTGGAACCCGCTGCAGGTGTAAACGCAAGTGCTTCGGACATGGTGCAATGGCTTAAAGCACAGTTAGGTCATTACCCTCATGTACTAAATGATAAGGTTCTATCCCAACAAGTTTTTACTTATACAAAAACAAAAAAAGAATTAAAACGACGTGTATGGCGAAATAAATTAAAAGAAGCCCATTATGGATTGGGTTGGCGAATTTATGATTATGCTGGCGAGAAACTGTATTATCATAGCGGTTGGGTACAAGGATATCGTGCAGATATTGTGGTACTGCCAAGGCTGAATATTGGCTTTAGTTTAATGTTAAATGCTGAAACCGGTTTAATTAATGAGCTTACTACTGAGTTTATCGATCGTGTTCTTTTAGTGTATAAAAATAAGGAAGTCGTATGAAGTTAGTATTAATGGTGCTGTGTTTCATCAGTTTGCAGTCGATGGCTGAACCTGATCAAATATTATTATTTCGCCATGCAGAAAAATTATCAGGAAAAGATCCTAGTCTCACTTTTGAGGGCCAGCAAAGAGCTAAATGGATTGCAGGTTTTGTCAGTGAACTTCAGCCAAGTATATTATTTAGCACAGATTATAACCGCACTAAAGAAACATTAGCGCCTTTGGCTAAAAAAGAAAAAATGACTGTGGTGATATATAATCCAAGGCAGTTAGATATTTTTTCTGAGAAATTAAAAAAATTGAATGGCGTTGTTGTCGTTGCAGGTCACAGCAATACGACCCCTATGTTAGCTGGTATAATTGATGGAAAAAAATATAAACAATTTGATGAAAAACAATTTGATTTATATTTTGAAATTAATTTGGTTAATAAAGAATATATCGTAAAATTAAAAAGTATGGGACTTAATTCTGAGAAATAAAAAAGGTTAGCTTATGCTAACCCTTTGAATTAAGATTTAAAAATTACTTTCGAGGTAATTGAATCTTTTTCTCAACGCTTTGAAGGTATAAAACAACAGTGTGACCTATTGTATGTAGTTTTTCTGCACCTGTTTCACGAACAATCGCATCAAAAATAAGTTTTTTAGTTTCACGATCATCTGTCGGAACTTTTACTTTAATTAATTCGTGTATTTCAAGTGCACTTTTAATTTCAACAATTACACCTTCAGTTAGGCCGTTAGAACCTAGTAAAACTACGGGCTTAAGGCTATGTGCTTCGCCTTTTAAAAATTGCTTTTGCTTGTTTGATAATTTCATAATGTTACATTTTTCACTGGATAAAGCTTGAATTATGGGTATTCTACCGCCATCTACTGAATAATACTAATATGTTGAGTATTTTGTTAAATACTATAGTTGAGCAAAAAGATGACAAATAAGAAGCAGTCAGCCAGTTCGCAACGCTGGATGAAAGAGCATTTTGATGACCATTATGTCAATGAAGCTAAAAAAAGAGGTTTCAGATCTCGTGCTGTATTTAAGCTTGAAGAGCTGCAACAAAAAGATAAACTAATCAAAAAGGGCGATACCGTTGTTGATTTAGGTGCGGCTCCTGGAGGTTGGTCACAATATTGTGTAGAACATGCAGGTATGGACGGTACTGTGATTGCCTGTGATATTTTAGCGATGGATCCCATTGCAGGGGTAGACTTTTTGCAAGGTGACTTTAGAGATGAAGGCGTATTAAATGCACTTCTTACAAGAATCGATGGTAAAAATGTCGATTTAGTTTTATCTGATATGGCGCCAAATTTCAGTGGTAATTTATCGGTTGATCAATCTGGTTGTATGTATTTAGTTGAACTCGCTTTGGATATGTGTCATCAAGTTTTGAAAAAAAATGGAGGTTTTGCAGTTAAGGTATTTCAAGGCGCAGGCTTTGAGCAATTTGTAAAAGAAGTAAGAGCATGCTTTAAAACGGTCAAAATTAGAAAACCTGATTCGTCACGAGCACGTTCAAGAGAAGTATATATAGTAGCTACGGGCTACAAACTGTAGTACATTAAGATATTCTACTATTGGTAATTTTAATTTAATTGGAAACAAGAGGTTAACTTCTTGAGTGATATGGCAAAAAATCTAATATTATGGTTAGTCATCGCCGTTGTTTTAATGTCGGTGTTTCAAAGCTTTAATCCTGGCGGTTCTTCAGATCGTCAAATGAGCTATTCTCAATTCGTATCTGATATACGTACAAAAGCAGTACGTGAAGTTCAGGTCGATCGTACACAAGGTATCATTACTGGTATAAAAGGTAATGGTGAACGTTTTGAAGTCGTTATGCCTATGCATGATGACGATCTACTTAACGACCTTTTGAAAAATGGTGTCAACGTTGTTGGTAAACTTCCTGAGGAACAATCTTTCTTAGCAAATATCTTCATCTCTTGGTTCCCAATGTTACTCTTGATTGGTGTGTGGATTTTCTTCATGCGTCAAATGCAAGGTGGCGGTGGTAAAGGTGCGATGTCATTTGGTAAGAGTAAAGCTCGCTTGATGAGTGAAGACCAAATAAAAGTGACATTTAAAGATGTTGCGGGTTGTGATGAAGCTAAAGAAGAAGTGACCGAAATGGTTGATTTCTTACGTGACCCTGGCAAGTTTCAAAAACTTGGCGGTAATATCCCTAAAGGGGTGTTATTAGTCGGACCTCCTGGAACGGGTAAAACATTATTAGCGAAAGCTGTTGCTGGTGAAGCCAAAGTACCATTCTTTGCAATATCAGGTTCTGATTTTGTTGAAATGTTTGTTGGTGTAGGTGCATCTCGTGTTCGTGACATGTTTGAGCAAGCAAAAAAAGCATCTCCATGTATTATCTTTATTGATGAAATTGATGCCGTAGGCCGAAAACGTGGTGCTGGCATGGGCGGCGGTAATGATGAGCGAGAGCAAACACTTAACCAAATGCTAGTAGAGATGGATGGTTTTGAAGGTAATGAAGGCATAATCGTTATTGCTGCTACAAACCGTCCGGATGTTCTCGATCCTGCTTTATTACGCCCTGGTCGTTTTGACCGTCAAGTAACAGTAGGTTTACCTGACATTCGTGGTCGTGAGCAAATTGTTAAAGTACATATGCGTAAAGTGCCATTAGGTGATGATGTTGAAGCCGAAGTCATCGCTCGTGGTACACCTGGATTTTCGGGTGCTGATTTAGCTAACTTAGTTAACGAAGCTGCATTGTTTGCTGCACGTAACAATAAGCGTGTTGTAAATATGACTGAATTTGATGCTGCGAAAGATAAAATCATGATGGGCGCTGAGCGCAAATCTATGGTTATGAGCGAAGAAGAGAAAGAAATGACAGCTTATCATGAAGCTGGTCATGCGATTGTTGGTCGATTAGTTCCAGATCATGATCCGGTTTACAAAGTTTCTATTATTCCTCGAGGACGTGCTCTTGGTGTCACTATGTACTTACCAGAAAAAGACCGTGTAAGTCATTCTAAGCAATTACTAGAATCTATGATCTCAAGCCTTTATGGCGGTCGTATTGCTGAAGACATTATTTATGGGTCTGAAAAAGTATCAACAGGTGCTTCAAATGATATCGAACGTGCAACAGATATTGCCCGTAAGATGGTAACGCAATGGGGCTTTAGTGAAAAACTTGGACCACTGCTTTATGCTAAAGAAGATAATGAAGCAATGTATGGCGCACCTGCTAATAGTATGTCAGCTGATACTGCACAGTTAATTGATGCAGAGATTCGCGACTTTTCTGACCGAAATTATCAGCGTGCAGTGCAAATTCTAAAAGATAATGTAGATGTGCTTCATGCGATGAAAGAATGTTTGATGAAGTACGAGACAATAGATGCGGGTCAAATAGATGACTTAATGGCAAGAAAACCTGTCAGAGAGCCTAGAGACTTACATGATCAGAAACTAAAGTCAGCAGATAAAAAATCTGAAGCCTCACAGAAACCTGAAATTAAGGATGAATCTGAAATTAAGGATGAATCTGAAATTAAGGATGAATCTGAAATTAAGGATGAATCTGAAATTAAGGATGAATCTGAAATTAAGGATGAATCTAAGCTTGATGATACAGATAAAAAATCTGTAGAATAAGTAAAATAAAAAACCCCGAGCCATCGGGGTTTTTTAATCAATCAGCTAAGCACTTTTATTAAGATCACTATGTGGCATATTTTGTTCTAGTGACAATAAGTTTATCCACATCCAGCTGACTTAATAATAGCAAAGCTAAATTAATGAAAA
>Ga0209396_1003426_pt1 | contig 16034 bp, 3 predicted proteins | sample GOMGulsemesocosm_6_FD_184638 | JGI IMG/M metagenome (GOLD analysis project Ga0209396, IMG submission 184638) | Methane-oxidizing microbial communities from mesocosms in the Gulf of Mexico - GOM8C Gulf of Mexico (SPAdes) (version 2) | ecosystem: Environmental > Aquatic > Marine > Cold seeps...
TCAAGAAATCCATCCTCATCAATAATAGCAATACGGTCATTTAATAATTCATCAATCTGGAAGTCTTTATCGCTAAATGAAACTGTCTCGATCTCTATTAACGTGATGATGTCACCTAGATAATGAGTTAGGGTTATGTTGTTATTATCATCTTGGCCGACAATATAATTAGTCGAACGACCGTCAATAATGGCTGTATCGCTACCAGATCCGCCATCAACGCTGACGTGGTCATTATTATCATTCATATGAATGATGATTTCATCATCGCCGCTCCCACTAAATACATAATCACTATCAGGATTTATATCAGTAGAGGCTTGATCTGTTGTTAGATAATTAATACTACCTGAAACTTCAATAGGTGTACCTGATACATCCGCTGTGGCAAATAATCTGGCAGTTAATATATATTGAGTATTTACTGTTAGCGCTGAATTTTCTGATAAATTAACAGCCCAATTCCCGTTAGAGTCAACAGTTGTTGTTCCAACAGGAACATTGTTTTCATCCATTATTTGTACGGTTTGTCCTGGTGTCCCACCAATCCCATTTAGGCTTGTTTGAGAAAAGTCATTAGTGTTATCAACGGCGTCCAAGATTGTTAATGGTGGCTTATCAATAATTGATACGACCATTGAACCATGGTCTATTGATATGACTGGTTTCGCCTCATATCCGGCATTATTAGCTAACACAAAAACACTTTGTATAGACACGGTAACTTGCTCAAGTCCTTCAATTACATCATCAGTGAGTGCCGTTAGTTCAAATGATTGGGATGACTCGTTTGGATAAAATAATACAAATGAATCGTAACTTATATCCTCTCCTAGTAAGGGATCTGTTCCTGTAACCGTGATATTAACCCGCATCGAAGGCCCACCAGGGAAAGCCGCTAAAACAGTAGGGGTGTCAATTGAAATGATGAAGTCACCAGTTGTCCCTTCGGTAACCTGACTTGGGCCTGATATCGAAAGCACTGGAGCGTCAAGGCTAGCTATATCAGATGTTATCAATGTCGTTACTGAATTTTCAGTTTCGCTAACAACAGGTATTTTAGCAAAACCAGCCGTACTGTTAGTACCTGTTATAGTGTTAATCGTTATTTCTATATTTTCAGTACCACTGCCAGTTTCTAATATTGAATCATCTATTGTCGACAGTTTAAACGTGGCATTACTTTCCCCACCAATAATATCAACGCTAGTCACACCTGTGTAATCACTTCCATCTATTGCAGTTCCTGAATAACTCAATGTGACAGTGATTGTTTCACCATCAGGTACATTATTACTGAGCATCATGGTGTAATCAGAGGTTTCTTCGCCTTCTACTACGCTTTCAGGGCCTGAAATAGATATTGTTTCAGGCGGAAGAATAATAGCCGTTTCTAGCGTGAAGTTGGCCTGACTAGCCTCTGAAGTATTACCTGCCGCGTCAGTCACTGTGGCGGTGACGGTATAATCGCCGTCGTTAAAGGCGCCAAAAGCGCTTAAGTTAGCGGCTGGGATAGTGACATCGATAGCGCTGCCATCAATCCAATCGGCTGCAATGGTGTGGGTAATGACGACTTTACCACCGCCGGGTTGGGTGACGTTCAGGGTGATGGTATCACCGATAACACTGCCGGTTGGCGGCGTTAATTGGGTGGTTACGCCATCGCTGGCTTCGTCGGCGGTGACGCCATCATTGGCTTCAATGATAGTTAGGATGGGGGCTAGGTTGCTGCCGCCTTCGCCGGTGCCTGGCGCTGTAGTATCAATCATAAAGTCGATGACATTACTGGGTTGGCTGACATTACCATTGGTATTGATGGTAACGCTGGCGGCGTAGCTTTCGCCGTCAACGAGGTTACTGATAGCATCAACAATTGGGCTGGTGCCATCCCATGTTGCTGGAATGCTAATGTCTACGGTGGTGTCATTGGCGTTATCAACCGCATCGAGGGTGAGGGTAATAACATCCCCAGCCACTGCGCCATTTGGCGCAATAATGGAGACGTTAAAGCCGACGTTCTCTGCGGCGTTAATTAAGCCATCATTGGCGGCGTCGATAGTCAGTATAGGTGGCGTTGTGGCGCCATTTCCACCGGAGGTGTCTGTGGCGACAGTCACTGTGGTGACTTCACTGATAATACTCTCGTTACCTTGGGTGTCGGTCACGGTCGCGATGATGGCGTAATCGCCATCAACAAACTGTCCGCCTTCACTAATCACAGCCACGGGAACGGTGACTTCAACGACTTGTTCGTCAGTCCAGCCAGCTGGGACGATGGCCGTGACTTGCTCCGTGGTACCGTTTGGCAATGTGACAGTGAGCGTTATTGTATCGCCAGCTTGCGTGCCTGTAGGCGGCGTGACGTTCACTTGAACGCCGTTGCTTGCTTCACTTGCGTCAATGGTGCCGGTATTCTCAGGCACATTAAGTAGCGCGGCTTCATCGATATTGCCTGGGGTGCCATCCCCTTCGCCTTCACCGGGCGCGGTGCGGTCTAGGGTAAAGGCTTGGGTGTTACTGAGCTCGCTGTCAACGCCTGTGTGTGTGGCGATAGCTGAGACAGCGTATTGGCCATCGATTAAAGTCTCTGGCGTGCCATTGGTGTTGTCATTAAAGGTGACGGTAATGTCACTACCCGCTGTATCAGTGGCTAGAACCGTGTAGTTAATCACTTGCGGGGTAGCGCCGTCTGGACGGATTAGGGTGACGGTAATGATATCATTGGTGCTGACATCGGACGGCAGCGTGACGCTGACATTGATACCACTAGCGTCTTCAAACTCTGCGTCGTTCACACCGTTATCATTGGCGGCGTCGATAACATTCACGACAGGCGGCGCGGGGTGAAGAACTTCACCGGGTACGTCGGTATCAAGTTCGATCGCTATTGTAGGGCTAGATTCACTGGGGTTGCCAGATTCATCTATGATTCTTACTGAAATGTCATACACACCGTCACTAGGTAAAGTGGTTGATGGTATCGTAATGTGAATAGGTTCTGGTGATTCCCAATTGTCAGGGACTGAGGTTGTAAAGCTGATTGATGTCTCGGTTCCTTCCAGGATGATGGAAAATACAATAAGATCACCAGGTAAAGTACCTGTAGGTGGTATAACTATTGTTTGAATACCATCTATTGCTTCTTCTTTGTTGATTCCATTCTCTGATTCTGGGATGGAAAGTAAAGGAGCTATTCCATCGCCTGGGGCCGTTGAGTCAAGAGTGATGGTCGTAGTTTTACTTGTTAAGCTGGTATTACCATGTTTATCTGAAACCTGAGAGGTAACATCGTAATCACCATCAATCAAAAATGGTAATTTTGGAATGGTAATTTGTATATCGTCTCCTTCATTCCATTGGTCAGTAATGGCAAATTCAAATGTTCTAGCATCCCTTCCATCTGATGGCTGAACGTTAATTGAAATTGAATCTCCAATAATTGATCCTAAAGGTACAGATATGAATATATCTATACCGTCACTTAATTCGTTTTCATTAATATTGTTAAGTGCTTCAGCAATATCAATAATTGGAGCCGCTCGGCCAGTATGTTCACCGGGAGCTGTATTATCCACATCTAAAATTATCGTTTCAGATTGTTCACTTAAATTGCCTGCATCATCTGAAACGTGTGCTACTAATTCATATTGTCCATCATTGGAAATATTTGTTTGAGGAATGGTTGTTTCAATAGGGCTTATACCATCCCAATTACTATCAATAACTACGCGTATCTCAACATCGGTCGTACCATTAAATGCAGTAAGAGTAAGGATGATAATATCACCCGCTTCAGATCCTTTTGGAGGTGTGACAAAAGCTTGAATTCCGTTGGCTAGTTCTTCTTTATTAATGCCTGATTCGGCTTCGTCGACGGATAAAATTGGACGGTTAATTTCAGCACCTTCTCCGGGTGCTTGGGTGTCAACTGATACGGATGAGTTGTCACTTATTGCACTTAAATTTCCTGCTATATCTTTTACTGTTGCATTGATGTTGTAATCACCATCAGGTGTTACCACGCTCTGAGGAACAAAAACAATAATCGGGTCTGTTCCATTCCACTCTATAGGAACAATAGTAGAATAAGTGCCAAGAAATACATTATCGATTGTAAAAACAGACACTTCAACATTATCACCTGGTTGAGTTCCCGTTGGCGGACTAACATGAACTTGCACTCCATCTTCTATTTCATTTTTATTAATACCATCAAGCGCCTCAGGAATAACTAAAATTGGTTTAATTAATGGGCCATTGACGCCCGGTGCTAATGTATCAATGAATATAGACTCTTTAAGGCTCTCTTCACCCACAATTCCAGTATTAGGATTATCAACGCGAACCACTACATCGTGTGAGCCATCTGTTGGAGAATTACTTGGAGGTATTGTGACGGAAATTCTAGTGTCACCGTTCCAATTAACAGGGATCTCGTAAATTTCAATTATTGGAGTCCCACCGTTTTCAGGCGTAATAGTGATTGTAATAATATCGCCACCTCGACTTCCCGTAGGTGGGTTTACTTCAATTTGGATGCCGTCAGCTATTTCTAGTTTGTTGATTCCATTTTCTGCCTCGGCAATAAATACAGTGGGTTTTGTGCTGTCAGTAGTTAATTGAATGGTTACAGGTAAACTTGGTAAGCTGCTATTGCCAGCATTATCGTTGACGACTGCAGATATGCTGTGTTGACCGTCGGTAGGTAATATATCGGTAGGGATAGTCACTTCAATTGCTTCAATACCGTTCCAGTTTGTTGGAATTATTTGGAAAACAGTTGTTGGTTGTTCCGATGAGCTGGGGGTTATTGTTACTGCAATTATATCTCCAGGATTTGTGCCAGAAGGTGGTGTAACAGACACTTGAATACCATCTTTTGATTCTTCCGCATTTATACCATCACTGGCTTCAGGAATATCAATAATAGGTTCAAATTGAGGGCCGTTTTGGCCAGGTGCTAAAGTGTCTATGAGAATGTTTTGAACATCGCTATCGTCGCCTATTTGTGTTCCATCGTTCGTAGAAACATTGGCTTGTATATTATAAGTGCCATCAACTGGAATATCCTCAGTGCTGATAGTAATAATAACGGCATCAAAGCCATTCCAACTTGTCGGAATTATACCTGTGTGAAATTCTGGAACTGAGCTGCCTAATGGTGTTACAGAAATTGTAATAGTGTCACCGATAGAGCTGCCGGTTGGTGGTGTAATGCTAATTTCTATGCCATCGGAAGCTTCTGTTTTATTAATGCCACCTTCTGCATCTTTGATAAAAACGGTTGGTTGTGTTGATGCAGTGTTGAGAGTAATGCCTACAATTTCACTTGGTTGGCCTATGTTTCCTGCAGCATCAGATATTTCCGCGGTAATGTTATAATCACCATCAGCTGAAAATGTGGTAGTTTTAATAGTGACTGGTACAGGTTCGACACCGTCCCAATCTAAAGGAACCGAGCTTAAAACTGTTGTGCTTGTACCATCGACAGGTGACGTTATTGTTAGGGTGATAATATCCCCCGTAACGGCGCCAGATGGCATTGTAATTATTACTTGTATGCCATCTTTAAATTCTTTTGCGTTTATCTGGTCTGTATTTTCTGGTACAGACACCACTGGAATTAAAGGTTCGCCTGTTGCTCCAGGTGCTGTGGTATCAATAACGATAGGCTCAGGCTCACTAGGTTCACCTACCACGCCAAAAAATGGGTCTATAACACTTACAACTACGTTATATTTTCCATCATTAGGCACGTTGGCAGGTGGCACTGTAATAATGATTGGATCTATCCCATTCCAATCAACAGGAACGGCTTGCTCGACAACGACATTAGGCCCGCCAGTATCTGGTGTGATTGTATTGTTTATAACATGACCAGGTTGCGTACCTGTCGGCGGATTGACCGATATTTCAATGCCATCACTGGCTTCTAATGCATTGATGCCATTTTTAGCTTCCTCAATATAAACCGTCGGTTTATTGGTATTTGTGTCAATGTCAATTTGAAAGTTAGGGCTGGGTAAGCTGGTGTTGCCTGATGCATCTGTGATTGTGGCTGTGATGTTGTACAGCCCATCGGGTAGGGCTGGATTGTGAGGAATTGTGACATCGATAGGACTAATACCGTCCCAACCATCGGATACTTGATGGGGTATTAAAATGGGAACGCTGCCATCTATTGGCGTGATAGTTAAGATAACGGTATCACCGATAATGCTTCCATTTGGTAACGTGACATTGACTTGTATGCCATCTTTAATTTCTTCAGCACTGATCCCGCCCTGTGATTCAGGGATCTCAAGTAATGGTGTGTTGGGTTCACTATTTTCGCCAGGAGCTAGGGTGTCTAGTTCAATAGTAAATGGGTCACTTGGTTCACCAACAGGTAAATTCGCTGGGGTAATGACATTAACCGTTATTATATGTGTTCCATCATTTGGTAGATTAGCATTTGAAATGGTTGCTAATATTGATGACTTTCCATCCCAGTCATGTGGAATAATCACAATTTCGCTGATTGGTGTACTTCCATCAACTGGTGAAATTGAAATAGTTATAATATCGCCAGTTGATGAATTTGCAGGCACTATGATTTCTATTTGAATACCGTCTTGTGCTTCTTGTTTATTAATTCCATCTTGGGCTTCGTCAATAAATAATAAGGGCTTTAGCGTGTTGGTGTTTATATTGATCAATATCTCATCGCTGGCTTCACTCACATTTCCTGCATTGTCAATGACAGTCACGGTAACGGCATATTCACCATCATCTGGGCGTTGTGCAGGGGGGATTGTAATGTTAAGCGCATCGCCTGCTATCCAATCCGCTGGAATTGGTTGTCTAATAGTGATTGGATTTTCGGTTGGTGAAATTGGTGTGAGTGTTATTTCTATGATGTCACCTGAGTTACTACCTGCTGGCGGTGTGATATCAACGGATATTCCGTCTTTAGCTTCTTCTGCTGTTATTCCATTATCTGCTTCTTCAATAACAACCAGTGGACTGCTTTGTAATTCTCCTGCGCCTGGCGCTGTGGTATCTACTGCTCTAGAAAAGAGAGTTTGCGGTGATTCATTATTGAAAACATCAGTCATGGTTAATGAGACTACAAGTCGAGCTGTGTCGACAAGGTGTTGTGTTGGAACTGGTATGTCCAACACTTGAGGCTGAGCATTTAACATTGCCTGGGTAACAATTACACTTGTTTCAGTTGCTCCAGCTCCACTACCAAAGATAACTTTAAGGGTATATCCAGCAATAATATCCGGTTGTGATAAATCAATCGTGATATTTATGCCCTGAGATTTTTCTGCATTATTGATGAAGCCATCATTACCATCGTTAATGGTAAATAATGGGGACGGAGGGGGAGTTGAATCAAAAATAGTGGATATTGAACTGTTGGTTGTTTGATTATTATCGTCAATGACCGACACTTGAATGTCTAAATTTCCATCTGCAAGCTGTGAAATATCGACATCGTTGATTATATAGCTACCAAAAATATCCACGGCAACATTATTAATGGTAACGGAAGTGTTATTAATATCAGTAATAATGAGAGTGACGAGGGAGTTTGGTCCGTTGTTAATTACATTTCCTGAAAGAGTAATACTTTGATTTGGATGATCGAGGTTATGGAGTATTGTAACGCTAGAATCAGCAATAGCAGCTTCTTGCACTGCGGTGTCTAATTGCTGATTGTCAACAGAGTTTGCTGTTGTGATCGCTAATGTATCAGATAAAAAACTAGAGTTGATAATCGACTCGTTACCATCTCGTTCAACAGACACAAATGAAATACCGCCCTGACTTGAGTTTCCTCCCGACGCTGTTGCGGGTAGTTCTAAATCACCGTTACCGTCGATGATTGATTGTTGGATGGTTGAAATATCATCGACGATGCCTGACTGATTTATATTAACTATCGGATCAGTAGCAGTAAGGGGAGTTTCTTCAAATTTTGATAAATCATCTGGAGTGTAAGTAACTACTGAACCATCAGAGTATTGCAGAGTAACAGAAGCATCCGCATTAATTACTAAAATATCGCTTATAACTACATTGGTACCGACTCGTAAAGGGACAAGTTTCTTCTCAACATACCGGTTGACGGTGCCAGTTAAAGCGATAACTTGCGCGTTGCTTTCTATATTGAGCGAATACATAACCGAGTCCTTTACAATTAATAAGAAGTGATATTAAAAAGCAGCAACACTTTGAGTTTATTATTTGATTATTCTAGATGTTACTAATGAATTAAATAAACACTTGCTATGAGTATAGGATGATTAATTGTTGTTCGACAATGAGGTGTTTGGGGGGGAAATAGTATTAATTAGCACTTTAGGGTGCCTTATTGAGAATGTAATAATGATGAAAATAAATTGCCTAATCACTTTACAAATTCATTACTATTATCATAGATGTTTTGGATTGACTAAGATGCAATTTATTTGGCGTGGATTAATTGCTCTCATCGAAAAGCTTATACCAATTTAATTAAGTAAGTGATCTTGTTGTGCTAAGGAACAATTAACTAGAACAAGGCGCTCGATTGAGCAATAGCTAGCTATTGGGATTGAGGGCAACGCCGTTATCGTTAATTTTAACCTGCACAAGTGGGCAATAATTTAATCAAATTGGTATTACTTGAATTATCGAAAACTTATAACTAATAGGCAGCCAGAATGATTAAAAGTGCTATCAAAATGGTTGCCTGATATTGACGTATTTCAGTGAAATTAAATAGCAATTTACTTACGAGTATTTATAGTAGAGTTGCAAAAACCTTTGATATAACTTTCATGTGTTGGTGCTATTTTTGCACTTTCATCAATTGCATATTTTATGTCTTTAAGAAAACGTTGATAATTTACATCAGGACGCATATCAACGATTGGATCGTATGTGTCAGGAATAATATTCTGCCCAATAAGTACCGACATCCAATTATCTAAACCAAAGAGTTCATCTTTGCTGAAAATAATATGTCCTCTATTTTTGAATTGTTCTATTCGATACTTCAAAGTAGTCGGAATATCCATTGATGATACTTTACGCCAAAAAGGTGTGTCATCACGCTCAGTCGCATGATAATGAAGAATGATAAAGTCTTTTGCCGCGTTAAATTCTTCGATTGTTTTCTTATTAAATTCACTAGCAGATATTTTATCTAGACTATTTCTCGGAAATAATGATATGAATCGATAAATAGAAGATTGAATCAAGTGTAATGCGGTCGACTCTAGCGGCTCTAAAAAACCAGAAGATAGCCCAATAGCGAGACAATTACCTTTCCATGGTTCATTTCTATGGCCTGTTTTATATTTGATTATTCTTGGTTCGCCTAATAGTTCCCCTTCAACATTATCAAGTAATGTTTTTTTTGCATCTTCATCTGAAATAAACTTGCTAGAATAGACATACCCATTTCCAACTCTATGTTGCAAAGGGATTTTCCACTGCCAGCCGGCATCTCTTGCTGTTGATTGGGTTAATGAGGCGATAGGCCCTGTATGTTTTGTCGGAACAGCTACAGCACTATCGCAAGGCAATAAATGTGTCCAATCGGTGTAACCCGACTGAAGTGCACCTTCTATTAAGACCCCTTTAAAGCCGGAACAATCAATGAAAAAATCTGCTTCGATGATTTCACCAGTTTTTAAAGTCAGGTTTTTAATAAGGTGGTTTTGATAGTCGACCTCTGATGATTCAACAATACCTTCAATCCGTTTTACGCCTAGCTTCATCGATCTTTTCTTCAAAAATTCGGCATAAAGACCAGCATCAAAATGGTAAGCATAATGATAGGTGTTCATTATACTATTCTGGCCACCTTGAGGTTTGTCAAACTTATTCGATTTTGCTAGTGCCCACGCCATTGAATAATCGTCTAACGGAAGTTTATTACCTTCAGTTTTAGATTTAAGCCAATATTGGTAAAGAGGCAAATAATCAAAGCGAGGTCCAAATTGGCCAAACATATGGCCATAACTATGGCCTTTACGTGTCCAATCAATAAACTCAATACCTAATTTGAACGTACCTTTAGTTGCTGTTAAAAATTCTTGCTCGTCTATACCAAGACGTTTATTAAACTCTTTAATTGGGGGAATAGTCGCTTCACCCACTCCAACGGTGCCAATTTCATCAGATTCAATGACAGTGATGTCACAATTAGCTGGTAATGCATTTATTAGTGAAATTGCTGTCATCCAGCCAGCGCTACCGCCGCCAAGAATAGCAATTGAACGAATTTTATTAGGTTCCATTTTTAATCCTTCAGTCACATTAACAATATATTTAGTCTGATTAAGTACGAATTCTGGTTTTCTGATCAAAATATACATGTATCAATTTTATGATTTTCAATTAGTACAATAATATTAATCGAAACTTGGTACGGGATAAATTGATAAATTATGTGACAGTTATGAAATTTTAAATATAAAAAAGGCCAGTTACAAAATAACTGGCCTTAAGCATTGTCGATACAACTTAATATTCGACTATATTAACTCTAGAATTTGTAACGAGCATTCAGTGTTAATCTACGAGGTGCTTGGAAACTTGTAGCATCTAAGTAGTTTTTATTTATAGCAGTACCGGCACGTTCTTTATCTTTTGTTTGATCCCAGAACGTTGGACGCTGTGTATTAAATACATTTCGTAGCGTTGCTTGAAGAGTTAAACCTTCTGCCCAGCTTGGTTTGTAGTTAACACCCATGTCTGTATCGATCTGCCAGTTACTACGACCTTCTCCACCACGTTTACCAAGCTCTTTCTCGCCGTCTGCATTTAAACAGTAATAACTTGATGCACCGTAGGCTTTCAAGTTATTAACATCGTATCTACGAGAAGTATCGCCATCTGGTGGAGTAAGAGTTCCTTCAGTACTTACATACCCCTGACAGCTCAATGGAATACCTGAAACAACACTTAGGTTGAATGAAATAGATACTTCTTCATTTACTTCATAGATACCATAGGCTTTAAATTGGTGTGTACGATCAGATGGCAATCTGCCGTATGAACCATGCATAAAGTTAGCGTGATCGAAATCTTGCGTTGCACCAGCATCTTCTTGTCCTAAACCAGTATTTACATACCCTTCAGCATTACCAAAAGTTTTAGATAATACGTAAGAGAAGTTTGCTTGCCATTTGTCTGAAAGTGCTTTATTAGCAGTAAATTCTAAACCAAGGTAATGACGTTTATATTCAGGTAGACCATGGTAAGAAGCTGGAGTCGTAGTATCAACTAGGTTTCCATCATTGTTTAAGTCCATAGCGATAGTGATATCTTCACCTGGATTAACAATCATACAGCCTTGCATGCTTTTAGGACTAAAATTGGTATGGCCATTGTCAGCCGCCCAACGTGTGAATCCATCATGAGAACACATGTCATCCATACCATTTACAATAGTACGGCCCATAAATTTCACACCAGCAGTCCAATCATCATTTACTTCTTGTTGATAACCAAGAATTAATTCAAGTTGGCTCATTGGCTCAAGATTTTTATCTGCAATTTTTGCTGCATTAGGCACTTGAACTTCTGATGTACCACTACCCATTTCTGCACCTAGGCCACCTGTTGGTGTACCATCAGCGTTGTAACCACCATCATGGAAATAGTAATTCTCTGTGGTACTTTCTACACGAGTAGCACGAATATTTGTATTTGCTGCAATTGGAATGAAGTACTGACCGAATGTACCAAATAATTTCTTAGTAGAATCGCCTTCCATATCCCATGCGAAACCTATACGTGGTGCGATTAATTGATCAGACTCAATGAATACTTCACCTTTGGCATCTTTATTAGTAAATGTTTCGCCGCGAAGACCACCATATACCATTAAGTTGTCAGTTACCTGCCATGAATCTTCAACATACCATGCTGTATTTTCAACGGCGAAAGTAGCACTTTCAGTATTTCTTGTACGTGTTCGTACAATGTTTTGACCTGCATCTAACTGTACACCATTGATTTTAGTGCCATAAAGATCTTCGTCAGCTAGGAAATAACGGTAATATGTGCCACCAGAGTATTTATCACCTGGTGATGTTGCTTCATACAATTCATCATTGTAGCCGAATTTCAAGGTATGATCGCCTACAATCCATGTAGCATCAATTTTCCAGCTTGTACGTTCATCTTCATCATCAATTTGATCTTTAACTGTAAATTGAGCCGTTGGCCAACAACCAACTGGAGTCCAAGTACCGTCATAGTTATCATATGCAGCTACACAGTCATCACCTGGTAAGTTAGGAACTTTAAGGTATTGATGCTTTAATTTACCATACATAGCGGTAACTGTTAGATCATCAGTAATGTAACCTGTATAGCTTAATACATTAATTGTACCGCCATCTGAGTATTCATAATCAGTTGTTTTTGCACTATGAACACCTTTATATTCATCGGCTTCAGCGACAGAATAGTTTTGTCTATCGATTGTTCTTTCATTGTTGATATGTGTTAAACGTAAAAGGTGATTCTCATTAACATACCAATCTAATTTAGCTAGATAGTTTGGAGTATCGACGCTTGATTCATAGCTTGTATGCTCGCTATAACCTTCACTATCAGTTTTACGACCTTCAATATTGGTGTAAAAGAATAATTTATCTTCAATTAACGGACCGCCGCCAAATACGTTGTATGTAAGTGAATCGTATTCATCATCGCTATTGTAGGCACGTGTTTGATCTGTATTGTAATCATAAGTGTCTTTTGCTGTAGCTCTTAACGAATTAGGGCTATAAAATGCTGCGCCGCCAAATTCCCAATCATTACTACCAGACTTAGTTACGATATTAATGATACCGCCTAGTGCACGACCATATTCAACGCCGTAACCACCAGATTTAACTTGTGTTTGAGAAATAGAATCTTGTGGTAAATTAGCAAAAGATAATAAAGTACGTAAGTTTGTTACATCCATACCATCGATGTAATAACCATTTTCACCGATAGAAGAACCACCGAACGAAGGAAGGTTACGACCAAAGTTTGTTCCGCCTTGAATTGCTCCTGGCGTTAACAATGCAACGGCTACTGAGTTACGAGGAAGAGGTAATAATTCAACATCTTCAGCACTAAATACTGTAGTAGATTCTACAGATGAAGTATCAATGGTGCTCATACGCATGCCATTAACTGAAATTGTTTCGATATCAGCAAAGTTTACACGACTACCAGAACCAATGTTTACGATAATAGTACGAGTGTGGCCTTGAGAATCAGTTACAGTGTAAACGCCTGATGGTACGCTGCTTACGTTGAAACGACCGTCTTCTTTAGCTGTAATTGTACGTGATACACCAGTTTTAGTATTTTTGTAGGTGATTTGAGTACCTGCTTCAGTCTTACCGAAGATAGAACCCGCATTATTACTTGCAGCCATAGCTGGAGCAGCTAAGCCTAATGATACTGTAACTGCAACAGCAGTTAGTGAACGCTTAAACGCGCTTGAAAAATTAGTTTTCATTATCTCTCTCTCTCTATATAGATATTATTATAATGTTTCTAATTGAATCTCTAATTGGATACAATTTAGTGAACAGGCTATAAAATAACACTTTTACAAATATTGTAAATAGGTTGTAACAAAAGATACTACAAAGAGTTCCAAATATTAATTTAGATCACTGTTTCGAATTTATTAAATTCATGAATAACTTAATAAGTGCATAGTTTTAGTAACATAGATAAATAAGCCAACTATTTGTAGTCTCTACATACTGGAAAATTTTGTTGTTATGTAAATGTGTGACTATTGATCTAATCATTCTCTCATTAGAGACTTTTTATAGTGAGAATTAGCCATAAATTAGAAGAGTTTATAACTAATTGTTTGCGTCCTAATTTTAGTTTTGAATACTTACGGTGGGTCGATTTTTAATGTTCTACCCAGCTGATTTATAACGACTTTTTAATGTTATGATGTGGATCTTAATATTTATTCAATGATGTGATAAAACTTTAAATATTGAATTAGATATGGGCTGTGTAGTATTTTATTATTAATACTATTTAGTATTATCATCGTTAGCTGTAGCGGTCTAAAAGTCAGGAATAACACATTTTAAGTGTGCTTGTTTCTTGCATTACGTCTTAAGTTATCAACCTCATGAAGCAGCTGGTTGTAACATGATGATTGTATAAAGTAGATGATATTCAATCTGTAACCTTCTTGGTTAATTGTTATATTAAATAAGTCTATGCTTAACACCTTACTCATCGAATGGCTACGCTTCGCTTAGTTATAATAAGTATATTATATAATATATATAATATATTATATATAATATATTATATATTATATATTATATATTATATATTGTATACTTGTTATAATCGTAATTAAATTAAGTATTTACATGATAATCAGTCTGAGCTAACTGCGCTGGAGTTTCTCGATTTCTCTTGAAATTTGTAGGTGAAGGCAGACTTGCTCTTAACTTGTTTGTTATTTTACGTAACGTTTTATTTACGCTGAGTGTTTAATTTTATTATTTTCATCAGCAACTATCTTTTGACCTTTACTTTTGTTTATCTATTAATGAAAAAAATATGGTTATTACTCTGTTATTCCAAATTTAAATATCACTTTAATTTGTTTAACGTACTGATATTTAATGGTTATAGTTGTTTTTTTTGTTACTCTTTAATAAATTTTGAGAATAATGTTATTGCAGTCGTTAGATGACCTTGATGTGTCAATCCACTCTTCACTCGCGGTTTAAAGTCGTGGTCACCATCTTCTAACCACAGAAAATTTATTTCTTTATTTAATTCATAACTTGCAACATCTTCCAATGAGCCAAGTTTGTCTCTGGTCCCCTGTGCTATAAATAAAGGCGCTTTAATATCTTTTAAATGACCTATTCTTAATTTTTCAGGCTTGGCCTGTGGGTGGAAAGGATAACCTAAACAAATCACGCCTTTAATCTTTTCATTGAGCTCATCATCATTTTGAGCAGCAACCATAGAGGCTATTCTGCCTCCCATCGACTTTCCGCCAATATAAACAGGTCGTTTAGCATCTCGTACTAATTGACTGAAAAACTCTACAAGTTGCGGCGCTCTGTTTGGTGGGCGCCTAACACCGTCAATTAATCGTTGCTGCATATAAGGGAAGTTAAAGCGAGCCACTCTAACACCTTGCTCTGCTAAGCCCTGTGCAATAGTGTTCATGAAGTCAGAATTGGCGTCTGCCCCTGCACCATGAGCAAATAAAAATAAGGGGCCGTCAGCAGGACCGTCAATGATGTATTCCATAAGTATTCCTATAAGGTGTGTGAGGGTTTAACGAATAAAAAGATCAGTCATTAAATAGCAAAGATAGCGAACAACGTACTAATCGTGATGATAATTAGGATAGATTGGCGTAATCGCTTAACAAGACGTGTTAGGTGCTTTAAATCGTCAACATCAGGATGGTGGGATGTGCCTAATGTAGCTCGTCTAATTTTGATACCATCATACATAACGGCGCCGCCAAGCTCTCTATTCATGGCATTAGCTGTTGTGGTGAGTAGAGCTCCCGGTCCAAATTTATGCCAAGTATTCCGTTTTATTGATAAATGCTTAAATCCAAAACTCATTGCAATCAATAAGGATAACAAGCAATGAAAAGGAAGGGCAATGGTACCGGCAATTGCACTGACAAATCGACCAAAGAAACGATACTGCTGCTTTTTAGGGTTCCAATATTGGGAGAGGGCATTGATTAATGCATAAAAGGTGAATAAGTAAGGCCCAGCAATAAGATAAATAGCGATAGGTGTAAAATATGATAGAGAAAAATGTTGAACAGTGCCTTCAATGCTTCCTTTGACTATGCCCATCGTTGATAAAGAATGAGTATCGCGAACGCATATATGATTGAGTTGCTCTCTGGCCAAGCTTTTTTTATCATTTTTAAGGCTCCGGTAAATATTTTTGCACTGTTTGAGTAACAAGGTGCTATTGAGCGCGAATAATAAAAAAATGGCTTCAAAGAACCAAGGGTA
>Ga0209396_1003427_pt1 | contig 16033 bp, 16 predicted proteins | sample GOMGulsemesocosm_6_FD_184638 | JGI IMG/M metagenome (GOLD analysis project Ga0209396, IMG submission 184638) | Methane-oxidizing microbial communities from mesocosms in the Gulf of Mexico - GOM8C Gulf of Mexico (SPAdes) (version 2) | ecosystem: Environmental > Aquatic > Marine > Cold seeps...
TAACAACCTTGGTAGAGGTTAATCTAATATCTTATACAGGTTCTCTGTGCTTAAAAGTTGAATGGATCCGATAAAATTTATAGTTCTAACTAGAGTTTTGGTTGGGTTGCCATTCAACTCCTTTATTCAAAATTAATAATATTGTAAATCTAAGGTAAGTTTTGGCGTACTTTCTATGAAATACTAAATTTTCAATTATGCACTGAACTATGTATTAAATATTGAATTTGTTAGGTGTTATTATTTATTGTTTTAGACATTGTCTGTTGTATTTTTCAACTTTAATCGCATGGTATTTGCTCTTCTATACTTAACAATGTCTTTGAAATTACTAACATTTTTTATCAGCCAATTATTTTCAGAAAAAATTATTTTCTTATTCAAGTCAAGCATGCAAAAAGTCAAATGTAAGTTTACTTTACCAATGTGTTTGTTTTCAAAGTTATAGTTGGCTAATTCATACCATTTTTTAGTTTTTAAATAGTAGATTCTATCATCTTGTAAAATAAAGACAGGATTTCTAATAATTACTATGGAAAAAGCCTCTTGAAATGTGTACAAAAAAAATAATATCGTTGTATCTTTTGGAGAACTAAATATTATTAAAAAAACAATTCCAAATATTATAATTAAATGAAGTAATGAGCTTATTAGACAGTTCAGTTTATTGTAATATAATTTTTTTCAAGTCAATCTCATTTAATTGATTTGCTATTTTTATATAATTATTAATCATTCATTTTTTTACTTAAATGTTATCCCAATTAAAATAATATTTTTTTTTACCTTAAAGAAAGGTAAAGTATTACACCAAACAAGTTCCTAGTCACCTACTCGCATTATGTTCCATTTATTCTTTTTATTATACTTAATGAAACCAACCGTAATTCGATTTGTAAACGTTTATAAAATCCACAAATGGTACTTTAGCTCATAGGATACACTTCAAATATAAGATTTAATAGTTTACTAAACCCAAATAAACAATTGACTTTTGTCAGTACACAAAAAAAGGGGCAAACGCCCCTTCTTTAATTTTAAGAATATAATTATTACTACCTAAAAATAAGCTTATTTGTTCAAAGACAAGATAAACGCATATTCTAAGGCAATTTCCTTTAAGTGTTCAAATCGTCCGGCTGAACCACCGTGACCGGCATCAGTATTTGTTTTTAAAAGTAATAGGTTATTGTCCGTTTTTAAATCTCTCAATTTAGCTACATATTTTGTGGGCTCCCAATACTGAACTTGAGAATCATGTAAACCAGATGTAATTAACATATTTGGATACGCTTTAGCTTCTAAATTGTCATAAGGTGAATACGATAACATATATTCAAAATAAGTTTTATCGTTTGGGTTCCCCCACTCTTCATATTCCCCTGTGGTTAATGGAATGGTATCATCCATCATAGTGGTTACCACATCTACAAACGGCACATTACTTACAATACCACGCCATAAGGTTGGTTCTAAATTTACAATGGCTCCCATTAGTAAACCACCTGCAGATCCACCCATGGCATACACCTTGTTTTCCGAACCGTAGTTTTCAGCAATTAGGTGTTTTGTACACGCAATAAAATCTGTAAAGGTGTTCATTTTCTTTAAAAACTTACCTTCTTCATACCAGTTACGTCCTAAATATTCGCTCCCTCTAATATGGCAAATTACAAATACAAACCCTCTGTCTAATAAACTTAAACGTACCGAGCTAAAATATGGGTCAACAGTATGACCATACGACCCATAACCATATACCAAGATAGGATTAGACCCGTCTTTTTTAAATGTGTTTTTGTTATACACCAACGACATAGGTATTTTTACACCATCAGTAGCAGTTGCCCAAATTCGTTCTGATTTGTAATTCTCGACCTTAAAATCACCTAACACTTCTGCTGTTTTTTTAATATCTTCTGAAAAGTCCGATAGGTTAATGTCAATCACAGAAGCTGGAGTAGTCATTGAGCTATACCCTATTCTAACGTGCTCTGTATCATAATTTGGATTATTTCCAATTGACAGGGTAAAAGTTTCCTCTTTTGGTGGAATAACATTATGCGTATGGTTTTTAGTTTCAAACACACGTAACTGCGTTAATCCATTTTCTTTTTCTTGAACCACTATATAGTTTTTGAATACTTCAAAATCTTCCAATAAAATATTAGAATTATGTGGTAAAATTGTTTTCCAATGTGCTATTGCTTTATTTTCATGATTACAAAAAGACAATGAAAAATTTTCTCCTTCTTTATTATGCTTCACATAAAATCCAGTTTCACTTGCTTCCGGATAATATTCCAAATCTTTAGTTCGCGGGTGTAGCATCTCAAAGCCTTTCTCTTTATGTTCTATATCTAAAAACTGATATTCAGTAGACAACGTACTCCAAGCCCCAATAAAAATGAAACGCCCTAATTTATCTTTAGACACACCTGTAATAAACGTATCGTCTTTTTCTGTATAAATAATTTCATCATTATCGGCAGGCGTATTCAACACATGCTTCATCACTTGAAATGGTCTTAAGGTTTCTTCTTCTTTCAATGAATAAAATAAGGTTGAATCATCCATCCACGCTAAATCACTTGTGGTAGACTCTAACACATCTCTGTATATTTTACCTGTTTCTAAATTCTTAAATTTAATTTGGTAAATACGTCTTCCGGTAATGTCTTCACTAAATGCCAACACCTTATTGTCTGGACTTACTGAAAATGAAACCACTTCATAATATGGATGCGGTTTAGCTAATTCATTTTCATCTAATAAAATTTCTTCATTAGAATCTAAACTCCCTTTTTTCCTACAATAAAAAGGGTGTTCATTCCCCTCTTCAAAACGCGTATAATACCAATATCCATTTTTTAAATACGGCACAGAATTATCGTCTTCTTTGATTCTTTCTCTCATCTCGGCATACAAGTCTTTTTGTAAAGCTTCCGTCTCTTTTAAGCTGAAATCAGTGTAGTCATTTTCGGCATCCACATAGTCTAAAACTGCTTGATTTGTCTTTTCCTTTACCCAATAATACTCATCTATTCTTTTAATTGTATGTTCTACAAATTGATGTGCTATTTTTTTTGCTATTGGTTGTTTCATACTACTGAGTGAATTAAATTTTCCGTAAAAATAACTATAATTCTAAGAGTAGCGTCAAAATAATAATTAGGTAATATGTAATAATCTTTCTATATTGTTTAAACTAACTAAACACAATTATTTATGAAAATCATTAAAGGAATACTAATTACAATAGTAGTATTAGCTGTAGCTTATATTGTAACTGCGCTGATTACACCAAAATCATATACAGTTGAACGTTCTGTAGAAATTAATGCTCCTTCAGATATTATTTTTGAAAAGGTATCATTATTTAGCAATTGGAACAGCTGGTCCCCATGGAAAGAACAAGATCCAACATCAACTTATCAATTAAACGGAGAAGATGGTATTATTGGTACAACATATAGCTGGTCAGGAGATGCTGAAAAAACAGGAACAGGTGGAATGACGATTACAGAAGTAACTAAAAATTCAAAATTTGCCTATGATTTAGCCTTTACGGCACCTTGGCAATCAAGTTCAAAAGGACATTTTAGCTTATCAGAAACCAACGGAGTAACCACCTTAACATGGGCTGATGCTGGTGACATTCCATTTATGGACAGACCAATGATGTACTTTATGGATTTAGAAGGTATGATGGGGCCAATGTTTGAAAGAGGTTTATTCAAAATTGATTCATTAGTAACTCAATAATCACAAAACTAAATTCATAAAAAATGCCCAACTATAATTTTATAGTTGGGCATTTTAACATAACCTATAAATTAGTAAATACTTCAATACACCTAACTGCGTTTTTTTTAAGTGTTAACTTAATCTGTTAGGTGTGTTAAGTATATTATTTCCAAACCTAACAGGTCAAACGAATTTTGTCTGCAGACCTGTTAGGTTAAATTGATATCCAATAGAAACCTGTTAAGAGATAATAGCGCTTAGCAACAGCCTGAACCAGGTTCGCACATTGGTTTCTTTGCGTACACTGTAATCGAATATATTCCAATTGTACCGTCAGCAAATTCTTCCTTTTCATTATCAGATAAGTATTTTGATAAAATATCATCTGGTAAATTCACTAACGTCTCTTTTTGAACTTTTACATCCTTAAATCCGACTTCATCAATTATCCCAATATAATCATCCATTTGGATTGCTCCAGACACACAACCCGCATACATTTCAGCATCATTTTTTAATTTCTCAGGTAAATTACCTTTCAACACTACATCAGAAACAGAAAAGTGACCACCTGGTTTTAATACTCTATAGCTTTCTTTAAATGCTTTTTCTTTATCTGGCACTAAATTAAGTACACAGTTACTTACAATAACATCAACCGTTTCAGCGGCTAAAGGCATAGCTTCAATGTCTCCTAATCTAAACTCAACATTGTTGAATCCTAATTTATCAGCATTGATTCTTGCTTTCTCAATCATTATTTCAGTCATGTCCAATCCAATTACTTTACCGGATACACCTGTTAATTCTCTTGCTACAAAACAATCATTACCCGCACCAGAACCTAAATCTAAAACTGTGTCCCCTTCATTTATTAAGGCAAACTCAGTTGGTATTCCACATCCTAAACCTAAATCTGCATCTTTATTATACCCTTTTAATTTAGAGTAATCTTCTGCAAACACTTCATAATCTACAGTACAAGCTACCCCTTCTCCACAACATGACGTTGCGTTTTCTGTTTTAGTTTGTTCTGCAATTTTAGTATACTCTTCTCTTACAATTTGTTTTAATTTTTCTCCGTTTTCCATTGGTTTAATTTTTAAGTTAACAACATTTTAAAATGGGATACGTTTTAAAAAAAACAGATATCTTTTCTTGAATTTCTTTCCATTTTTCTTGATTAATACAATAGCAGGTTTTAGTACCAGAAATGTTTCCTTGTATAATCCCTATGTTTTTTAATGCTTTTAAATGTTGAGATATTGTAGCTTGCGCTAACCCAATCTCATTCACAATTTCACCACAAATACAGCTTTCAGACTGGATTAAATACTCTAAAATGGCTATTCGTGCTGGATTAGATAACGCTTTTGCAAACTCGGCAATCTCCAATTGATTTTCAGTAAAATTATCCTTTTTATGACTTCCCATTGTACAAAGGTAATTCTTTTATCGTAAAAAAACGATAAAGCATCTAATTTTATTTGAATGACGATCTATTCTTATTCTTTTTAGCTTGCTTTCTAATTAATTTCAATTGTCTTTTTTGGTCTCTAGACATATTTTTGTCTGCTAATTTATCTTGCTTACGCTTAGCTTTATCAACAGTTTTTTTACGCTTACGTTTTTCTTTATCCGTTAAATTATCATTCTCAATATCCCCCTTAAAAGTACGTGTATCAACATTTGGATTAACAAAATCAAGAGGCACTATTTTAAACTTTTCCTCTCCAGTCTCAGTATCAATGTAATACTCTCGCCTTGATTTTTCTTTTTCATTACCATTCCCAACTATAATATCTGCTTGATAATTCCAAAAATTATTCTCCCAAAAATAAGCATCATAACTCATGTCTGGAATATAATATTCATACATACCTTTTAGGTTAACTGCTTCTGGCCTTAAATGGTCAAAAATAATTTTATTTATTCCAGCGTCATACCTGACACTAATCGTTGCTTTTTCAGAGTACTCAATAAATACACGTCTGTGTAGCTCCTCTTCATTTCTTTCGTCTTGAAAAATCGGATAGCCTAACCGCAAACTCTTACCTTTAAACCAAAACACATCTAAAATCTTTTTGTTCGAACTTCTAGTACTCCCGTTGTACGCAAACATAGTGTACATGGTTTTTCTACCCACCTGAATCGGTACAATTTTGTAATATAACCCACCATACCATCTATTAGGCGTTAACATACCGTCTGGTCTTGGACCTAAAGTAAACCGGTCTTCTTTAAACTTAATAATTTGATTTTTGCTTCCCCTACCTTTTTTCACTACATAGCAAAAATGATAATGTACTTGATTTTCTTTTTCAATATTCCAATTAAACACTCTAAACACACCGTCAGGTGATTTAATTGTTGACATAGTATTCAATTTATCAAACGGATAGTCTAATATACCAGGCGCCTTTAAAACTTCTTTTAACTCTTCTTCAAAGTTTAAATTATTGTAATCCAACTCTGCATTATCTTTAGACTTTCTCAACTTATCTAACAGAAGAACTAAGTCATTTTCTTTACGCACTAAAAAAGTATCAATTTCAATCTTCTTTGCAAACGTAAAATTTGGTATAAGCAATAATATGTATAATAATAGTTTCATTACATCTATAATGTTAATTCATTCGTTTGGTTACGCTTCCATTTTTTTAACGAGAGTCGAACGTAAACTTAAAGGATACAAAGGTAAGTATCAATCCAACTATTTATGAGCGCCTATTTCCAGTTTTCCATTAAAGTTTTAGCGGCACACATTAGTGTATCTAAATTTCAACATGGCTTCTGTGTTCGCTGTCATCAATTAAAATCCACTCGTGCTTACCCCAAAAAGCTAACATTTCAATCTGGGGCAGAACTATACCTTCCTAACAACATACAACAACTCCGATTTTGGAATTCTGTAACGTTCAAACGTTTCCGTAGGTAACTCTTTACTAAAGTCAATAATATCAACTTTAAACCCAGCCTCCTCTAATCGTTTTGGATAATTCAAACCATATAACCTCACGTGATCATATTGCCAAAAATGTTTTTCTCTTTCTTTTGGATCAGTAATACTCCAATCTTCATACGTCTCTGTTCTACTCGCATCAATTGGCACTTGCATAATTCCCCAACCACCTGGTTTTAAAATTCTATGCAATTCTTTCATACACTGTAAATCATCTTTCACATGCTCCATCACATGATTACAAAAAATAACTTCATACGTATTATCTTCTAATGGAATATCATGTAAATCGAAATGTAAATCAGCAATCGGCGACATTAAATCTCCTGTTGTATAATCCAAATTGGCTTGCTTTTTAAATAAACTATGAAAACATTGTTCTGGCGCAATGTGCATCACTTTTAAATCCTTTTTTGTGAAAAAATCTGATTTATTTTTCAAATACAACCACATAACTCTATGTCTTTCTAATGTTAAATCATAAGGACAAAGTACATTCTCTCTATGTGCCACTTCAGACCCATAAGATAAGAATTTACTAAATGATTTTTCACATACCGGACACTCTACCTTATTTCCTTTATACAACAAAGGTGTGAATAGTTTAAAAATGTAACTCAACCTAATTAGCCAAGGTCTTGGTACTGTATTTATTAAAAATTTATATATTTTTTTCATTACTTTTTTTTCAAGATTGCTAAGGTAGTTATTTTGTGACGACATGCAAAACACCCAATATCATTTTTCTGAGCTAAACTACTATTACTTTAACTCAAAAGAATTAAGTTTAATTTTAAACATCTTCCAATTTAAAACCAACTCCATGAATGTTATTAATTTTGACACTTTCATCTGGTTTTAAATATTTTCTAATTTTAGTAATAAACACATCCAAAGACCTTCCTACAAAATAATCATCTTGTCCCCATACAGCATTCAAAACAATATCTCTCGGCAATACCTTATTTTTATATTGCACTAATAAAGTTAATATTTTAGCTTCCTTTTTAGTCAATTTTTTATCCTCCGAATCTGTATAAATTAATTTGTAATTCTCAGTATCAAACAAAATAGATCCAATGTGAAATTTAGTCTCCACCTCTTCTTCCAAATCTGGATTAGCACGTCTAATTAATGACTTCACTCTTAATAAAAACTCTTCCGTATTAAAAGGCTTAGTCATATAATCATCTCCACCAACTTTTAAACCTTCCAACTTGTCTTCCATTTCAGCCTTAGCCGTTAGAAACAAAATAGGAATATTTTTATTTTGCTTCCTAATATCTTTAGCCAAAGTAAAGCCATCCTTCTTTGGCATCATGACATCAAAGACACACAAATGGAATGTTTCTGTATTGAATTTCTTTAACCCTTCTACCCCATCCAAACAAAGTTGAACTTCATATTTTTCTTTCTTGAGCGTGTCTTGAATTACAAATCCTAAATTTGTATCGTCTTCCACCAAAAGTATTCTTATTTTCTTCATTTTTATATTTTCTAACCCACCAATGTATTAGGTATTAGATTTATTATTTAACGGTAACGTAATCATAAAGCTACTCCCTTTTCCTAAAATACTTTTCACACTTACTTCTCCATTCATTTTTTCAACAATAGACTTAACATAAAATAAGCCTAGCCCAAACCCTTTGACGTCATGCAAATTACCTGTAGGTATTCTATAAAACTTATCAAACAAGTACTTTTGATTATCTTTTGCTATTCCTTTACCGTTATCAGCCACGGTTAACTGAAACTTATTTTTAATATTTTTAGAACTAATTGTGATATGAGGTACTTTAGTACAATATTTAATGGCATTGTCCAATAAGTTATAGATTACATTCGTAATATGAACTTCATCACCATACACTAAACAATTTTCTCCATTTAGCTCTAAAATTATTTTACCATTTAACTCTTCTAATTGATTATACTCCAAGTTATCTTTTGCTTCCTCAATCACTTCATGAATATCAAAAACCGTATTTTCAAATTTAACTTCCCCCTTATCCAGTTTCGCAACATTCAACACACGTTCCACTTGTTGTTCTAATCGTTTATTTTCTTTGTAAATTATACTCGAGTATTTTAAAAGTTTTTCTGAGTCCATATTTTCATACTCACTCAATAATGTTTCACTCGACAATCTGATTGTTGAAATAGGTGTTTTCAACTCATGGGTCATATTATTAATAAAGTCTGTTTTAATATCAGACAGTTTCTTTTGCTTTAAAATAATATTCAAGGTGTAAATGAAAAATCCTAACACTAAAAAAGCAATGGCAAATAAGTAATACCATGACGTTACAGTATCAGGCGTATTCTCAATAGATTGATTCACCCTATTCGGAAAAACAACTGAAAAGTAATGTACATCCTCATTCAATTTTTCTTGCAGATTTTTTTTAGTTGTACTTTCCTCCTTTTCTTTAGAAGTCTGCGTCACAAATATCGAATCATTTACAAAACGAATATAATTCCCATATACAATGCTGTCCGAAAAACAATCGTAGATTCCGTACCTAAAATCCTCTTTAATATTTTGATTATAAAATTCTGTTTTAAGAATTCTTTCCAACAAATTTGGATGAAGTGTATCTTCCAACTCTACCGTAAAATAATTAGAGGTTTGCTGCTTCACTGCGCCATATAAGTCAGAAGTAGAATGGTTAACACATTGAATTTCTATAGCCGTATTTAATAAGGCAATACCAACCTTCTCATTAAACTGACGACTACTTACACTATCTTGTCTATTTTGAATTAATACTGATTTCTCTTGAAAATCAATATTTTTTTTAATCCAAAACACTTGAATACTTAAAATACATAATATAGATATAACACCCAAAATTACTACAGCCCTAACTCTATTATTATTCATTATACTTTTGATTAGAACACTAAATTAAGTATATTATTCCTAATCCTATTATTTGTTAAATATTATTAACTTTTTTTAAGCTATATTTTTTTATCTTTGGTTAACTAAATTAAGAGAAAAAATAATGAAATACCTGATACTATTCTTATATTCAATTCTTGTGTTTTCATGCTATCAAGTAGATTCTAAAAAAATGATCATTGGAATCCAACCTTATGGAAATGTGAAACAGTCGTTAATTGACACAATTCAACAAACAATACGACAGGTCTACGCATTTGAATCTGTTATTGTGCTAAAACATAAACAGTTACCAAAATCTGCTTTTATTAACATCAAATCACCAAGGTATAGAGCAGACTCAATTATTAAAATTTTAAAACGAGAAAAACCAGATACCATAGATTACATCATTGGAATTACCACAAAAGACATTTCTACTACCAAAAGAAATAAACACGGAGAAGTCTTAAAACCAAAAAATAAATATGTAGACTGGGGTATTTTTGGATTAGGCTATAGACCTGGCCCCACTTGCTTGCTTTCAACGTTTAGAATTAAATCTGAGAATAGAAACAAGTGCATAGATAGAATGAAAAAAGTGTGTATGCACGAAATTGGGCACAACTTAGGTTTAAAACATTGTAAAACAAGCTCAAAATGTGTGATGCGAGACGCAGCAGAAACAATTAAAACAATAGATGAAGTTGATTTGAAATTATGCTTAACTTGTAAATCATTAATCGAATAAAGGAGATTTAAACTTAACCATTATGAAATATAGTTGTACCGTCCTTATAAATTTGCCTATTACGACAGTAGTAGCGCTTTGGGAAAATGAATCTCATTTTAAAGAGTGGCAGGACGGATTTAAAAGTATAGAACATTTAAGTGGCCCACCAAACAAAGAAGGGTCAACGTCCAAAATCATACTGGAAGACAAAAGAAAAATTGAATTAATTGAAACTATAATTTCAAATCATTTACCAGATAAAAAAATGGCACTTTATGAGCATATTCATATGTCAAATACTCAAACTTCCAGTTTTAAATCAATTGATGAAAATACAACTGAATACACTTCAGAGGTTGACTACATAAAATTTAACGGATTACTGATAAAATTAATTGCTATACTTTTTCCCAGTAAATTTAAAGCTCAAAGTCAAAAGTGGATGAATCAATTTAAAACGTTTGCAGAATCAACTCATTTAAAATAATAACACACTATGGAAAGCTTAAGTAACATATTAGCCATTGATTCGAATTCAAAAGTTAAACTTTTCAAAAAAGGAGACGTTCTTCAACGAGAAGGGGATAAAAACTCATTCGCTTTTTTTGTTAAAAAAGGACTTCTAAGAAGTTATACTATTGACGAGAAAGGAAAGGAACACATTATTGTTTTTGCATCTGAAGGCTGGATAGTGGCTGATGTCGAATCAGAGGGATTTGGCTCTCCAAGTCAGGTATTTATCGATTGCATAGAACACTCTGAAGTCATTATTTTTGATAAAACTAATTTTTCAAATCTAGAATTATCGATTCCCCAATTAAAGGAAAACAATCGCTTACTTCAAAGACGTATCGCCGTTTTACAAAGAAGAGTTATCATGCTAATGAGTGTATCAGCTAAAGATCGCTACAATACCTTTTTAAAGTCACACCCAGAACTGCCCAACCGAGTACCACAACATATGATAGCCTCCTATTTAGGTATTACACCACAAGCTTTAAGCACAATTAGAGGAGGAATTTCGCGTAAAAAGTCATAAGGTATGATTTTGTTAATCTACATGAATGCATGATACTCATAAACTGTGGATATTTGTATAAACAAGATAAGTATAACCTCTCCTAGAGAGAACTAAAAATTAAATATTATGTCAAATTTATTAAATGTAACACCACTCGGATTTCCTTGGAGAACTCAAGACCCATTTTTATTTTGTGCGTATCATAATGATGATTACCCTGAAGGAAACCCTGATATGGGACTCGATTTTAAACATTTACAAGGTAGAAACATTGGCCAAGATTTTAGCAGAAAGGATGGCTGGAGTATGTACCATGGAACAAGTAAACCTGGATTTCCTTATCACCCTCATAGAGGCTTTGAAACAATCACAATTAACAAACAGGGTGTAGTTGATCATTCTGACTCGTTAGGTGCTTCAGGAAGGTTCATGGGCGGAGATGTTCAATGGATGACAGCAGGAAAAGGCATTCAGCATTCTGAAATGTTTCCTATGATACATACAGAACAAAACAATCCACTTGAAATTTTCCAAATCTGGCTTAATTTACCAAAAGCATCAAAAATGGTAGAACCCCATTTTAAAATGTTATGGAAAGAAGACATACCTGAGATACTCCATACGGATAACTCTGATAAAACCACCACTATCCAAGTGATATCAGGACAAATTAACGACACAACATCATTACCTTCTACTCCAAATTCTTGGGCTTCTGCTTCAGAACATGCAGTTGGTGTTTATACGGTTAAAATGGAAGTTAGTGCAATTTGGACTTTACCAAAAACAAACGCCAAAGCAAATCGTTCACTATTTTTTTACCAAGGCGACAAAATACAAATTGAGGGACAATCTATTTTAAACAATTCAATAATTGATGCTAAAGCGGGTGAACACATCACGATTACAAACACTGGAAACAGTGATGCCTATTATTTAATTTTAGAAGGTGTTCCAATTGGAGAACCCATTGTTCAGCATGGGCCTTTTGTAATGAATACACAAGAAGAAATACGTGAAACAATGAAAGAGTATGGAAGAACTCAGTTTGGTGGTTGGCCATGGGCAGAAAAAGAAGTCACGCATTCTAAACAGAGAGGACGCTTTGCAAAACACAGTGTTGGTAGTGAAGAAATTAAGTAAAGGTCCATCAAAAAATAAAAGCCGAATAGAAATTAATCTATTCGGCTTTTTAATTTTATAACTATTTTACCAATTATAGAAATTTAAAGTTCTTTCCGGGATAGTATGCCATACCATCCAATTCATCTTCAATTCTTAATAATTGATTATACTTTGCAATACGATCCGAACGTGAAGCAGAACCAGTTTTAATTTGTCCTGTATTTAAGGCAACCGCTAAATCAGCAATTGTAGTATCTTCAGTTTCACCTGAACGGTGAGACATTACAGATGTATAACTATTTTTTGTTGCCATATTCACAGCATCAATAGTTTCTGACAAAGAACCAATTTGGTTTACTTTAATTAAAATAGAATTTGCTGTTCCACTTTCAATACCTTTAGCTAATCTTTCAGTATTAGTAACAAATAAATCATCACCTACGATTTGAGTTTTATCTCCAATTGCATCAGTTAACGCTTTCCAACCAGACCAATCATCTTCATCCAAACCATCTTCAATTGAAACAATAGGATATTTATTTCTCCACTCCGTCCAAAAATCAACCATTTCAGCAGCGGTTCTTTCATCACCAGTAGATTCGAAAACATACTTTTGAGTTTCTTTATTATAAAATTCTGAAGCTGCTGCGTCTAACGCTATATGCACATCTTCTCCAGCTTTAAAACCAGCTTTATCAATTGCTTCTAAAACAAACTCAATAGCTTCTTCATTAGAACTTAAATTTGGAGCAAAACCACCCTCATCACCAACATTAGTATTATGACCTTTCGATTGTAATACTGATTTTAATGTGTGAAAAATTTCAGTTCCCATTTGTAAACCTTCCGCGAAAGTATTTGCACCAAATGGCATCACCATAAATTCTTGAATGTCAATTTTATTATCTGCATGAGAACCACCGTTTAAAATATTCATCATTGGAACAGGCAAAGTATTAGCTCCTACCCCTCCAATGTATCTATATAAAGGCAGACCTGCTGTTTGAGCTGCTGCTTTAGCAATTGCCAATGAAACACCTAAAATAGCATTCGCTCCTAATTTAGACTTATTTGAAGTTCCATCAATTGATAACATAAAATTATCAAGTGCAACTTGATCCATTATGTAGTGCCCTTTTAAAGCTTCACTTAAAACAGTATTTACATTATTTACGGCATTTAAAACACCTTTACCCATGTAAACATTCTTATCTCCATCTCTTAATTCATGAGCTTCATGAATACCTGTAGATGCTCCTGAAGGCACAGCTGCTCTCCCCATAACACCACCATTAGTATAAACATCAACTTCTAATGTTGGATTACCTCTTGAATCTAAAATTTGTCTTGCTACTATATTTGCTATATAACTCATTTGATTAAATGCTAGTTTCTAAAAATAGAATCTAGACTTGTTTTAAATTTTAAAATTATGATTTCATATTATCAATAAACTGATCGAATAAATATCTCGAATCATGAGGACCGGCAGATGCCTCTGGATGATATTGAACAGAAAATACGTTTCTATCTTTTAATCCAATTCCTGCAACCGTATCATCATTCAAATGGACGTGAGTCATTTCAATATTACTATTTAAAGAAATAGAATCTTTTGAAACTACAAACCCATGGTTTTGAGACGTTATTTCACCTTTTCCTGTAATTAAATTCTTTATTGGGTGATTTACACCTCTATGTCCATTATGCATTTTCTCAGTTTTCAAACCTTGACTTAACGCCAACACTTGATGACCTAAACAAATACCAAAAATAGGAATTTGACTATCTACCATCTCAGCAACATTGGCTATTACATTATTCATGGCTGACGGATCTCCTGGCCCATTAGATAACATAATACCATTCGGATTAAAACTCTTCATTTGCTCTAACGTAGAATCTACAGGAAATACTTTTACCTGACAACCTCTTTCTACTAAACAATTAATTATATTATTCTTAACACCTAAATCCAACAATGCTACTTTAAAGTTTGCATCATCAGTACCAGAAATATAACTTTCCTTAGTAGATACCTTAGAAGATAATTCTAATCCATCCATAGAAGGTACTTTCTTTACTAATTCTTTTAATTCATCTACATCAAGAATTTCAGAAGAAATAATACAATTCTGAGCTCCTCTATCTCTAATGATTCTTACTAATGCTCTAGTATCAATATCAGAAATACCAACCACACCATCTCTTTCCATAAAATTCTGTAAAGAATCATTTGCTGAGTCTCTCGAAAATCCATTCGAGAATTTTTTAGTGATTAGTCCAGCAATTTTCATTGAATCCGATTCAATTTCAGTTGGATGAACACCATAATTTCCAATATGACTAGACGCCATTGTTAAAATTTGACCTGTATAAGAAGGATCAGTAAATACTTCTTGATAACCGGTCATACTAGTATTAAACGCAATTTCTCCAGTTGTTGTACCAATTTTCCCAATTGCTGTACCTTTAAAAGTAGTCCCATCTGCTAGAACCAAAATAGCTGTTTTTTTAGTCATTATGAATATTTTTTACAAAGGTATTAATTACCTTAATATATTTACAATTTGTTATGATTTTGTTATAAAAAAAGGGATAATGTTAAAAACATTATCCCTCATATATTTTGTTACCAGAATACCACTATTATTCCTCTTCAGCAGCTGAAGCATTTTTAGCTCCACCTCTTCTAGATCTTCTAGTTGTTTTCTTTTCAGTATCGTTTCCGTAGATTTCATTAAAATCAACTAATTCGATTAAACACATTTCCGCGTTATCACCTAATCTGTTTCCTGTTCTAATAATTCTACAGTAACCACCGTTTCTTTCAGCAATTTTTGGAGCTACTTCTCTGAATAATTCAGTAACAGCATATTTATTTCTTAAATATCTGAAAGCAGTTCTTCTATTGTGAGTAGTATCTGTCTTAGATTTTGTTAAAATTGGTTCAATGAATAATCTTAACGCTTTTGCTTTAGCAACAGTTGTAGTAATTCTTTTATGTTCGATTAAAGAATTAGACATGTTAGCTAACATAGCTTTTCTATGCGCAGTTTTTCTACCTAAGTGGTTAAATTTCTTACCGTGTCTCATTTTTTTTGTTTTTCACTCAAACCTACTATAGAACTTGAGCGTTGTTATTATAAATAAACTTTACCTTAATGTTTTTTTAGACTCCCTCACAAGGATTTTGGGATATTAAAATGCACCTTCTCTTTCAAGAAGGTGCAAATGTAATAATTTACTAGTCTTTATCTAACTTATATTTAGAAACATTCATTCCAAAAGCTAAACCTTTAATTTCAACTAAATCTTCCAATTCAGTTAACGATTTCTTTCCAAAATTTCTAAATTTTAATAAGTCATTTTTATTAAAAGAAACTAAGTCTCCTAAAGTTTCAACATCAGCAGCTTTTAAACAATTTAACGCTCTTACTGATAAATCTAAATCAACTAATTTAGACTTTAATAATTGACGCATGTGTAATGATGTTTCATCAAACTCATCAGCTTCTGTTTTAATTTCAGAATCAAGAGTAATTCTTTCATCAGAAA
>Ga0209396_1003428_pt1 | contig 16030 bp, 8 predicted proteins | sample GOMGulsemesocosm_6_FD_184638 | JGI IMG/M metagenome (GOLD analysis project Ga0209396, IMG submission 184638) | Methane-oxidizing microbial communities from mesocosms in the Gulf of Mexico - GOM8C Gulf of Mexico (SPAdes) (version 2) | ecosystem: Environmental > Aquatic > Marine > Cold seeps...
AGGGAAGAGTGAGAGGTGATCTGGGAATTCGATTGAAATCAGGCAATGGAGATTATACTTATTGGTTAGAATATCGTACTAATGATGATATTAATAAGGATGGTCTAATCGATGTTGAGACCAATGGTGTTTATTTAAATATAGAGGGATACTTCCCTGATGAAGACGCCAGATCTTATTATTATGGTGTTTCATATTTATTGGATATGACTCCAAATAGTTTGCCTGATGACTTGTCGACAGAAGATGACGACTTTGATGATTTTTATGATAGTGCACTGGTAATTGGTAAAAAATACACAGATGAATGGGGGGCTTTCACTATTACACCGTTACAAAGAGGTGGTGAATTGGGGACGGATAGTGCTTGGATAGAAATTAATGTAGAAATACATTAACTTCTGTTTCTTTATGCGTATTAAAGACTAATAATGTGCTAATAGGGTCGAAAGTTTTTTCGACCTTTTTATTTATTTTGGCATAATAATAACTTTAATTTCATCTCTGGTGCTTAAAATATGTTGTTTTAAGTTAAGAACTGCTTGCTCTACTTTTCCTTCTATGCAGTAATTTAAGAGTTGTTTTAAGCAATGTTTTAGCTGTGTTTTTATTGAGACATTACCAAAGCGTAAACGATTGTACTTTTCAATTTTGTTATTCATAAAATTCAGCATCTCTTGTGTTTGGGGTCGCTCAATTCCAGAATAAAGGCAGTTAAAGTATTGTGTATGTAATTTGCACCAGACATTAACTGAAGAATCGGAGTTTAATTGTGTAATAATATGCTGAGCTTCTTTAAGTTTATCTAATGAAATATTTTTAAGAGAAGCAATTAATAAATCGGTTTCAATCAAGACTCTCAGCATAAATAACTCATCTATTTGCTCTGCGCTTATGCTTGCTACAACCGCTCCTTTATTAGATATATTATCTATAAATCCTTCAGCCTGTAGTATGATCAAAGCTTCTCTTACTGGGTTTTTACTAACATTAAACTCTTGTGCTAATTTATCCTGTTGTATCCTTGCTCCCGTTATAATTTCCCCACTTATAATTTTCTCCCTTAGCATTTCTACAACAAGTTGAGTGAGTGTTTTAAATTGAATTTGATTCGTTAAAGCCATATTTTCTTCTTAATACATTTAATTCAGCGAAGGAATACGTGGCAATATATAAGCTTGGATGTTTTGTTGTAAATAGGGCGTTTTGAAGTAAAAAAACATCATTTTTTATCATATTGATAATTTATAATGAGCTTTAAAGTAATTAGGAAAGTGTATTTCGATAAGCAATAGAAATATAGCGGGTTATAATTAAACTACGGTCCGAATCTTGAGTTTAAATATTAATTTTTATGAAAACTAGATTTTTTAAAAGAAATGAAAATGAGTAAAAATGATAATAAAAGACATCTATTTTTGATTGTTAAACATTTTTAAACTTAATTATTTACACAAACTACTCTAATACCAATTCCGATAATTAAGTGACCAGTTAATTAACTGAAATGGTATAAAATCTGAATTTCAGTAGCTTGAGGTAGCTTAGATATATAAGAACATAGAAAATAAACTGTAATTACGATACTAAATTAATCCAAGACCTATGGCTGTGTGATTTATTCTAAAAGAAATAAATGACTATTGTTATCAACTGATTGGATTAAATAAATAAACTTTTCGTCTTCACTTAATACTATATTTGGATAATTATCTCTGCTGTTTATTACATGTTGTATTTTTTTTGTTTTAAAATCATAAAAATAAATTGCATTTTTTCTTACCTTAACCCTATCCATGTAATAAATACCTTTATCGGATAGTACAAAATGGTTGTTAGATTTACTGTTATAAACAAAGGTTCTGTCAACGATTTTTAAACTTTCTTGCGTAATCGGATTGTAATGGTAAATATCAAAATCAAACTCTTTGCTGTAGTAAAAGTCATTTTTAGCACCTTGAACTATCATATTTGCATCTGAAAATTTCTTTAAGTTAGTTACCGGATAACCCGTTATACCCATTTCTATAGCATTAGCAGCTTCCTGTTTGAAACCTGGAAAGTGTATTGACTGTCCATCATTCGAAAATCTACCTGCATAGATATCTTCATTAGCAGGGCATAGAGGTAAATCTTTCCCTGTATTTATATTGATTAGTCGACAGCTTTTATTGATAGACAGTAAAGCTTTATCTGAACCCGGTAACCAATTTAAACTTAGTGGATAACGATATTCTGATTTTTCATTAAATTCTGATAATTTGTTAGATTTTCCATTCTTGTAATGCCATAACTCAATTTGAAAATTAGGTTTTATTGAAGCAAAGATAAGCCCACCATCACTAATGCCCTCAATTGAACGAATTGATAAACCATTATTAACAATAACCTCAGATGATCCATCCCCTCCCATTACTGGGTTTTTAAATTTGACAATTTGAGTTGTTAAAGAGGATAGTCCCCAATCTTGTTGCATAATGAATTGATTTTTACCCGGTACTTTTAATGGCCAGTAACCAAAATTGTTTTTTTGAGATATTTTTTCAATTGATTGTTTATCGATATTATAGCTTGATAAAAAACCTTTATTATCAATAAAATAAATACTTTCACTGTTATCACTAAAACTTATGTTTAACCTTGACTCATTACTAAATACTTTTGTGTCTTGAAGCGCTTTTGTGTGTAAATCTAATAACTTTAAATGATAACCACTGGCTTCATCTGAGCGCATAATTGCCAACATGGTTTTATCAGGGGATACCATCAAAGCATAGTCACCAAATGTATTTACAGGAGGCGAGGTAATTTGTTCCGAACTATCAAGGGCTAAATCATATAAATATATCTTTAATGGTGCCCAAGATGCTTCTTGAGCAGTATAAAAAAACTGACTGTTATTAAGCCAACTTATAGCCGGTGAAAAGTTAACTTCGTCGAGTTCTATGATGAGTTTTGAATTGGAAGCTGTTAAGTTTTTAGAATTAAAGTCAGCAATATAAATACCCCAGGCACCTTTTTTATTGCGAAGAAAGGAGATATACCGTTTGTTTGGTGAAATGCTAACAAAATTATCGCTATTTGATGGGGTATTAAATACTTTTTTACTTTGATTAGGTGAATTCATGTCAGTGGCATATAACTCCCAAGTGGCATCTCTAGAAGTTCTGTTAGAAAACAACATGATTTGGCCATCATTACTGATTGCTGGGCTTTGTTCTCGGCCTAAATGAGAGGTAACTTGGGATAATTTATCATAATTATGGGGTGTTATTGCCACGTAATAAGCAACGATAGACAATAAAATAACTGGAATTAAAATTTTACCAATTGAAGTCATCATTTTGTTTTTATGATTACTTGTGGAAGTAGGGTGAGGGTTATCTTTATTAATATCCTCAATATTGTTGATTTCTATACAAGAGACGTCTTTTTCAAATTCCTCTTCACTTGTTATCACTTGTGTAACATCAACTAATAGTCGATATCCATTACCATTACTGCCCGTTACGGTATGTATATATTTTGTATCAGGATCTAATTTTGCAATTGTCTGGCGCAAACTATAAATATTATTATTAATAGTATGGTTTGAAGTTGTTAAGTTTTTCCAGACATTTTCTCTTAAACAATCTCGGCTTATTAGTTTTTCTTGGTTGTTAGCAAAATAACATAACACCTTCATTGCCATTGACTTTATTTCAAGTGTCGTGCCATTAAAACTGAGCTGATCTGTTTTTGGGTTGACAATAATATTTTCGAGTTTAAAAGACTGTTGAAAATCCATCATAATTTAATTGTATCTAATAAGTTAATTTTGTTTCAGTTATGTAATCTACAATTTAAAAAATAATAAATATATAAAAATGAGATGTATAACAAATGAGAAAGATTTAGTGATCGTTTTAAATTGTTTTGTATAAAATTGAAGCTTTTTTCATAATTCAATATTGTCATATAAAGCCAGTAACCTGATGTTAACTGGCTTATTTTAGTGAAATGGCAAGCTACTTTACAAATTAGAAATTGTAAGAAAAGCCACCAAAGAAATAACGTCCCATAGAATCATATTGCGCACGACCATAAGAGGTAGATGGGTGAACGAAGTATGATTTATCGAATACGTTGCTAATGCCTAAATACAAATTGGTATCATCATTCAAGTCATAACTTACGCGGGCATCATGCATAATTGAGTGTGGTGCAAATGGTTTGTCGTAAAGATCATAAGTCCCATTTTCGTCAACCTGAAAACCTTCGGCGTAGTTAGTGGTCCAGTTTAATCTCAATTTTTCATAGTTATAGGCTATAACAAATCGAGTTTTCAATTCAGTATTACCCTGATAAATACCAGTAATTTCTACTTCATCACTGTCGGCACTATTTTGATAGGTAGATTGAAGTAATTTAGTTGCATTAAGTGTAAATTTAATTTGACCAAATGATTGGAGCTCTTGAAGATATGATAATTCAAGATCGATCCCTTCTCTTCTACGAGAGGCCTGATTTACTGTCGTGCTGCTAACACTGATTATATTGCCATCAGTACTACGTTCGACGAGAGGACAATAAATGCTTTCGTTAATATCTTCAGCTCTTGCGCATTTATCCATAACACTTTGAATAGAGGCTGATCCCATTGCATCAGTTAAATCAATATCATAATAATCAAGGGTTAAAGATAAGTTATCGATAAAGCTTGGTGAATATACTAAACCTAAAGTTAGGGTATCTGCTTTTTCAGGTTTTAAATTGGTATTGCCTCGAGTCAATTTATCAACCCCAGAATTAAGTACAGTATCTGCAGTCCAGTTTTGTGGATCTTCTATACCCCAAGCTTGACAGTTCGAAATGATCTGGCTTTGTGTCTCAGCTGATGCATTATTAATCTCAATGGAATCACAAGGGTCTTCATTTCCACCCGAAAAGGCAATGCTTTGACCTGTAAATTGTTCATTTAATTGGGGTGCACGAATCGTCCGGGCATATGTTGAACGCATAGCTAAACCATCAATAATGTTCCAAGTTGCACCAAGTTTCCATGTATTATGTGTTCCAGCATAAGTATAATCAGACATACGACCAGCAGCACTTAAAATTAACTCATCAATCAGAAATACATCTGTAATAATAGGCGCTTCTAATTCAATAAATCCTTCTTGCACAGTTTTTGCTGCAGACCAAGGCGTTTTAAAGTTACCTGTATAAGTATCTTCTTGCCATATATCATCAACTTGCATATCTAGAGATTCACGTCGAAATTCAATACCTGCAGCAAACATGAGGTCGCCTGCTGGTAATTCGATAAGATCGCCAGAAGAAGTTGCTGAGAACATATGTTGTTTTGATGTGATTTGGCTGCCATATGGGTCAAGACGAATATAATCTAGCGCTTCTTCAGACATACGTAATAATGGATGGCTAGCCGGACAATCAAAAACGTCCACGCCACAATACTGACCCTTATCATTTGTGATAGAATCAGAGCCGCTATTAAAACGAAGTTTGTTAGCGCGATTTGATAATAAAGTATTATGTGAGGTTTTCCCTGTTGAAGCATAAACATCCCACACCCAACCGTTAGAAAATTCACCAGATAAAGTACTTGAAAATGCAAATAGCTCTCGATCTACGTCGCTAGTACGAGGTCCAAGTTCGTCTAAGCCAATTGAAGAATAAAAAACACCATCTGTGGTTTCAAGCATGTCGTTTATATATTCAGGTAAAACCAAATCTTCAGAATAGTAACCTGGCTTTCCTTTGAGCCAATAATTAAACTCGGGTGAAATTTGGTTTTGACTTGTGGTTTTTGTATAACGAATATCAGCAGTTAAATGGAGCGTATCACTAAGTTCATAGTTAAATAAACTATATAAAGTCGCTCTTTCAACTGGGCTTTGTACTTTATTATAGCGGTTAATATTATAACCTTGTGCATTGTCATCTTGCTGCACATAATAAGGTGATCTTTTATCGTCACTGTTATACATATAAACGGCTTGGTCGCCTGATACATCATAATAGTTTGTCACACCATTCGCATTTTTTAGTCCCATTAACTGACCCTGAACGTTGTAGTCAGGCCATGCCAAGTTATAGCCAGCTATTTTGGCGGGTTGATCATCATCTGGACCTTCATTTAGTGGATTATTTAACCAGGCTGTTTGCTCTCCTGATCCAGGTCTTTCTATTAAACTTGCACCTTTAGTATCAAAGTAATCGGCAGAGAAAACAATATTTCCTTTATCATTATTAAAGTTATGACCTGTGGTTATCGTAAAGGAAGATTCATTGCCATCACCTATATCAGATTTTCCTACTTGTGATGAAATACGCGTCCCTTCATAATCTTTTTTCATTACAAAGTTTACAACACCAGCTACAGCATCTGCACCATAAGTGGCGGCAGCCCCACCTGTTAGTACATCAATCCGTTCAAGTAAATCAGTTGGAATGTAACCTGTATCAGTAACCATTTCTCCGTTATCGTAAGTTGATTGAACAACTCGACGACCATTTACAAGTGTTAACGTGCGATCAGTACCTAAATTACGAAGATTAACAGCACTTAAGCCTGCATTACCAAAACTAGAATTCCCTGAACCACTATTATAACCCAATGCAAATTGTGGCATTTGAGTTAATAAATCAGTCATATTAAGTATGCCAGTATCTTTTATTGCTGCAGCATTAATAGATACAACAGGTGAGGGTGTATCGGTATTGATACGCGCAATGAGTGAACCTGTAACAGCAATGCGTTCTATACTCTGAACTTCCTGAACACTTTGATCTACAGCACCAGATGCATGTGATTGTGACGTAGTAATAGCAGTTGTCAATGCAAGTGCTATTGGTGTGATTTTGAACATGTTTTTATTTCTCCAAAGTCTAGTTTTTATGTTTAATTAGTAATGCCTGTATTATGTTGTATCCAATATACAAACCTAATCGGTTGACTGTAAACATGTGGAAAAAAGTGAAATATAGACTTTATTTTAGAAAATGATTTATTTTTATAAAGTAATAAATACGAAGTTATATTTCTAACAGACTGTAATTAATATGAATTTATTTATTTAACAAGCGTGGGGGTTTAAATGTGGTTGTTCTATTTTTGATAAGTGGAATAACTTGGAAATGAACTAAAATGACCTTAAAGGATAAAAAATTATAGAAAAACCAGAAATTATAAGACATCTAAATATTTATTTTGTATAAAAACTTTGTGTTACCTAAATTAGATATATCCAATGTTGGTATGAGTTCTAAACTTTAAGATAAGAGTGAGGGATAAATATGAAAGTTAAAAATGATGGCGGTATTAATAAGTAATATGATTTCTTTTACAACTAATCAGGGACTAATGGAAAAATTTAAATGTGGTTTCATTAGCCTAAATAAGGCTAATCAAGTTCTAAATCAACATCACCATCTGGGGTTGCGCAACATAATAAAATTTCACCTTTACGTATGAAAGCGAGTGGTTCGATTTTATAATCAGTTTTACCTTTTACAAGCTTACAACGACATGCTCCGCAGTAACCTTCACGGCAATGGTAATGTACTTCTACTTTTTGTTTTTCTAGGTAGTCTAGTAGGGTGTTATCAGAAAGCTTATCAAATTGTGATTCAATAAGCTTCCCGTTAACAGATACTTTATCTGTCATTGATTATAAATCAAAATCATCGAAGTCTGATGCGTCAACCGCAGCATCAACTTGACCCACTAAATAAGAGGTAATCTCACTTTCTTGTGGGGCAACTTGTACATTGTCACTTACTAAGTATGAGTTGATCCAAGGTAGAGGGTTACTTTTTACTGAGAATGGCGCATCATAACCGATCGCTTGCATGCGATGATTACTAATATATTCAATATATTGCTTAAGAATTTGTGCATTCAAACCAATCATTGAACCATCTTTAAATAAATAATCAGCCCATTCTTTTTCTTGTTCAACAACATCTAAGAAAATTTGGCGACCTTCATCGTGCAACTCTTTACAAATCTCTGTCATTTCTGGATCATCGTTACCGCTCATCCAGTTATTTAAAATATGCTGAGTACCCGTTAAATGTAATGCTTCATCACGCGCAATTAGCTTGATGATTTTTGCATTACCTTCAAGTAATTCTCGCTCAGCAAACGCAAAGCTACACGCAAAGCTGACATAAAAACGAATCGCTTCTAATGCATTTACAGAACAAATAGCTAAAAATAAACGCTCTTTTAATTTTCGTCTACTTACTTCAACTGATTTTCCTTCAACTTCGTAAGTACCTTCACCTTGAGATTGTAATAACTGAGTTGTTAAAATTACATCATCAAAGTACTTAGAAATGCTACTCGCACGTTTTAAAATAGCAGGGTTAACCATGATATCGTCAAAAACTTCACTTGGATCTGTGAATAAATTTCTTAAAATATGAGTATATGAACGAGAGTGTATCGTTTCACTAAATGCCCAAGTTTCTACCCAAGTTTCAATTTCTGGTAAAGATACTAATGGCAATAATACCGCATTCACTGAGCGGGCAGCCATACTATCAAGTAGTGTTTGATACTTTAGGTTAGAGATGAATATATGCTTTTCAGGATCAGACAGGCCTTGCCAATCAGCTCTATCTTTAGATACATCAATTTCTTCTGGGCGCCAAAAAAACGACAGCTGTTTTTCTATTAATTTTTCAAATGCGGCATGTTTTTGAATATCATATCGAGAAACATTTACACTATTTCCCATGAACATAGGTTCAAGTAGGGCATTATTCGGGGTTTGGTTAAAAGTTGTATAAGTCATTTTATTTTTTAACTCTTAAAGTTACTTTTAATATTGAACGGTCAATGGATAGATAAAAGCCGCAAAGAATGCGGCTAAAATATGCTGGTTAGATCTTACAGGCTCCGCCTTCACAACCATCATCTTCTTCAATTATATCTTCTTGTGTATCTGCTGCACCATCACGTGTATTGTGATAATAAAGTGTTTTAACACCTAGTTTATAAGCCGTTAATAAATCTTTTAATAGTAATTTAAGAGGTACTTTACCACCGTCAAATTTATTCGGATCATAGTTTGTATTTGCTGAAATCGCTTGGTCTATAAATTTCTGCATAATACCAACAAGTTGTAGATAACCATCGTTTGAAGGGATATCCCATAATAACTCGTAGTTATCTTTTAAACGATTATATTCAGGAACTACTTGTTTCAATATACCATCTTTACTTGCTTTAATACTGATATGTCCACGAGGTGGCTCAATACCATTTGTAGCATTAGAGATTTGAGATGATGTTTCAGACGGCATTAATGCAGAAACGGTTGAGTTACGCATACCATGCTCAACGATGCTTTTACGTAAGCCATCCCAATCTAGGTGCAGTTGTTCATCACATACTTTGTCTAAATCTTTTTTGTAAGTATCAATAGGCATGATACCTTGAGAATATGTTGTCTCATTAAATTTAGGACAAGCACCTTTCTCAATAGCTAATACATTTGATGCTTTCATCAAATAAAATTGTAAGGCTTCAAACGTTCTGTGGGTAAGGGCATTTGCACTTCCATCAGAATACTTAACGCCATTCTTAGCAAGATAATATGCGTAGTTTATTACACCTATACCTAAAGTACGACGGCCCATTGAAGCGTTTCTAGCTGCAGGAACTGGGTAGTCTTGATAATCTAATAAGTCATCTAAAGCACGTACTGCTAATTCTGCTAGTTCTTCTAATTCATCTAAAGAGTCAATCGCACCTAGGTTTAATGCTGATAAAGTACAAAGTGCTATTTCACCTTCTTCATCCATTACATGTTGTAACGGTTTCGTTGGTAATGCAATTTCTAAACATAAGTTAGATTGACGTATTGGCGCAACAGTTGAGATAAACGGACTGTGTGTATTACAGTGATCAACATTCTGTAAATAAATACGGCCGGTACTTGCACGTTCTTGAGCAAATACTGAGAACAGCTCAATGGCTTTGATACGTTTTTTACGAATAGACTCATCTTGTTCATACTGTACGTAAAGCGCTTCAAACTTTTCTTGGTCTTCAAAGAAAGCATCATAAAGACCAGGTACATCAGATGGGCTAAATAAGGTAATGTAGTCATCTTTAATTAAACGGCTATACATTAGTTTGTTAAATTGAACACCGTAATCTAAATGTCTAACACGGTTATCATCAACACCACGGTTATTCTTAAGAACTAGCAGGTTTTCAACTTCTAAATGCCATAACGGGTAGAATAATGTTGCAGCACCACCACGTACACCACCTTGAGAACAACTTTTCACAGCTGTTTGGAAATGTTTATAAAACGGAATACAACCTGTATGGAATGCTTCTCCATTTCTGATGGCACTACCTAAAGCACGGATACGACCTGCGTTTATACCAATACCAGCACGTTGACTTACGTATTTTACAATACTTGAAGATGTTGCATTAATTGAATCTAAGCTATCACCACATTCAATTAATACACAAGAACTAAACTGTCTTGTTGGAGTACGTACACCTGCCATGATTGGCGTAGGTAAAGATATTTTAAATGTAGAAACGGCATCATAAAAGCGTTTGATATAATCAAGGCGTGTTTCAACAGGGTATTTAGCAAATAAGCTTGCAGCGACTAATATATATAAAAACTGTGCACTTTCATAAATTTCACCGGTTACACGGTTCTGAACTAAGTATTTACCTTCAAGCTGTTTTACAGCTGCGTAACTAAAGTTCATATCACGACTGTGATCTAAAAATTCGTCTAATTGATCAATTTCGTTTTCGGTATAATCAACTAATAAATGTTCATCGTAACGTTTTTCCTCTACAAGCTTTACAACATGATCATATAAGCGTGGTGGTTCAAATTTACCATATGCTTTTTTACGTAGATGGAAAACAGCTAATCTTGCAGCAAGATACTGATAATCTGGAGTTTCTTTAGATATTAAATCTGCTGCAGATTTAATAATAGTTTCGTGAATATCTGATGTACGAATACCATCATAAAATTGAATATGAGATTTTAATTCAACTTGAGATACTGAAACATTGTCAAGACCCTCTGCGGCCCACTCTACAACACGATGGATCTTTTCGAGATCAAGAGATTCCTTTATACCGTCACGTTTGCTCACAGATAGCTGTTGATTCATAATTTGCCTGAGTTCCTTGATTGTTACCGAAAATTTCGAAACGAATATTAAATATTGATATCTTTGTTATTAGATTCAAAAAATCAGCGACAAATAGCGTTAGCGCTTAAATATATTGTCTGCTGATAAAATGTAGTGGACAAGATAGAGGTCTATGGGATGATTTGCAAGGGACAGAATAAGCGCACAATGTGGATAACTAGGGGATAGCTTTAGATGGTTAGTGTTCATTAACCTTTTATCATTTGATTTATTAGAAATATCTAAAAATCAACTAAGATTTACATAAAAAAAATTATTTTAATTTTTTAAACTGTTTGCCTGTAAACTGAGCATGGTAGTGATCATCATTGCAATAAACACAATATATAGTGTTCATTATTCGAACCTGTCACTAGATATAGTTTGATTGCTTTGTAATCACCAATGCTTCATATATAAACAAGCATGCTAATTTACCAAAGAAATAAATGCGTGCTTATAGTTTTATTTTATAAAGCTATCTTTGAATCTCGAATAAAATAGAGCTTAATACCTAAAGTTGTAACTAGATATAGTTTGAATGATTTGTAGTCAGGAAGGGCTATATATTAACAAGCATAGTATTTTATCTACGAAATAAATTTATGCTAAAGGTTTGGTTATTCTGAGGAGTATTTAAAGAAGGATAGGGTAGTTTGTTCAAATAAAGAATTGAACAAACTAATAATGTACATATATATACTAAGTAATCTTTTCAAAATATAAAATGTAATTTACGCTGACATCTTGATTAAGCGTATATTGTCCAGATAGTGGATTATAATTTAATCCTGTGCTGGCTTTAACTTTTAAACCGTTGTGTTCTGCCCAAGAGATTAAAGTAGATGGTTTTATAAACTTTTTATGGTCGTGTGTTCCTTTTGGTACCATTTTTAAAATATGCTCTGCACCTACAATTGCAAATAAATACGACTTAACTGTCTTATTTAATGTTGAAAAGAACACCTTCCCACCAGGTTTCACTAATTTTGATACGGCAGCAATCACTGAAGCGGGATCTGGAACATGCTCTAACATTTCCATACATGTTACAACATCAAATGATTCTGGATGTGTTTCGGCAAACTCTTCAGCTGTTGATTGAACGTAATCAAGTTTTACGCCAGTTTCTAAACTATGCAATTTAGCAACATTAAGCGGTTCAGCGCCCATGTCTAACCCAGTTACTTGAGCTCCTAATTTTGCCATACTTTCGCTGAGAATTCCGCCACCACAACCTATGTCTAAAGTTTTTTTATCAAATAAACCATTACATTTATTATTGATAAAATCTAATCTTAATGGGTTGATTTCGTGTAAAGGTTTGAACTCACCATCGAGATCCCACCACCTTTGTGCAATTGATTCAAATTTTGCTATTTCTGATGGGTCTACATTTTGATGTTCGGTCATAAAAAGCCTCCTGATTAATCTGAGGGCATTATAAAGGGTAATTTTATAAAATCACACAGGTTTACTTCATGTAAATGAATAAAATGTATGATAGTATCTTTGGGTTAATAAAAAGAATATGTTATTTAAGTTAAGTAGACTGAAGGAAATGGCAACGAATGACTGATACCAATAATCAAATCGTTCCAGTTAATATTGAGGATGAACTTAAGAACTCTTACCTAGATTATGCGATGAGTGTAATTGTAGGTCGTGCATTACCAGATGTACGTGATGGTCTTAAGCCTGTTCACCGTCGTGTTTTATTTGCGATGAATGAACTTAAAAATGACTGGAACAAGCCTTATAAAAAATCTGCCCGTGTTGTGGGCGATGTAATTGGTAAATATCACCCGCATGGTGATACAGCTGTATACGATACTATCGTACGTATGGCACAACCATTTTCAATGCGTTATTTATTAGTAGATGGCCAAGGAAACTTTGGTTCTGTTGATGGTGATTCAGCAGCTGCAATGCGTTATACCGAAATCCGTATGACGAAGCTATCTCATGAATTATTATCAGATCTTGAAAAAGAAACGGTTGATTTTGTAGAGAACTATGATGGTACTGAATTAATTCCAGCTGTTATGCCAACAAGAATTCCTGCACTATTAGTGAATGGTTCTTCTGGTATTGCGGTAGGTATGGCAACAAATATACCACCTCATAATTTGACAGAAGTGATCAATGGTTGTTTAGCGTTAATGACAAATGCAGATTTAACCGTTGAGCAGCTAATGGAATATATTCCAGGTCCTGATTTTCCAACTGCGGGTATTATCAGTGGTATTAAAGGAATAGAGTCTGGATACGCTACGGGTCGTGGTAAAGTGCACATCCGTGCTAAAGCGGAAGTACAAACTAACGAAAAAAATGGTCGTGAAACCATTATCGTTGATGAGTTACCGTACCAAGTTAATAAAGCGCGTTTAATCGAAAAAATTGCTGAATTAGTTAAAGACAAAAAAATTGAAGGCATCAGTGCATTACGTGATGAGTCTGATAAAGACGGTATGCGTATTGTTATTGAAATTAAACGTGGTGAAGTTGGTGAGGTTGTATTAAATAACCTTTACTCACAAACACAAATGCAAACAGTATTCGGTATGAATATGGTTGCACTGGATAATGGCCAACCTAAGTGTTTAACACTTAAAGAGATGCTTGAAGCCTTTATCATTCACCGTCGTGAAGTTGTAACTCGCCGTACAGTATTTGAATTACGTAAAGCACGTGATCGCGCACATATGCTAGAAGGTTTAGCAATTGCGTTAGCAAATATCGACCCTATCATCGAATTGATCCGTAATTCACCAACGCCAGCTGAAGCAAAAGAAGCATTATTAGCACGCCCTTGGCAGCTAGGTAATGTACAAGCCATGCTAGAAAAAACGGGTGAAGATAATGTTGCTCGTCCAGAATGGTTAGAAGAAGGCTTAGGCATACGTGATGGTGAATACTACTTATCATTACAACAAGCACAAGCAATCTTAGATTTAAGATTACATAAGCTAACTGGTCTTGAGCATGAGAAAATCATTGCTGAGTATCAAGGTTTATTAGACATTATTGCTGAGTTATTATTCATTCTTTCAAGTCCTGCACGTTTATTAGAAGTTATTCGTGAAGAGTTACTAGAAATAAAAGAACAATATGGTGATGAGCGTCGTACTGTGATCAGTGCATCGGCACACGATATTAGTCTTGAAGATTTAATAAATGAAGAAGATGTTGTTGTTACTTTATCTCACGAAGGCTACGTCAAATATCAGCCTTTAAGTGATTATGAAGCACAACGTCGTGGTGGTAAGGGTAAATCAGCAACACGTATGAAAGATGAAGATTTCATCGAACGCTTACTCGTTGCAAATACCCATGATACGATTTTATGTTTCTCTACAGCAGGTCGTTTATATTGGTTGAAAGTTTATCAACTACCATTAGCGAGCCGTGCAGCGCGTGGTAAGCCGATTGTTAACTTACTGCCATTAGAAGAAAACGAACGTATCACAGCAATCTTACCTGTACGCGAATATGAAGAAGACAAATACATATTCATGGCAACATCAAACGGTACTGTTAAGAAAACACCTTTAACTGCTTATAGTCGTCAGCGTGCAAGTGGTATTATAGCAATCAACTTAAATGATGATGATAGCTTGATCGGTGTTGATATTACAGATGGTAGCAATGAAATCATGTTGTTCTCAGATGCAGGTAAAGTTGTTCGCTTTAAAGAAGCTGAAGAGATTGCCGTTGTAGATGAAAATGGCGAACCTGTATTAGAAGAAAATGGTCAACCTATTCTTGATGAAGACGGTAAACCAGTTTTAGACGCTAATGGTGAACCTACATTTGATGATAATCGTTTACCACAAATTAAGTTTAAAGGTGTAAGACCTATGGGTCGTACAGCTACCGGTGTTCGTGGTATTAAACTCAAAGATGATGATAAAGTTATATCATTAATCGTACCAAAAACAGATGGTGATGTATTAACTGTAACAGAAAATGGTTACGGTAAGCGCACAATACTCGAAGACTACCCGTCTAAGAGTCGTGCGACTCAAGGTGTTGTATCAATCAAAGTAAGTGAACGAAATGGTAAAGTTGTGGGTGCTGTTCAAGTACTCGATAACGATGAAATCATGCTTATCACTAACCGAAGCACTTTAGTACGTACTCGTGTTCATGAAGTTTCAACTGTAGGTCGTAATACCCAAGGTGTTATATTGATCCGTACAGCAGAAGATGAACTTGTAGTAGGTTTACAACGTATTGATGAAATCGAAGAAGCAATTGTTTACCCTGAAGCTGAAGGTGAAACAACTGAACAAACTGATACATCAGAACAAGCTGTAACAGAGGCTGATGAGCCCGAAATTGCAGAACCTGAAAATTCTTCACCTGAAGACGAAGAATAATCATTAAAAGCGGCCATGGGCCGCTTTTTTTTACTTTAAAAATTAGGTAAATTAATACATCTCCTATACAAGATTATTAAAACCACACAGTGGCATGTTATAGGGCAAGAATAATATAAATAAGGTTGAGAAAGTGTTGATAAACTTAATACACTTTGATTAATTTTATTATTTAGAACAAAATTAAATTTTTAACAGCGAAGCTGTCACTAATAAAACTTCTGTCAGGAAGTTGAATCTTGGAATGAGGATTAACGAGAATGAGTGTTTACAATTTTTGTGCGGGGCCGGCAATGTTGCCACCAGATGTGATGAAAAAAGCACAAAAAGAATTTATTGATTGGCAAAACCTGGGCGTTTCAGTAATGGAAATCAGCCACAGAAGTCCACCATTTCTTGAACTGGCTCAAAAGAGTGAAGAAAGTTTACGTCGTTTAATGAATATTTCTGATGAA
>Ga0209396_1003429_pt1 | contig 16027 bp, 13 predicted proteins | sample GOMGulsemesocosm_6_FD_184638 | JGI IMG/M metagenome (GOLD analysis project Ga0209396, IMG submission 184638) | Methane-oxidizing microbial communities from mesocosms in the Gulf of Mexico - GOM8C Gulf of Mexico (SPAdes) (version 2) | ecosystem: Environmental > Aquatic > Marine > Cold seeps...
TTGCTGTCCCAAATATCCATGGACGCATCTTGCAGTGGTAATACAAGAAATTCTGCCCCCTCAAGCTGAACCTCTTGCTCTCCATTATTTAAATTAACCAACTGGTCACCGATTAAATCTGCGCTCATAACCTTATCCCTTGGAATAGTCCACGTATTAAATATGAATAAATCACTACATGTAGTGCTAAAGACAAATACAAGATACTAGATATGGATATTGAAAAATTGACCTAGGTTAATATAAATAACATTGATAAGAAAATGACTAGCCCCTTGATACGCATCAAGGATGAAAATTTTGATTGCTCTAGATTGTGGATATGAAGATAAAAATCAGTAGCAAACTCATTATCATGACCGGCTTAGTGGTATCAATCCAAGCATTCGCCGCCCCACTTAGCCTGAGCTTAGACTTAACGGAAGGCGGCCGCTTAAGCCCGAAAGCAATTTCTCAGTTTGAACAATATATGGCACAACAAGAATGCGAGATTAAAGTCTTAACAAAAAAAACGATAGAGAGTGACGTCTATTTTTCAGCTCAATTAAATAGCACACAGAGCCTGCCATCTTATATACGCCGAATGAAAGCCTTTACGATTGATAATCGCCCTTTAACCATGAGCATTCTGGTTAAAAGCAGTACTAACCTTGAAGACTTATCCAGTGTACAGGGTGAGCGATTAGCCATTATGTCGCACGATTCGTACTTAGGCGGGGTTCTCAGCAAGAAGCTATTGACCGATATCGGCATTAAACTTATTCCCGCTAAGGTCTATGAAACAGGAAATTATTTCGGTGCGGTATCACTACTATTGCATGGTGATGTATTTATTGCCGCGATTCCTGGGCCTCTCGCAAGAAAATGGCAAGGTCATAATAAACTATCGATTATTGCTGAATCCGCAGCAGCTTCTCTCGGCGAATTATTATTCAAACCTTCGCTGCCTGAGTCTAAAATTGAAAGTTGTATCAAGGGCTTTTCGACATTAACGAAAATCAATCGAAGAGACAAAAAAATGAAAATCTTCCCCTCTTGGTTGGGAGGATTTCAGGTTGCAGAATAGTGCTTGGGTAATTGTATTTTAATGCCAAAACCTGTAATTGGTGATAACAATTCGATTTTTCCATGTAAAACCTTGACGATCTGATTATGTAAGATATACATACCTAAACCTGAGTTATCTTTTTTGCGACTATTGCCTGTATAGAATGGAATGAAAATATTGGCTCGCTCAGTTTTATCGAGCCCTCGGCCATCATCAGAATATTCTATATAATAAAAACTCTCGTCCTCTTCCAATCGAATTGAAATCATTCCTGCTACCGAGGCATTGGAGTATGCGTGATAATAAGTATTAGAAAATAATCGCAATATCGCATCGGAAAGCACTTCATAGTCACTATCTAACAACTCGATACCATTTGTATCAACATCGATTTCCAATATACAGTCTTTATTATATTCTCGTAATTGAGACTTAAAATAGCCGAATAGATCTTCAAAAATCTGTCCGGTTGTAATTTCAGATAAATTCAATTTCTCCCGAGTACTTATACTGTAGCGTAAATCCTTTAAAATAGTCGCCATAACTTGAATATTACTGGAGGACAACGATAATGCGTCTTGCATATTAGTAAGCGTTCGCATCATTTCATCTTTTTTCAACCTCCCACTTTCTACATCCTCAATCAATGAATTCAATCCATCTTTAATTAAATCGTCCGTCGCCACTAACACCCCTAATGGAGTATTAAATTGATGAGAGATTCCAAAGACCAATTGAGTCAACGAATTTAACTTTTCTTTTTCGCTTTCAATCCTTATTACTTCTGATCTTTTTTGTTCAGTAATATCTAATAGCGTCCCCTCAACCTCGACAATTCTTTTTTCATCATTTTTTGTGGTGAATAATGACAGGCTAAAATAGCGATCATTACTGAGTTCAATAAGCCTATTTTTAATCTCTCCAAATCGAATTAAGTACTTATAATCACTAAAACTTAATGATTTATTGAGAAATTCATGTATCCCCACCCCTCCCATTAGATAGCTTATTTTTTCATTCGTATGAAATTTATTACTATCACGTTCAAATCGAAATAAACCAACTGGTGAGTATTGAAATAAATCTCGATATTTTTCCAAATGCTTAATCGCCTCTTGCTGGGCTAAGCGAAGTTCTCTAGATAAGCCCGTCTGTATTTTCCGCATCATTTCAAAACGATATGCAAGACCCATCGATAACATTAACATTTCAATAACATTGCCGTAGAGATTTGCATATAAGGTGAAGTTATTCGTAGGTAAAAACCCAAGCACACGGGTTGCACTGATCATGCTACCGATAATGAACGATAGCCAAGCTAGGGTGAAGTATTTAGCTTCCAAAACTCCTTTACGCCAAAGGCTAATTGAATAACTTAAAAATATAACCGTAAATAGAATTTGTACAATAGATATTATTTTTATACTGGCCGAATAACTCAATAAAATGGAGGCTAAAATCACGCCTAGTGACAGCCCAATACTTAAATTGAGAATTTTTATACTTAGTGAACCGCGCTTTTTCATTTGTAGAAAACTGCTCATGAAAAGGGTCGCAGCCATAAAGCCGAGGGCAGCCGTAAAAGGAACCATGAACGTATTGAGTTCGCTATGACTAGGCCATAACCAATAAAAACCATGCCCCGTATAGCTTAAGGCACTGATAAATATTATAAATACGAATGCACAATAATAGAGATAAGTATTGTCCTTTAAATAGATAAACAACATGAAATTATACAAAAACATGGCGACAGTAATACCAAAGTAGATACCATAAGCAATATTTTCGATGGCCTCACTTTCTGCATATTGCTCAATATTGATACTGGTAAGGGGAAGAACCATAGTGCCTTGAGTATTCACACGGATCAGTAAGGTCAGCACATCTTTGTTATTTTGAAAATGCGAGAGAACGAAATCCTTATCTTTGATTGTTCGAGATTCTAATGGTAAAAGATCTCCTACTGCCTCATGTTTAATCAGTTGATCACTGTTTAACAAGTAAAAATCTACGTAGTCTAAAAATGGATAGCCTATTTGAAAAATTCGCGTTTGCGCCTCAAAATAGCTGACATCTACCCTAAACCAATAACGGCTATTTGTGATGCCTAAATTCAGACCATCACTTTCAATATTACGCCAATTATCACTGGCTAAAGCTTGCTGCCAATTTAAATCGCTGCCAGCATCTTCTAATAATTGAGAATGCTCTAAAAGCTGCACTAATTCGCCTTTATGCAAAGCGACAATGCCTGAGTTGGAGCTATTGAATTGTCCATGAGAAAGTTGACAAAGAAACAGTATTAATGGAACCACTAATAAATAAGTTCTGAACCACTGAGACATTTATCCCCTCACACTTCAGGATTTTTAGCATATTAATACTAAGATTAGCCAGAAATCATCTATAACCCTAAAAAAGCTAATCTATTCCATTAAAGCTCCAGCTGACTTTCATACAGGCCGCAATAGTAGTTTGAAAACTCCGCTATTCTTTTCTATAACCTGAGGAACATTATGAAAATATTTTTCACACTGCTGCTTTTCGGATTATTAGTACCTCCTTCTTCAGCAGAAAATACTGTCGTGACTGCGGTTTGTGATCCTTGGCCTGTTTTACTCGACCCTGATAGTGAGAAACAGGGGCTTATCGTTGAGATTGCTCAAGCAGCCTACCTATCTCAAGGATATGATTTGAAAGTTAACTTTGTCCCCTGGTCACGGGCGATGGTGATGATCGAGCAAAAAAGAGCTCATCTTTTGCTAGGTGCTTGGTACACAGAAGAGCGCAATGACTACTTGCTGTATAGCAAGCCCATATTTTCCAGTGCCATTCAATTTATTAAGCCCAAGGACTCAACTTTCAGCTATGAAGGAATTAACAGCTTACAAGGAAAAAGAGTCGGGACCATTTTGAGCTATCAATACGACCAAGCCTTTCTAGAAGAGAAGAGTATTGAACGAATTGCGGCCAATTCATTGCTCTATAATATTCATAATTTGATTGCAGGCAGAATTGATTTAACTCTAGATGACCATTACGTATTGGAATATATGCTAGAACGCCACATTCCAAACTGGCAAGACAAGGTCAGTTTTGTTGAGCAGCCCTTGGCTGATAAAGACATTTTTTTAGCGGCAAATCGAACCAATCCCGAACATAAGGCAATCATTGAAGCCTTTAATATGGGATTAGCCCAATTGAAAACAAGCGGGCGTTATAAAGAAATAGTATCAAGCTACAATCTTGATGATTGATTTGTCTCATCAAGCGCTTGAATGCCGTCCATCATCGCTAGATGTGTATCCAGCATCAGTTGATCAACATCATCAAGAGTCAGGCCTTTAGTAGCTATCGGTTCTAAAACCCTAATACGTGCAGTACCGTTGCTTAAACGATCAAGACTAAAGCCGTCTAGGTAGCTGCTGGTACAAACTGGAATAATCGGTACACCCGCATTTACAGCCGTTACGAAAGCACCTTTCTTAAACGGCAACATGTTTTTACCGTGATTACGGGTACCTTCAGCAAAAAACCATATTGACGTATCTTTCGTCGTTAATGCCTTCTTGGTAGTTGCCATAGCGGCCATGGCTTTTTTACGGTTGCCACGGTCCACAAGAATATTGCCACCCAACCAATAGACCTGACCAAAAAACGGCATCCACTTCAAACTCTTTTTACCTAAGCTCACCATTCGCTTAGGAACAATGGAGCCAACGATAAAGAGATCCCAATTACTTTGGTGATTCGCTACCACGACACAAGGCTCATGGTTTTTCATCACATCGGCATTTTCGTGAACAATTTTAATACCAATAATACGACGACCAATTTGAGAGTAGACTTGCGCCAATATACGGCTATTACTGTGATGAAATGGACGGAAGATAATGATGCAAAAAGCGCCTAAAGAGCTAATGACAAAGTGACAAGCAAGTAACAGATAACGGAAAAACGACAGCATAATATTAGCCAAACCTCATAAATTTCAGTCGTCAGCATACAGACGTTTACTTAAAAAGCCTAGACCCAGATCAACATAGGGATATCTGACACTAAGATAATTACCAGTACTTTAGCACTAGCCCTGCTAACTCACGACTTTGGGCCTAGAGTTAATGGTAGATACTCTCTATTTCGAGGCTGGTTATGCATTTAGAAACCGGTTTATTAGTTCTATTATTTATTATTTTAGCCCTGATCATCGGCGCTATCGTTCGCTTTGTGCTGAAAGGCAGTCAAATCCCCTATACTGTTGCCCTATTGATTTTGGGTATAGGCATTGGTCTATTGCATCGCTCTGACTTCTTTGGCCAACATGCTATCGCTCAAACCCTAGATCTAGTCGCTGACATTAGCCCACACCTTATATTGTTTATCTTCTTGCCCACCCTTATCTTCGAAAGCGCTTTTGCCATGGAAGTGCATCTTTTTCGCCGCATGTTCCTGCAAATCGCTATTTTAGCGGTACCTGGGCTTATGCTGGCAACAGGCTTAACCGCAGGCTTGGCTAAATGGGTCTTTCCTTGGGATTGGAGTTGGGCGCTGTGTTTTATGTTTGGCGCCTTAATAAGCGCAACAGACCCCGTCGCGGTGGTCGCATTATTAAAAGAAGTCAGTTCTCGCAAACGCTTAGAGACACTGATTGAAGGTGAGTCGCTATTAAATGACGGTACTGCTATCGTCTTTTTCACCTTGTTTTATGGCTGGGTGATCGCCGATGCGACTCAAGCCAACTCCTTATCAATGAGTGCTTTTAGTATCACAGGCGAATTCTTTTATGTGGTAATACTCGGTTTAATCATCGGCTTAATAACCGCTCTGTTGTGTATTTTTTGGTTAGATAAAATTTTCAATGACCCGATGATTGAAATCACCCTGACCATTGCTTGTGCCTATGCTGTATTTTTCATCGCCGAGACTCTACACGTGTCCGGTGTTGTTGCCGTCGTCGCCTTTGCCCTCGTAATGGCTAGCATTGGTCGTACTCGAATCAGTCCGGAGGTCACTGGATTCTTGCATCATTTCTGGGAAATGATGGCTCACATTGCCAATACGTTGATTTTTTTATTAGTGGGTATCTTAGTCGCTATCCGAGTACCACTGAATGACCCCAAAGCCTGGCAGGCACTGGCAATTTTATATCTGGGTATTTTAATCATTCGTGGGATTTCAATTACCGTCTTCATTCCCTTATTAAAACGTATTGGTATTGGTATAACTCGGGAAAAAGCCATCGTACTTTGGTGGGGAGGCCTACGTGGCGCGGTTTCTTTGGCATTAGCGTTAACGGTCGCAGCTGATGATCTAATCCCTAAAGCCTTAGGGGATATTATTCTATTCCTCTGTGCCGGTATCGTAGTCCTGACTATCCTAATTAATGGCAGCACCATGGGATTAGTACTAAAACTTTTAGGGCTTAGTGCCTTACCCCCCGCGAAACAAGCCACCGTGGACAAAGCTCAAAACAAAATTAGCGTTGCATTGAATGCCTTACTTCCAAGTATGATGGATAATGAGTTCCTTAAAGGTGCGAACTGGACTCAAGTAAAGCAGCAGAGCCAACTTCAAGGCATAGCTGAGGTACATCGACACGATGAAATCACTGAACAAGATCTGACGACTGCATTTCAACGACGCTTATTGGAAACCGAGCGCAAAGATTATTGGAGCCAGTTCGAACAAGGTACCTTAGGAAAACATGCGACCAAACGCTTAGTTGAAGCCGTTGAACACGCACTGGATGGTGATCCTTGTATTGGCCCGAGGCCAGAATTATTTAAAAGCTGGAAGATGCCTAGCTTGTTGGAATACTTACGCCGCTATCCATTTATTAATCAGATTCTTCTGCACTTCTATTTTGACCGCCTAGCCTTAGGTTATGATATTGCTCGTGGTTTTATCCAAGCCCAAGAAGCACTTAATAGTCACATTGCTGCTCTGGCTCCAAGTCCCGAGGCCGCTAAAATCGTACATAAATTAGTCGCTGAAAATAAACATTTAACCCAGCAACGTATTGAAGCCTTACGCGAAAGCTTTCCTGAAATAATCCAGCAATTACAATCTCAGGCAGCGATTCGTTTATTATTAAATCGCGAGCGCAGTATTATTAATCAGTTGTTAAAACAAGCCGTACTGGATGCACCCGAAGCGCAACGCTTACTCGCTGCAGTAGAAAGTCGCATGCAGGCTCTACAAAACATTTCGCTTTTCGATAATGATCAACAACAAAAAATAATCACGCAAATTCCATGGGCCAAAAATCTGAGTCAAAATACGCAAGAAAAACTAGTCGCGATGATTGAGTCTGATTTATTTGAGCAAGGACAAATTATTAGGGAGCAAGGGCAGGCATTAAATAAAATAGGTATCCTTAGTCGTGGCAGTATCAGCATTATTAAAACCGACCAAGTCGGCAGTCAACAAAATACAAAAGGCCCTGGTGAGACTTTTGCCAGTTTGTCACTGCTTACTGGATTAAGCCCTGCTAACTATCAGGCGGAAACCCTCGTCGAAATAATGTGGCTGCCAACAGAGAAACTTAAAATATTAATGAAACAAGAACCTGAGCTTGCTTTTATTTTAGCAAAACTATTGGCCAAATAGTCCCCAATAATGACCGTTAAATACAATCATTGATGAGTTTTATCCCGTACTTTGTTATTCGCCATTTGGCCAACTCAACTTGCATGGATAAAAATAATGAAAAGACTGCGCATTCATCTAACGGCTTTATTACTACTCTCAGCTCTTATACCCAGCGCTCAAGCTGGTTTTTTTGATCGCTGGAAAAAAGAACCTACTTATGCGAAAACCCAATATCCCATTGTGATGGTTCCTGGCGCTTTTGCCTTTGATAATGCCTTTGGAATACTGGATTATTGGCATGGAATTACCGATGAGTTACGAGAAGAAGGCGCCGACGTATATGTAACAAATCTAAGTTCTCTTGCACTGCATGAAACCCGTGGTGAAGAACTACTGACCAACATAGAAGAAGTTATGGCCATAACAGGCGCAGATAAAGTTAACTTAATTGCCCATAGCCAAGGCGCAACGGCAGCTCGTTATGTTGCAGCCCTCAAACCTGAGTGGATTGCATCCGTTAGCTGTACTCATTGCATGAATGAAGGCACCCATTTTGCCGGTAATGTTGATAGTACTTTTGAAGATGGCACTTTCCTAAAATCGGCTGGAGTCGCATTGATTAGTGGACTATTTAACTTCATTGAATGGGGTTCTGATAAACCTAGCGATGGAGAATACAATAGCGAAGTAACTGCCAAACAAGACGCCAAAGCGTTATTAATTTCTGCCAGCCTAGAAGATTATGATCGTTTTAATGCGCTTTACCCGCAAGCAATGCCTGCAGTAGATTGCAGTGCAATTAATGGTGGCATCAATGGCCATACCGGTGGAGGTCAGCATATCGTTAATGGCGTACGATACTATTCTTGGGGTGGGAAAAAAGCTGCTACACACTTCCTAGATCCATTAGACGCACTATTAATTCCTATAGTTAAACTGTTTATGCCTAAAGATGTAGTGTGGGATGGCCTCGTTCCTTCTTGTGGCCAAGCACTGGGCGAATTTCTACGTGATGATTATCGTACCAACCATTATGACGCCATTAATCAAACCGCCGGCATGACAGCTGCATTTGTTAATGTACCCTCCATATTTGTTACCCATGCTAATCGTTTAAAGAAAGCGGGCTTGTAGCAGAGTTAGCATTATAAATTTGAGGGGATCTCCCCCTCAAATACTGAAGGGAATTATACTGATGATACATAATAAAAAAATTTTGATTGCTGCAGGAATTTTCTCGGTACTTATTCTTATGACGTACTTCTCTCGTGACAACATCGATACAATGGTATTACTACAACAGTATGATCAGAATAGTGATCCAACAGAGACGACGTCAACACAATTAGCTTTTCCCAATATCGATACCAGTAATCAATATCAGAACTTCCTAGATAACCGACCTAGTTATTTGAATAATACAGATTTTAGAGGTCAGTTAACGACATTAGAAGACGGCTCTTTATTAATAAATTTAGAAATAAAAAAACGCTTTGATTATTTTTATATGATGACAGGGGATATAGCACAAAAAGATATTTATATTATGATCACTGATCATATTCGCCAGGAGCTTACTGACCCCGCCCAAGCTAAAGCCCTTGAACTACTAGAACAATATTCAAACTATCTAAATGAATACGACTCACTTATTCAGTCACTGGAGGGGCAATCATCACATAATGATCTAGCATGGGTAGCCGAAGAAATTAAAGCATTACGTACATTCCACCTAGGAGAGGAAGTCAGTCAATTATTTTTCCAGCGGGAAGAAATACTCAGGGATCATCGATTACAGGATCCTGAGAACATTAGCAACAAACTACCCCAAAAACTCATCACTAGCCAAGCTAAAACTCTACGCCTGACTCATTTACAACAACAAACTGCTGAGTTAATCGCCGATGGTGCAAATTCTCACCAAATCCAGGAAATGCGCGTAGAACAGCTAGGTCAAGCAGCAGCAGATAGGCTATTCCAATTGGATAATAACCGTCAGCTATGGAATATAAAAAAACAAAAGTATCTTGCGCTAAAAGATTACTGGGAGAATGTATCGGGACTGAGCATTAAAGATAAAAATATTGCCTTTGAAACACAGGCAATGGAGGATATAGATTTGACGGATAGTGAATTAAAACGGCTACAAGCGTTAGATCATATTCATTCCAACCGCCGTTAATCTAAACATTTAGTCAGAATTCTTCACGATATTTTTTCGGTGAGACCCCTATTCTACGTTTAAAATACCTGGAAAAATAAGCCGCATCATTGAACTCTAGCCGCGAGGCTATTTGCGTGATACTTAACTCTGTCTCCTTTAAGTATCTAACAGCTAATTTCTCCCGCCTCTCATCAAGCAAGGTCTGAAAACTAGTACTCTCTAGTTTGAGACGGCGTCTAAGCGTTCTAGGACTCATATTTAATTTTTCAGCAACCCTCTCCATTGATAGAAGTGAAAACTCCAATAAGTTCTGTTCATGCAACTTAAAAAATGAACGTATTTTATTTGCAATTTCAGCTTGCTGTGGAAAATAAACCAATACCTTTCGACAACTACTTTCCGCCAACTTTTTCGTCAGAGGCTCAGCCATTTTTAAAGAAATACCTTCAATACTCTTTGGAACCAGCATTCGGTTTTGAGGCCTATTGAAATGAATGTTATCACCCAATATTTTTTGATACTCATCCTTATAGTCAGGCTCTGGAAAATCAAATTCAAAGCGTATCTGTTCGCAAGCGTCTCCTATCAATAGCCTCGAAACTTCTTTCAGACTGGAAAATATACTTTCAATTAAAAACAGCTTTACCCGGCCAGTAGCAACATTCTCATGCAATTCTAATGAAATACTTTCATTACTTTCTTTATATAGACATTCAAAAACAGGAAATCTGCATTTGAAATAACGCGCAGTCAGGTTGATTGATCCGCCATAAGTCAGACTGGACAAGGCGGCAACCCCAAGCATTCCGTGAGTGGTAACGCCAAGTTCCGTGCCTAACTGTAGGCCCAAGTAAGGTTTATTTAAATGTTGATAGGCATTTATGATCATTTGTTTATACAGATCAAATGGTACAAAGTTTTTCGCTGATTCTAAAGTTTCTAAAGAGAAAATGGTTTTTTCTAATATGGCTGTGCTCGCTATGCCTTCTCGCACAGACAGGCGCAGTAAGGCCGCAGGATAGTTAACTGCGATCACACTGTTATTGTCGATTACATTTCTAGAGATGGTCATTTTATAAAGACCTTTTTATTATTTTTAATGGGTCTTGGATATTAATAGTACACTTCGCCCTCTCCCCTCTCTAGTACAAAAAGCGCCATTTACTTAATATTGAAGAAGCAACCTACCCCAGCCTCACTCATTAATCATATAGACCTTGATTAAAGTCTTTTTCCATTTCCGAGTAGCGACCTGTTTTTTTCAACATGCTAAGGCCAAGGTTGAATTTAGCCATTAGCTGCGCGTTCTTCTTCATTGATTTGGAGAGCATTAATCGGTAATAAACCACCTCACTACTTTTAACCGAACTGTTTATCTTTTCGCGCTCAACATCACTAAACTTAGTTCTGAGCAAATAATGCCCGACCGAATCAATCACAGGACATGCGTCAACTCGACCTTTTAGTAACATTTTAAAACTGGATTCAATATCTTTAGTACGAACTAAAGAAATCTCACCGTCTTGTATTGCTTGCTTAAATACACCCAGAGTTGAACCTAGTGCTAAGCCAATATCAAGACCGCGTAAGTCTTCAATCTCACGCCACTCTAACGAGCGATTCTTCAAGGTAAACAAAACATCATTCAGTTGCAGAACGGGGTCACTGAAATACGCAAATGCTTCCCTTTCAGGTTGCTGCGACCAAACCAAAGAGCCATCTACCTTACCATTTTCGACTTCTGCTTCAGCACGTGTAAATAGAGCCAAAAACAAACACAACAGCATTAGCTTAGGTATCATTTTTACCTCCAGCATAAAAAGCACATTACTAGTCTTACGCCTTTAGGAAATGGAAGAAAAGTGATACTCATGCTTTAACTCCACCAAAAGTCAGGTAATCAACGAAATCCAGCTTTAGTCTTTTAATCAATAAGCCATTATCAAAAGTGACACTTTATAGTCGCAGAATTTAATATTTGTGCCGAATAGGCAATTGATGAGCTCGAACATTGATTTAAGTTCAGACAGGTTATTTGCAGAAGGATAAAATACCTACCGTCATCCAAACATACGCCTGGAAAAAGAGAGTTTTATGCCGTATTTGTATTTAGGTTTTCTTCTCGGTCAAAGTTTTTCTGTTGCCCAAGTGATTTACTCTGCCAACATTCCACTTCTTACCATTGTTTTTTCAATCATTGTTTTCTTGATTTGGTCTTTTATACCAGTGATGGGTTATGCTCTCGCACGACTTCTGGGTGCCCAGCTGAAATACACTAAATACTGGCTTGTTGCATTAGGGGTTATGATTAGCCTAATCGAACAACTGCTATATCATTACGATGTTATTACCTCGAAAGATGGTTATGTAACAATGCTCGTAACGGCGAGTTTATTTTTTGCAGTGGCCTACCTCCCACTTAGCCAAAGACTAGTTATGCAGAAAATTCTTGCGCTAAAAAATCAATAAAGCAGCGCACTTTACGAGATAAATAGCGGCGGTGCGGAAAAATGGCAAACAAACCGAATTCCAACATTGTGTAAGACGGCAATATTTCTTCTAACCGGCCATCAGCTAACGCATCCTGTACGATAAACCGTGGAATCATACCAATACCACCACCCGCTAATGCAATCTCTTTTACCGCCCTCGGGCTATTGGCCGATATACGAGATGTCACTGCCACTGAAGTGGTATCTCCTAAAGGCGAAACAATCGGCCAGTGTTTTCCGATGCGAAAATTACTATCGATAATGCACTGATGTTGTCTGAGATCCTCTGGTTTTTGGGGACGTGAATTGTCTTGTAGATAAGCCGGCGAAGCACATAAAGCCAGAGGTAAAGTTTGAATATGCTTGGCGATGAGATTAGAGTCTTCTACTCCGCCAATGCGAATCACGACATCAATGCCCTCTTCCAGCATATCGATCATTTTATCGGATAATTGCAGATCTAGAGCTATCTCAGGATATTGCAGTAAAAACTTGGGTATTATAGGCGCTAAACACATCTCACCAAAGGTTACTGGCACACTCACACGCAACAACCCCCGGGGGGTCGATTGTTCTCCAGTAACTTTATCGACCATTTCGCTGAACTCTTCTAGCAGTGGCAGCGCCTGATCGTAATAACGCTGCCCGGCCTCTGTCAGCGCCAAGCGCCGAGTTGAGCGATTAAATAAACGCACCCCTAGGCCCTCTTCCACCTCGGCGACGTATTTACTCACCAAGGCTTTCGACACCCCCAAACGATCACTGGCGGCGGTAAAAGAACCTGTCTCGACCACGGCGATTACTGTTTTCAAACCATCTAATGTATCCATGACTATCAACATAACATTGACAATTATTCTATGGAAGCAAAAGACCCCGCACAGTTATTGACATTCATATCCAGAAGCCATATTCTGCCGCCGATTCCGATATCGCCCCTAAGCATTTTACAAGGACTTTTAAATGCAATTTAAATCTATACTCATCTTTTCTTTTTTAGCTAGCCTATCACTCACTGCTAACGCTAATGATTCCATAATTAAACTAAACGATAATAAAGGTTGGTATATTGGAGCACTCGCGGGAAGCGCCTCTCCGGCCCAAGATACTGAAAACCATTATGAGAATACCTCAGCCTCGACCATTAGTGGCATCTATTGGGGGGTGAATTTCGTTAATTGGCTAGGGCTTGAAAGTTCTTTTGTCCTAATTGATGACGTAGTAAAAAAACAGGACCGATTATTAGATTCATCCTACTTTATGTTTACTGTCACCCCAAAAGTTAATATCCAATTCCATACACGATTTTCGTTATTTGCTAAAGCGGGTTACACCTATTTTAGCTACTCTGAAAAATATGAAGCCGACTCTAGTATTTTTGAGGACGATGATGAAGAGGAGTTTAAGGAGTTTTTTTCTTCCAATGATGATGGTGATCAATCCTGGAGCACTGTACTTCCTGTCTATAGTCTAGGAGGGGAGTTCCGCATAATTAAAGGCTTGGAAGCACGCTTAACTTACGATCACGTTGAAGGAACCCTACCTCATTCAACGGGTCTATTTTCAACTAAGTTACCTGATGTTGAGGTCAACTTAGATATTGTGACAGTTAGTGCCCATTATCAATTCTAAGAAAAGCCAATATCACTCAGTTAAGCGGCCCAAGGAATGACCTTTTCACCTATGATTAATGGCATTAGTGTAATTAATCAAGGTGGAACTCATGTTTGAGTGGCTACAAGTTCTATTTTCAACTACAGGGTTCATGCCCCATGGGCACTGCTATCTGTGGAAACCCACAATATTGGGCATGCATGTCGTCTCTGACATCGCTATATTTTTATCCTATTCAGCAATCCCCTTCGCCCTAGTATGGTTTGTTCGACAACGAAAAGACCTTCCTTTTAGCTGGGTCTTTGTATTATTTGGTATCTTTATTATCGCCTGTGGTTTTACCCATTTATTGGCTGTCGTGACCGTATGGCAACCCGTCTATTGGCTAACGGCCTTTGTAAAAGTAATAACCGCCATCGCGTCCGTTCTCACGGCTATCGTTTTATTCCCGTTATTGCCAAAAGCCCTCGCATTACCTAGCCCAGCTATGCTGCAGGCCGCAAATGATGAACTGACCATTCAGATTAATGAGCGAATGCGTATTGAGGCAGAAATCATTGAGAAAAATGCTGAACTTGAGTCTGTGAATAATGTATTAAAGGAATCATTAGAAAACTTAAAACAAACTCAAAAGCAATTAATCGCAAAAGAAAAAATGGCTTCATTAGGAGGACTTGTTGCAGGCGTTGCCCATGAACTGAATACACCTTTAGGGATCGGCGTGACAGCCGCATCATATTTGAAAGATCAGACAGAAGAGCTGGTTGAATTAAATAAAAACAAACAACTTCAGCAAAGTACTTTCAATCAATATCTGACAACCATTAAAGATTCTTCGGACATGGTACTGAATAGTTTACACCAAGCTTCTACTTTAATTACCAGTTTCAAGGACATTGCTATTGATCAGCTTCACGAAAAGAAACAAACATTGAACATCAAACATACGTTAGAAAATGTATTGTTAATATTGCAGCCAAGCTTGGACAAGTACGACCATAAAGTAACAATAAAATGCAATGACGAGCTTAAAATTGAAAGCTTTGCCAGTTCATTAATGCAGGTATTTACCCACTTGATTTCTAATTCGTTATTGCATGGATTTGAAGGCATTGAAGGGGGCGAAATTACTATCGACATTAGCGACAGCGGAGATAACCATATATTGATAAAATATCACGATAATGGCGAAGGTATACCCGATAAAAATCAAGACAAAATCTTTGACCCATTTTTCACCACCAAACGTAATCAAGGCGGTGCAGGGTTAGGACTGCATGTTATTTATAATATTATTTCTCAGAGTATGGAAGGATCAATTTCTGTTGATAGTTCTCAAGGGGAAGGAGCAACTTTTTTAATACGCTTACCCAGAAAATGAACAAATAGCTCCAATGGAAACTAAATGGACATCCATCTGAAGCAACTTCTATTCATGTGTAAATACCAATTTAATGAAACATCAGTTTACAGGTAACTAGCCCTGATGGTCGCTGGTATTGAAAACCATCACAAGACATACGCAAACTACTTTCTCCAGCTACAAAAGAATTAAACAAGTCTTAGCACGCTGAGCTTAGGCCTAATCACCCTAAGTTGGGCGTCCTACTTGTTGTTTAAAATATTTTTTAAATTGTCAGCGATTTCAGATAATTCATCACCGACACAGGCCAGTTCGTCGATACTTATTGATAACTCGGTTGCGCTTTTTTCATTAGTTTCAGTCACTTTCTGAATTTGATGGCTGGCCAGCTCCACAGATTCAATGTATTGAGTCGTTTCTGCCATATCACTGGTCACTTCATCTATTTGACCAGACATGCTTTGCACCGATTCAATGATGGCCGTTAGAGTTGCCTCACTGTTTTGTACATCTTCATAGCCGTTCTTTACGTCTGCAGTGCTCTTCAGTATGCAGTCTTTTATTTGGCCTGCAGACACCGTACTTCGTTTGGAAAGTGTACGTACTTCATCTGCAACTACTGCAAAGCCTCGCCCCATCTCACCGGCCCGAGCAGCCTCAATTGCTGCGTTAAGCGCAAGCAAATTGGTCTGATTAGCGATATCGCTTATGACTCCGGTTGCCTGGTCAATATTTTCATTACTTTGTTTGAT
>Ga0209396_1003433_pt1 | contig 16019 bp, 17 predicted proteins | sample GOMGulsemesocosm_6_FD_184638 | JGI IMG/M metagenome (GOLD analysis project Ga0209396, IMG submission 184638) | Methane-oxidizing microbial communities from mesocosms in the Gulf of Mexico - GOM8C Gulf of Mexico (SPAdes) (version 2) | ecosystem: Environmental > Aquatic > Marine > Cold seeps...
TTGATAGCTTGTGACATGCTAAGCATATGATTAAAATCACACAATAGATTTTATATTTTGGAGCGTGATCTTGAATAAGAGTGTAGTGACTAATTCGTTAGCATTAATTTTAGCATTAGTGGGGTTCTTTTCAGGGCAAGCAATAATTTTGTCTGTTGGTTTATTTGCATTGTCAGGTGCTTTCACTAATTGGTTAGCTGTTCATATGCTATTTGAAAAAGTACCGCTTTTATATGGTTCAGGAGTGATCCCTGCAAATTTTGAACAGTTTAAATCAGCAATCAAAGTGATGATGATGGAGCAGTTTTTTACTAAAGAAAATATCGATAACTTCATGTCAGAACAAGATGGTAAGGCACATCAATTCAAGCTATCGCCAATTATTGAAAAGGTTGATTTATCTCCTGCATTTGACACTTTAGTTGATGTCGTCGAAAAATCGTCTTTTGGTAGTATGCTAGCGATGTTTGGTGGTACTGAAGCCTTAATGCCTTTAAAAGACCCTTTCATTGAAAAAATGAAATCATCAATGATAGATATAACGCAATCTGAAGAGTTTAGTGAGTTATTACGAGAGCAATTAGAGCAACCTAGCGTGATAGCTGATATGCAAGATAAAGTGTCGGAAATAATAGATATTCGTCTAGAAGAACTCACACCAAAAATGGTTAAAGAGATCATTCAAACTATGATCAAAAAGCATTTAGGTTGGTTAGTTGTATGGGGTGGGGTATTTGGTGGTTTATTTGGTTTAGCCGCAGCGCTAATTTAATCGGTTTTATGAAAACCCTATCATTAATTTATAGGGTTTTATTAGAAAATAATAGCTTTAATAGAGATTAGTCTACTTAACTACCAATCAACGCCTTTTAAAACTTTAACGCCAGAATCAAAAGCATGTTTTACATTTTTAACTTCAGATACGGTATCTGCTAACTCAATTAAAGTACGATGCGCTGCGCGACCTGTGATCACAACACTTTGCATTTTTGGTCTATTTTCAATTGCTTCCACGACTTCATCTAGTTCAATATAGTTATATGACACCATATAAGTAATCTCATCTAATAAAACGACATTTATACTGTCATCTTTAAGCATGCGCTTACATTCTTGCCAAATTGCTTGAGCAGCCTCGGTATCAGTCTCTTTGTTTTGAGTCTCCCAAGTAAATCCTGTTTTCATTACTTGAAATTCAACATTATGTTGCTCTAAAAGGTTACGCTCCCCACAGTCCCATGTTCCCTTAATAAACTGAGCAACCGAACACTTTTGACCATGTCCTACAGCGCGTGCCACTGTACCAAATCCAGCAGTAGATTTACCCTTACCATTCCCTGTAATAACTAAAACTAAGCCTTTTACTGTTTGTGCATTTGCAATTTTAGTATCGACGGTTTCTTTTAATTTTTGCTGTCTTTCAGTATGACGTTCATTTTTATCTGTCATGTTTATCCTTTTTTATAAAGCAAGTAGCGTAGCTGATAGTATGATATAACCCATAATCTCGGTAGTTTGCTGAGCAAAACCTAAACAGTCACCTGTATAGCCTTTTAAATGCTTAAAAAACCATTTAATGAGTATGAAGCGAGTAAAAGCTAATATGATCACTAATGTAAATACAGTTTTAAAATCAATATAAAATATACTGAAGCCAAATAAAATGAAAATACTGAAACATAGGATGAATATTAAATCTTTAAGATTTAAATGCTCGGCTAAAGGTTTGGTTTTAGTTACAGCATCAGCGGTTGCATAGTTTAAACTGTATATTATGCTGGTGGCGACTGCTCTGCTCAGTGTATGCATTAAAATCATCGCATATATGGGCTCATCTAACGCTGATAATAATGTAAACTTTAATAATAAAACACTAAACAATCCTAAACCGCCAAAAGTGCCGATAGATGAATCTTTCATTATTGAAAGTTTTTTATGTATTTGGTTATCTCCAATACTGGCACCACCAAAACCATCACATACATCGGCAAGGCCATCTTCATGAAATCCTCCAGTGACATAAAATCCAAATATCATGCTTAAAATTACCGCGATATCTTTAGACAAAAATTGTATCGCAATAAAATAAACACATGCGCATAAACAACCAACAAGCATACCGACTGCCGGAAAGTACCTTGCTGCATTATTAAGCCTGCTTTTGGTAAAATTGATATGCGCTATGGGAATTCGTGTTAAAAAACCGATAGCGATGATAAATATAATACATTGCTCGCGCAGGAAACTCATATTTCTATGCCTAAATCACTTAAGCTTGCCATATCGTTATAAAAACTGACAGATGATTGCAGTAGAGGCAGTGCTAGAGCGGCACCACTACCTTCACCTAATCTTAAATTAAGGTCTAATAAAGCTTCCACATTTAGGTGTTTTAGCACTTTTTTATGGGCTTGCTCCTGTGAGCTATGTGCAAATATAAGAAATTGTTTAATGTCTGGGTTTAGCTTTAATGCAACTAAAGCGGCTGATGTCACAATAAAGCCATCTATGATGATTAGCATTTTATTGTTGGCTGCGGCTAAAATAGCCCCAACTAATTGCACAATCTCAAATCCACCTAGGTTTTGCAGAACTTCAATCGCATCTTGGCTATCTGTTCTGTCTATTGCCTTTTGAATTAAGTTAGACTTTAAAATTAATTGTTCATCGTTAATACCTGTGCCTTTACCAACGAGCTCTGATGCTGGCTTTTTAAGTATCGCAGCACAAATTCCTGCGGCAGCAGATGTATTGCCTATGCCCATTTCACCTAAACCAATTGTATTACAGCCCTTTGAGTGTAATTTATCAATTAAGCTTTCACTGTATTTGAATCCGGTTTCAACTTGTTCAAGTGTCATCGCAGGTGAGCATGAAATATCATCCGTACAATCGCCTAATCGTTGATTTATCAATTCAGGATGATTGATTTGGGTTAAAATACCACAGTCAATGATATTTAAATGCCAGCCTAAAGTACGGCTTAAGCAATTAATGGCAGCCCCACCATATAAGAAATTTTGCACCATTTGAGTGGTTACTTCACTTGGCGCTATGCTAATACCATGTTTAGCAATACCATGATCACCTGCAAATATCAGCATACTAGGGGAGTTTATTGTGATTTTTTCTGTTTGTTGTATGCGTGCTATTTGTAATGCAAGCGTCTCAAGTTGTCCTAAAGCACCGACGGGTTTTGTTTTAAGGTCAATTTTTTTTTGGATCTGTTCATCGGTAAAAAGCATAAAGTCGCAACTGATAAATAATTTTTGCATATAGTAGTGATAATTTAAATTATCTCAAGTGATCAATTTTAAAGTCCGTTAATAATTTGATAGGCTACACTTCATTGATATTAATAATAATAGTGTATGAAACAATTAATTTTGGGCGGTGTGCGTTCCGGAAAAAGTTCCCATGCTGAAAAAATAGCTAAACAATTATCAAAAGATGTGATTTATGTTGCAACAGCACAGGCATTCGATGATGAAATGAAACGAAGAATTTCACGTCATCAAGATGATCGCCCTGAACATTGGCAATTAATAGAAGAGCCGTTAGATTTAGAGCAAGTTTTAATAACTCACAATCAAACACATAAAACCTTATTAATAGATTGTTTAACTATATGGCTAAACAATTGCCTGCATTATAAAGCTGATGATTGGCAGAAAATGAAATCAAATTTTATAAATGCTTTATCTCAATCAAAAGCTAATATTATTTTAGTAAGTAACGAAGTGGGTTTCTCTATTACACCAGATAATGCACTTGCTAGAGTCTTTTGTGATGAGCAAGGTTGGTTAAATCAAGATATTGCTAAAGTATGCGATAGGGTAACTTTAACAGTCGCAGGCTTACCTTTAGAGCTTAAAAATGAATAGTCAATTGTATTTAATGAGACATGGTTTGCCTGAAGGTGGTAAAAAACTCAGAGGTAAAACAGACGATGCATTGAGCGCTGAGGGCATGTTACAGATGCAAAATAGTGTAAGTGAGCTAGATATAGATATTGTGTTGGCTTCTCCACTTAAGCGTTGCGCTACATTCGCATTTGAATTTTCTCAAAGTAATAATATTCAATTCATATCAGATGAAAGGTTGGTAGAGATCGACTTTGGTGATTGGGATGGAAAACAATACTCTGAACTTTTTGAACACAGCAATTCAGCGACAGAGCGGTATTTAAGTGATCCTTGGAATAATACAATTCCGAATGGTGAAACGCTCAATGATTTTTCAATAAGAATAAATGCAGCATTAAATGATATATTAACAAAACATAAGGGTAAAAAAATATTAATAGTGACGCATGGTGGCGTGATCAGGCAGGTTATAGCCAATGTTTTGAATATTAAAAAACCGAATGCCAGCTGCCAGCAAAATATAAAAATTAATTACGCAAATATTGTGAAGTTTTCGGTATTTACAGAGTCAACAAATACACATTTCATCAATTTAGAATTATGACAGTTATCGTTATTTCATGTCGAATTACCGCTTAATAGTTACATTATGAAACACATTTAGATAAAGTATTGTAAAATCAATCGGAGAATAACAAAAATGCAAAGATTTGCTCCTTCTATATTAGTGCTAGCTGTTACAGCTGCATTAGTTGGATGTCAAGATTCAGGTCCTCAAGATGCAAAAGTATCTTTTAATAAAAATCCTTATCCTAGTTCTTACCAAGCAATGCCATCACAAAAAACGCTTATCCAAAATGCAACTGTGCTTACAGGCACAGGTGAGCGTTTAGATGGTGCAGATGTTTTATTAGTTGACGGTAAGATTGAAGCAATTGGTAAAGGTTTATCAGCTTCTGGTGCTGCTACAATTGATGCAAATGGTAAATGGGTAACACCAGGGATCATTGACGTGCATTCACATTTAGGAGCTTATCCAAGTCCGTCTGTAGAATCACATCAAGATGGAAATGAAATGACTAATCCTGTGACTGCTGAAGTATGGGTTGAACATTCAGTATGGCCACAAGATCCTGGTTTTAATGCCGCCCGTGCTGGTGGTATAACTTCATTACAAATTTTACCAGGTTCAGGTAACTTGATTGGCGGTCGTGGTGTAACACTTAAAAACGTACCATCACCAACAATGCAGGGTATGAAATACCCAGAAGCACCTTATGGTTTAAAAATGGCGTGTGGTGAAAACCCTAAACGTGTTTACGGCAGCCGTAAGGTGACGCCTTCTACGCGTATGGGTAATATGGCGGGTTATAGAAATGCATGGATTGAAGCAACAGAATATAAGCGTGCTTGGGAAAAATATGAAACGCAATATGCTCAAGGCAAAAATCCAGAAGCACCAGAACGTGATTTAACACTTGATACACTTAAGGGTGTATTAGATGGTGATATTAAAATTCATAACCATTGTTACAAAGCTGAAGAAATGGCGATGATGATCGATTTAGGTAAAGAGTTTAATTACGACTCAGGTACCTTCCATCATGCAATTGAAGCATATAAAATTTCTGATTTATTAGCCCAAAATGGCAATTGTGCTGCTATGTGGCCAGACTGGTGGGGCTTCAAAATGGAAGCATATGACATGATCCAAGAAAATGTAGCTGTTGTAAATGCAGTTAAAAACTCTTGTGCTGTTGTGCATTCAGATTCCGATACAACGATACAACGTTTAAACCAAGAAGCAGGTAAAGTAATGTTTCGTGCTAATGAAAATGGTTTTGAACTAAAAGAAGAGGATGCCATTGTTTGGATCACCCAAAATGCGGCAAAATCTTTAGGCATCGAAGATAAAACGGGCTCACTAGTAAAAGGTAAACAAGCAGATGTGGTAATTTGGAATCAAAGCCCATTTAGTGTTTATGCTAAAGCTGAACAAGTATTTATAGATGGTGCAAAAGTTTACGACCGTTTTGATGAAAAATATCAGGCAAAAAGTGACTTTATGTTAGGCCAATCAACAGCTGTTAAAACCCATTAAGAGGAGAATATAATGAAGAGATTTAATAAATCAGTACTTAAAAAATCAATTTTAGCGCTTGCGCTAACAAGCTGTTCTTCTGCATGGGCTGCATCAACTGCAATTACTAATGCAACAATTTATACAGCAACAGAGCAGGGCGTATTAGAGAATGCGACTGTTGTTTTTGAAGATGGCAAAATTACAGCTATTAATCCAAGTTCGGTGAATGCTGATACTCGCATTGATGCAAAAGGCCAAATCTTAACTCCTGGTTTTATCGGTTCTATGAATCAATTAGGTTTAGTTGAAGTGGGAGCTGTATCTCGCTCTCGTGATGCAGGCTTTAAAAAAGCAGATATTACTTTTGATCCTAGTCTTGCATTTAACCCTAAATCGTCGCTTATACCATATGCGCGTAAAGGTGGTATTACCCGTGATGTGATCGTACCAAGTGGTGGCGATAGCATTTTTGCAGGTCTTGCTTCTGTTGTTGATTTGAGTGGTGAGTTTGATAGTGTTCAAACAAGTAAAATGGCTGTTTTAGTTAACTTAGGTTCTGAAAGTAAAGGTTCTCGTGCCCATACTTTAACGCAACTAATAGATAAACTTGAAGGTCAGCAAAAGAAATTAGCTAAAGCAAAGTCGGCTAAAAAAGATAAAAAAGCGGATAAAAAAGACCCGTCTAAAGAAGAAATAATATTAACTGCCTTATTAAAAGGTGAAAAACCTTTAATAATTCGTGCATCACGTGCTCAGGAATTATTACAGTTAATTAAGCTTAAAAAGCAATTCTCGTTAAACTTAATCATTGCTGATGCAGGCGATGCGGTTGTTGTTAAAGAGCAACTTGCAAAAGCTGACATTCCTGTAATTATCAGTGCAATGGATAACTTACCTGGTAGCTTTGATTCATTAAATGCATCACTTGAAAATGCGGGTATTCTAGAAAAAGCAGGCGTGACAGTGGGTTTAACTATTTCAGGCGATAGCAGCCATAACTTGTATCAGCTTCGTTTTGATGCGGGTAATGCGGTATCAAATGGCATGAGTAAATCTGGTGCTATTAAAGCCGTTTCTGCAAATATCGCCAATATGTTTGGTATTAATGCAGGTGAAATCGCTGTAGGTAAAGCTGCTGATTTATCTTTATGGAGTGCGGATCCATTTGAGTTAAGTTCAAATGTACAAACACTTTGGATTGGTGGTGAACAAGTAACAACGGATTCACGCCAAGATAAACTACGTGAACGTTATATGAAAAAATCAGATATGCCAACAGCATATTCTAAATAAATATTTCATTAAGAGATATGTATAATTTTAAAGTATTATACATATCTTTTGTTGGGCTAATTATATTTTGTATAAATAATATAAAACTTCCACAGCTCATTTCCCCCGACTTTAAAATCAAACCTTGTATTATTTAAGCCTCTAATGTGCTTTTAAAGCATATATCAGAAAGATATTAGATATTTATCATGTATCTGATTACAAAATGCCTATATTTCGTTTAACAGTATCCAATAAATTCAAAGTCGATCGATAGACCAGCTTTAGGGATAAAAAACACTGCATGTACAAACTGTATTTAAATTAGATCTTTCTACTGATTGTCGCCTAAATGTCGTGTTGAATTATACATAGATCAGTAAGCTTCCCCTCAAGTATAGATAAGGAGATTAGCTTGGCTATTTCGAATAAAATTTTAATTGCCTTACGTAAGGAAAAAGGTTGGTCACAAGAGCAACTAGCTGCGATTAGTGGTTTAAGTGGCCGTACAATCCAACGAATTGAAAAGGATGGGGCTTGCTCTCTTGAGTCCAAAATGGCATTAGCCGCAGCATTAGAAATTGCACCTTATGCACTTGATAATCAAACTCCTATTTTTGATAAAAATAAAATAAATGAATCTCATTATTTGTTTGAAAACAGTATTAAGGAGATTGGAAAAGAAATACATAAACATGAACCTTTATTTTTAGCATTAAGTGAGTTTTCACCGATAGGTGTTTATTTAACCTGTGATAAAGGAGAGTTTCTATATGTGAATAAGGCTTGGCAAGATATAGCGGGCCTTACGGAGGAACAAGCATTAAATAAAGGCTGGCAAGCAGCTTGTCATCGTGATGACTTAAATAATATCTTAGTGAGTTGGGACAATTTATTACTGTCCAAATCAAGCCTAAGATCTGAATATAGGATTGTTAATCAAAAAACAGGCAATATCACTTTTTTATTGAGTTTAGCAAAACCTCTTATGGATAATTCAGGGTGTTTGAAAGGATATCTAGGAATAAACTTGGAAATTAAGAATAACTAAATTATCTGATATATCCACTGACGTAAAAGAGTCGTGTTCAGATATGAGTTCGTAAACTAAATTAAATCCATAAAGGAAGGAGTTTAATATGTCTATATCAAGATGCGCGCTAATTACGCTTAGACAACAAAAAGGGCTTTCAGTTGACCAACTTGCAATAAACAGCGGTATTGAAAAGGAGGCTTTATTAAATATTGAAAGTGATGGACTATGCTCTCAAAATCTTAAATGCGAATTGGCTAATGCATTAAATGTAGCCCCAGAGTCTCTGGATAAACTGAGTTCTAATTCTTTGATTGAAAATGTTGAGTTGGGTATTAAAAGTGATCTAGAAGGTTATGTTAGGAACCTTGAAGAAACTCAAAAAAAAACATTTTTAACGATACTCAAAGTGGCTTTAGCAGATCATATTCGATTTTTAAGAAATATAAATACAGTTCTTATAACATGCCCGAAAAACATTCAGGATTTATGGGCTATAGTTGAAACAGAAAATAATTGTGAGGCATTTGGTTCTTGGTTTAACTCTATTGATAAAGTTTCACCTGATGCAATAGGAAAGCTATTTTCGATATATCAATATCACGAAAAGCTACATGAAGATGCGATAACTTTAGCAAAAGAAATGATCACAAGCCAAAAAATTCCAACTACAATATATGAGCATTTTTTAGAAAGTAATGATCACTTTGTCAATCAATTATGGCAACTCGTTGATATCACAATATCCTCCCAATTTCAGTATGATCATTTAACACAACTCTTAAATCCAAATGCATTTAAATTGGTTTTAGAACATGAAGTAGCAAGAGCCACCCACAGTGACAGTGAGTCATGTCTAGTTTTAATAGATCTTGATAATTTTAAAAATATTACAAATAAGTATTCAAAAGCGATCTCAGACGAAGTAATAAAAGAGTTTTCAGAACTACTCGAGACCTATTTAAGACAATCAGATTATATTTGTCGGTATAGCAATAAAGAGTTTTTGATTTGTTTACCGAGTACTCGAGTTAAAATGGCGATGGAAATTATCACTCGGTTTAAGTTTGCTTTGGAAAAAGCAATTCTGTTTAGTCCTGGAGATGAGTCCATCAGCATTACAGCTTCTTTTGGAATTTCTACTTTTGAAGGAAGTGATTATCAAATAACAATTAATACACTAAATGAGTCAATAATACAGGCTAAATTAATGGGCGGAAACCAAGTTATTTTCAGGTGAATTATATTTTAAATGTTTAAATGTTTAAATGTTTAAATGTTTAAATGTTTAAATGTTTAAATGGTTATAAAAAACATATTAGGACTGGTCAATAGGTAAATAGATTCTTCAAAATAAAACAAACTAAACTCAAATTGATTTAAATTTAGTTTGTTTTCAGAAGTATTATTCTTCGTCTTTATGATAAGTTTTGATTGTTAAATCAATATATGCATTGATGAAGGCGGGTTCTTGGAATTTTTTCAGGCCAGTTTCTTCAAATTCGATAGGCATCGGATTACGTTTTAGTTGTTCTTTGATTTCAGTAGGGTTTAAAAGGTTAACTTCTAAATCTTGAATCAGCTGAATTGCAGTTTCCAATTTAAAACCAACAGCACCACCGGCAAACTTACCTTTATGTGGCCTTTGTTTTATTGCAACGGTATCTACTTGATAATCATGCATTAATTTTGCGAAATCAAACTGAAATTTACGTACTTCTTCAGTATCATTTGCATTACTTAGTACAAAGCGTGTTTGACGTACATCTCTGATATCAAAAACGTCATTATCTTTACTTAATAAACATAAAAGGACTTCACTTCCTTTTATTTCAACACCGCATGTTCTCATTGTCGACCCTAATTAATAAATTTCGAGCGGTATTATAAGCTAAAATTAACTAATCGCACAGTTTTAGCCATCATTTACTGAAAATTGAATATAAATGCAGGCATGATCACTTGTTGATTTATGTTTGTCTAAAGGTAGCGTTTGTATATGTTCATCTAATGTATGGTAACTAAGCTCATTTATATTGGTTTTTGTATTTTTGGGGTTTAATTCGTTTGAAACCAAAATGTAATCTAATACTTTACCTTTACCTTCATAAAAAAGAGTAAATGGTTTTTCTGATTTATTACTGTTATCGGAAATATCAAAAGCATCACTGAAATTTAACTGATGTGTATCTGGCCCTTCTTCTTGGCTATCAAAAATAACAGATAAAGCACTGGTATGAAGTTCATCATTAAAGTCACCTAAGATTATACTCGGCAACGGATTAATTGCTTGTTCATGGAGGGCATCATGAAAAATTAACATACCTTCTAAACATCTTTGCTCTTGTGATACAAAGCGACCAACAGTATCAGTTAAGGCATCACTGTAAGTGACATTATTAGGAATTTTTTTATTTGCTAACTCGTTTAAATTTGTGGCACGTTTAGACTTTAAATGTAAAACATATATTCGGACACAACCCAAATAGGGTAAGTCAATTATTGCTCTAATCGGTTTGCGACTAAAGGTAAAGTCTTCCGGCAAGCTTAAGTGTTTTAATAACGCTATATCAGGTGCAACAGCTTGTATTTGGCTGATAGGATAGCGTGAGGCTAATGCAACAACCGGTGCGATATATGTAAATTCACAATTTTTAGCCATTGATGGCTCATCAACTTTACAAATATACTGATAACCCAGAGACGAAGTTAACTGGGTTAAAGCATCAATACTAAAAACTTCTTGAAAGGCGATGATATCGGCTGAAATATTTGATAACTGGTTCTTAAGCCATATATTTTTGGCTTGCCAATTAGATGCGTTGTAGTTTTCATTTAGTTGATAATAACTATAAGGTGGGCACGCATAATTTAGTAAGTTAAGTGTTGCGACTTTAAATCGCTGTAACTGATTACTTTTTTTTTGCGTTGGCATTTTATTCCAATATAGCTTGGTTTTATTCAAGTATGGAACTAAATGATAAGTTGTCAAAAAATGTTCTTGAATAATGCTGAAATCATTAGGCTTAATTAATACCATTCACGCTGAGTGACCAGTTAATTAACGAAAATGGTATAACTATTAAATTGATTAACTAAGCTTTAAAAAATTAGGCTTGTTCGGGTTCATTTTTTTTAAGTTTTAATTTGTTTAAAAGCTTATCTGATGCGTTACCGGTAATTGAAAATATGATCAGGGCAAACCAAATTAGCATTGAAAATCCTGCAGGTACATTCGCTACTGCAATTATTTTTAGGTTCTTTTTATTAAAGAAATACGCCAATATTGTTGGAATGAAATATATGATTAAAAATAACGGTATAAATATCGCATATTGAATAAAAGTTAAGCTTTGTAATGATGTAATAAATTGTTCCATTTTGAATTTCTCCTAAATTTAATTGCAGAAATAATAGGATAATTATTGATCTTAAAATGAATAATGTGTTGAGCGGTGAATACAAGTGACAAAAGGAGAAGTTTGAAAATATTGATAATACTATGTTTACCTTGAAGCTATTACAGTGGAATACCATAGAATAAGCAACAAGGTAAATATGCTCTAAAATTAACGTCTTTGATGTTGCTTATTTTTTTTGTTTTGTGCTTTAAGCTCAAAGTCTAGCTCGTCAGGGAAAACAACAAGGCCATCTTCTTCAAGATTTGGAAATACAACAATCGCTAAATCATCATCTTCTAAGCCATGAGTCCAACGTTCATGCCACGTTTTTAAATCAATTTCTTTTGCTTTACATGCTTCCCAGTCGCCAGTCGCCCATGCTTGTGCAAACGCTTGATTTGGCCATACTGGCACACAATCTTCATCATCTGTATTGAGCATTACACAACCGTGTTCATCAGTTAAAATCCAAATAGATTGATTTTTAACTACTTCTTTGATCAGATATTTGTAACGTTTCTCAATATCATATTGGCTGATGGTAGTAATCATCTCAGGCGTTAAGGCTGTGCTCATAGGGGGTCCATGGTTAACTTTATAAAAACATCGCAATGATAACACGATATATTGGAGTTTCAGGGAGTTTTTTTAAGATGATTGAGTATAAGTATTTACATAGATAATGACATTGAATAAGCTTGACTCGAAATTTATATTTCCAATCATAATCGAAGTAAAGGAATTAACATGAAAAAGCTTAAAAATGAAACAGCTCTGCTAAAACAAGCGATTATTATTGGTGAAGTATATGCAAATAATCGCGGATATAAAAAGTTTTCGGGTACTAACTCCGCCAAAGAGAAAATCGAAAGCCTTTATCGTTTATTAGTGAGTGATAAGTTAATACAACCGCTTAAAGAAGAAGATGAAAATCAGCTAAATATGAAGCACAGATTAGCTGTTTGGATCTCTAAACAGTTACCTAAAGATCATGAACTATTAAAATAGCGTCAGATAAGCAAGGTAAACTATTGTATTTTGGTCTCAGGTTTAAGACAATACGCCCCTGTGATTTTCACAGACTAATAATAACTATACCCATGCTATCTCAAGATGCGAGTTTCAGGACTGCTGAGCAATTCATGATCTAGGCGCATCTTTGTATTAATGGTAGCTCCCTTAAAAGAAGATGGAACAACGAGCATGAATTGCTCAGCAGTCCCCGAAGGGTTGGTTTAGAAACGCTTTATGCTGCGTTAGATGAATTTGAAATAGGATAACTATGACTGTATTCATCTGTCTTGCCTAAAGCGATTCTAACTCCAACTGAATCCTGCATCTTGAGGTAACATGGGTATAATATATCATGGCTCAAATATTGATCTTCATCGTAAGAAAGTTTCACTATTTGAGTTATAAAACCTATTAAAAGTAAAAATTACATGTGATGCATTGTAGGTGTCACCACTGTAATAAAGGATATAAAATGCCAGTAATTACACTTCCAGATGGTAGTCAAAGAGCTTTTGAAAACCCAGTCTCAGTTTTAGATGTTGCAAATGATATAGGTCCAGGCCTAGCAAAAGCAACAATCGCAGGTCGCATTGATGGCGAGCGTGTTGACGCTTGTGAAGTTATGACCCAAGACAGCCGTTTGGAAATTATCACCGCTAAAGATAACGATGGTTTAGAAATTATTCGTCATTCATGTGCGCATTTACTTGGACATGCTATTAAGCAAATGTTCCCAGATGTAAAAATGGCGATTGGTCCAACTATTGATAATGGTTTTTACTACGATATCGATCTTGAGCATTCAATTACACAAGACGATTTAGATGAATTACAAAAACGCATGACTAAGCTTGCTAAAACTGGCTACCAAGTAGTTAAAAAAGTTGGCACTTGGCAAGATGCGTATGATGCATTTTCAGAGCGTGACGAAAGTTACAAACTTGAAATATTAGACGATAATATCTCTAAAGATGATACGCCTGCATTATATCATCATGAAGAATACATAGACATGTGTCGTGGTCCTCACGTACCAAACATGAAATTTTGTCAGCACTTTAAAATAATGAAAGTTGCAGGCGCATATTGGCGTGGCGATTCAGATAATAAAATGCTGCAACGTGTTTACGGCACAGCATGGGCTGATAAAAAACAATTAAAAGCATATATTCAACGTTTAGAAGAAGCTGAAAAACGCGATCACCGTAAAATTGGTAAAGCACTTGATTTATGGCATTGGCAAGAAGAAGCGCCAGGCATGGTGTTTTGGCATAATGATGGTTGGAGCCTTTACCTAGAGCTTGAAAACTTTGTACGTGAAAAATTACGTCATTATGATTACGAAGAAGTTAAAGGTCCATTAATGATGGATCGCTCTCTTTGGGAAAAATCAGGTCACTGGGACAAATATTCTGATGCGATGTTTACAACAACATCAGAAAAGCGCGAATACGCGATAAAACCAATGAACTGTCCAGGTCATGTTCAGATATTTAACCAAGGCTTAAAGTCTTACCGTGATTTACCGCTACGTATGGCTGAATTTGGTTGCTGTCATCGTAATGAACCTTCTGGTGCTTTACATGGCTTAATGCGTGTACGTGGCTTTACACAAGATGATGCGCATATCTTCTGTACAGAAGAGCAAGTGATGGATGAAGTCTCAGCCTGTATTAAAATGGTTTATGATACATACGAAACTTTTGGTTTTGATAATGTTGTTGTTAAATTGTCTACTCGCCCTGAAAAGCGAATTGGTGATGATGAAACATGGGATAAATCAGAAAAAGCACTTGCAGATGCATTAAAAGCAAATGATATTGAATTTGAATACTTACCAGGTGAAGGTGCTTTCTACGGTCCTAAAATTGAATTCACATTATATGACTGTTTAGGTCGTGCGTGGCAGTGTGGTACTGTACAATTAGATTTTGCATTACCGGGTCGTTTAGGTGCAACTTATGTTGATGAAAATAACGAACGCCAAACACCAGTAATGATCCACAGAGCAATTTTGGGTTCACTTGAGCGTTTCATTGGTATTTTAACGGAAGAGTATTCTGGTAAATTCCCAACTTGGTTAGCACCAAAACAAGTTGTTGTTATGAATATTACCGACAAACAAGCCGATTTTGTGCAAGAAACAGTAAATAAATTGAATAAAATGGGATTTAGAGCGAAATCGGACTTGAGAAATGAGAAGATAGGCTTTAAAATCCGCGAGCACACTTTAAAACGTATTCCTTACCTGCTTGTTGTTGGTAACAAAGAAGTAGAACAAAACGAAGTTGCTGTTAGAACTCGTTCAGGTGAAGATTTAGGTACATTTAAAGTTGACGAATTTATTAATAAATTAAGCGATGAAGTGAAAAACAGAGCTTAATGCAGTATAATTAAAAAGTGATGCGGTATTTAAAATAGACAATATCGCATTTATTTATATATTTTTTGGAGGAAGGTCCCATTAGAGGCGGCAAAAAAAATCAACAAGCAACTCAAAAGCATAAGCTAAACGATGATATCACAGCTAAAGAAGTTAGATTAATCGGTTTAGACAACGAGAAAATTGGCATTGTAACGCTTGCAGAAGCATTTGCAAAAGCAGATGAAAGCAGCGTTGATTTAGTTGAAATTAGCCCTAATGCCGAGCCACCAGTATGTAGGGTGATGGATTACGGCAAATTCTTGTTCGAAGAGAGCAAAGCTCAAAAAGAACAAAAGAAGAAGCAAAAACAAGTCCAAATTAAAGAAATCAAATTCCGTCCAGGTACTGACGAAGGCGATTACCAAATCAAGCTACGTAACTTAACTAAGTTCCTTGAAGCTGGTGATAAAGCTAAAATTACGATTCGTTTCCGTGGACGTGAAATGGCTCACCAAGACATTGGTATCACTTTATTAAATCGTATAAAAGACGATTTACAAGAGATAGCACAAGTTGAATCATTCCCAAGACGTGCTGAAGGCCGTCAAATGGTTATGATGATGTCTCCAGTAGCTAAAAAGTAATTCTTAAATGCGAAAGCATTTAAACCTAAATTTAAATTAGGTATACAAGTTAAGGCGCATTTTTAATGTGCCTTCACCTGATTTAACCGGCCAATAAAAGTAATGTTGTATCTAGCTTGCTAGATAAATGTTCGCCGGAATTCGTAGTAAGTTTGGCCATACAAGTGATGATCTTTGCATTATCCGCCTGCTTACTTTATATAACGCAATACATTTGGAGTTATTGCAATGGGCTATAAGCTTAAAAGCCACAGTGGCGCTGCTAAGCGTTTCAAAAAAACTGCTTCTGGCGGTTTTAAACGTAAACAATCGCATCTTCGTCATATTTTGACTAAGAAATC
>Ga0209396_1003435_pt1 | contig 16018 bp, 10 predicted proteins | sample GOMGulsemesocosm_6_FD_184638 | JGI IMG/M metagenome (GOLD analysis project Ga0209396, IMG submission 184638) | Methane-oxidizing microbial communities from mesocosms in the Gulf of Mexico - GOM8C Gulf of Mexico (SPAdes) (version 2) | ecosystem: Environmental > Aquatic > Marine > Cold seeps...
TTGGGTGATGTAGCTTCTAAACCTAATTATATAGAAACTATTTCAAAAAAAGGTTATCGATTAATAGCAGACGTTACCGTCGATAATGATGAAATTTCATTTGAAAATAACAATACTTCTGAACCTGAAAAGCCCCAGATAAATTCTTTTGTTATTAGGCCGCGTACAAAAGTACTAGGGTTTATTTTTATAGCTCTACTGGTCCTACTCTTTAGTAGTTTGAATTATAATAATAATTCGACGACACAAATAATTTCTAACGCCGAAGCTGATTCTAGATCTGAATCATTATCCCAGTTAGCTAAACAATTTCTTTCTTTAGCTAACTTTCATCAATTTAAAGGCGGTAAAGAAAATAAATTGATCGCCATTGATTATTATCAAAAGCTTGTTGCGCTTAACCCAAACTATATTCAAGCATATTCAGAAATCGCTTATTTGAATATCGAACTGATGTCATTAATACCAAATGATAAGCAATTATTTTACAGAAAAGCCGTGCTAGCTAGCGAAAAAGATAATAACCAGTTTTTAACTGCTTATATAAATGAAATAAAAACTCCAAACAGTAAATCTAATGCTGTTGAGCAGGCATTTGAAACGCTTAATCAAAATTCGATTAATGTTTCAGTGAGTACAAGAATCGTCTTTGCAGATTTTCTCTTTCAAAAGGGGAAAATCAATAAAGCCATTGAACAACAAGAAATAGCGATTGATAACTGCCTTTCTTGCGCCGAGATTCACCGTAAACTTGCAAACTCTTATATGGTCAATATGTCACTTGAAAAAGCGGCAAAATATTTTAATAGCTACCATGAATTAAGCAGTTACGATTATAACAACCCCATTAGAATAGTTAGCCAAGGTGCATTATCAATACGAACGTTGAAAACAATGCATCAATGGTATGAAAACACGCCAAAACAATTAAATCATAAATACCAACAGAATCATTTAACACTTTTTTATTTAAACTTAGGACTCTTTAAAAAGGCCAATGTAGTAATGGCGAAACGTGATGTAACAAACGTAAGCGATTTTTTTACTTTATATACCTTAGCGGCAGTGGAGGGTTCAAAACGAAACTTCACACAGAGTTTAAAATATTTAAAGAGGCGCCATGAACTTTTTCCACAAAACATACAGTTTACTCTGTCGTTATCAATAGCTTATTGGATGACAGGAATAAATGAAACTGCACTGACATTATTAGAGCAAGAAGTTATAGCCAAAGGTTTCGATATGTCAGCATATCAATTATTACACGCGGCGTTACTCATAGAAAACAATCAACTTAGTATGGCTAAGTCGTTACTTATAAAAGCAGAAAGTAGTATTTTAAATACAGAAAATATCAATGCTAATAATCATATGGAACATGCAATGATTTATGCAATTTTGGGTGATAAAGAAAAATCACTTACTTCGTTAGCGTCGTCACTCAAAGCAGGTTGGGTTTCAGATTTTAATTTAAATTGGTGGAGACTCGAAGACAACCCATTTTTATCTAACATAAAGCACGAGGAAGAATTCAAAACAATAGTAATAAATTATTATGAGCAGTTAAAGGTAATAACATCAACTGAAGGCATGTAATTATTACATGTGAAATCGTTTTAAAGTATTTTAATCAGTCTTAATCATTAATGACTACAATAGTTTCATCAGTGCTGTTTAATTTAACTTGTTGATTTTAATGCCAATATAATTCTGTTAGAATAATATTAGTATTCTGTGAGGTAAAGTTATCACCGCATGCTTATTATCACTCAATATTACAAACCACGTAGAAAAATTTAATATGAAATCACCAATAATCAAAAATGTCCTCCCTGTATTAAGAGCTGGCTTGAGCGCAACACTCGTTATGTTATCGTTATTTTTGCCCGGTTCTGTTTATGCAGATTCACTTACCAATGAAATTGAAGCTGTCATTAAACCGTATGTTAGCCATCATGTTTTTAGTGGCGCGGTACTGGTGGCTAAAAACGGTAAAGTGATTTATCAACAAGGACATGGTTTGGCCAACCGCGAATGGAAATTATCGAATACACCACAAGTGAAATTCCAAATTGCATCCATGACTAAAAGTTTTACGGCGGCGTTAATTTTGAAGCTCGTCGAACAAGATAAGCTTTCATTAGATGACACCATTAGCCAACATTTACCAGAATTTGACAAGAAAAAAGGTGAAAAAATCACCATCTCTCATATATTAAGTCATCGTACTGGACTTCCTCGAGCCTTCATTATTCCGGGTTGGTTTACTGGAAAATTTAGCGGCCAAGTGAGTAATAAAGAATTTGCAGATGTCATTGGTAAGCAAGATTTACTTTTCGAACCAGGGACAGAGGCACGTTACACAAACTTAGGTTATTTCTTGCTAGGCTTGATCATTGAATCAGCCACCGGTCAAACTTATGAGCAAGTTTTACAACAACAACTCCTTACGCCCTTAAATCTTATAAATACGGGTATTGCCCATCACTCAAGCGTACTAAGTCTTCGAGCAAGTGGTTACCGAGTGGCAAAGAATGGCGGATATAAGAATCAAAGCTACATAAACTTAAAAGTGTTTGGCGCAGGCTCAGCGATGTATTCAACCGTGCAGGATTTGTTTAAATGGGATCAAGCGCTTTACGGTACTGATTTTTTAAACGCCGAAAGTAAAAAGTTTTTATTTGGTCCTAGAGACAATTTTGGCTTCTATGTACAAAGATTTCCGCTTGGTGAAGATGGTATCGAGCCTAACAGTACGATAGCCAATGGAGAATTACTTGGCTTTAGTAGCGTAATGACACGGTTTGTTGACCAGAAACATACGATAATCATTTTGAGTAATAACGCCATAAATTCAACAGAGAAATTCAGATTAACCCTTGATATTGCTAAAATATTGTACAATGTAAAAAACGATAAAACTAAACTACCTCTAAGCTTTTTATTAACTAAAGGATTAGTGAACGGTGAGTTGGGCGAGTCTATTAAGACTTACCGTCAAAATAAGTCTCTTTATCTAGTAGAAGAAGCTGCGCTGATCTCTGTAGCACAACAACAACTTTGGAGCAGGCAATCAGAAAACGCTATTGAATTGTTTAACTTTATCATCGAGAAGTTTCCAGATTCAGCTCAAGCTAAGCGTCTTTTAACTGAAGCCAAGGCACAAGAGGAAAATTTATAAATTAGTTTCATTCATTAAAAACAAGCCGCTAAGCGTTGTTCTTTATAATGAGTGATTAATAATAAATAGAAGTAGGGGCATTTAACCGTTTAAGCGAGTACTACATCAGTAAGACGATTACACACACCGTACTTTTATTAAGAGTTCCACAAAGCCTGATGCTTTTTTTATTCAATAAATTGTTTCAAATCTGCTGCTTTCGCAACTTTAGCGTAAGCACAGGTATTCGCTTACTGAACTGCAGTAAACTGTTCTATCCAAAAATACACCTGAAACAAGCACCTTGCTCACGAGTGAGATAAACTAAATCTCCACCATGATTGATCATAATCTGTCGTGATAGGCTCAAACCAATGCCTGAACCTCGCTGTTTAGTGGTAAAAAAAGGCACAAAAATCATCTCTCTTACATGTTCAGCTATACCTGCGCCATTGTCAGCAATTTCAACATAGAGTTGTTGTGTTTTGTTTTGGCCTATCGTTAACGATATTTGATTTTTAATCTCATAATTATCCACCAATCTCATCTGTTGTTCACTATGTGACTTTACCGCTTCTATAGCATTTTTAATAAGGTTAATAAGTACTTGCTCAATTTGAGCACTATCTAACATGACCAATTGTTGGTTTTGTATATCAATCGTAAGGGTGGTATTGCATTCGTGAAGTTGTTGTCTATGAAGTATTTCGATTCGCGCTAAAATAATGTCTAACTGGCTAGGCATTAAATTTGGTAAAGGTAAGCTACTAATTTGTCGAAAGCTAGCGATAAATTCACCTAAGTATTGAGTGCGAGAAGCTAAGGTATTAAGTGCTAGGGTTAAATCTTGCTTGTTTTCTTCATCGATAAAATTTAGATTTTTGGGAATCAAACTCTGGCAGGTTTGTGCAATAGAAGCTAATGGGGTGATAGTATTGGCAACTTCATGGGTGAGTACGTGAGTAAGGCGTTTATAAGCTTGCTGCTCTTTATTTAGCAACAATTCATGGATTGATTGTAATGTGACAATCTTACGCTCTTGTCCTTGAATCTCAGCAATGCTCACTTGCAGCGTTAACGTATCTTCCTGCTCTCCATGTTGCCATTGCACGGTACTTTGCAAGTTCTTCTGTGCGGCTAGAATAATAGTGCCAATATGGCTAAGTTCATTGAGATGACCGACACTTTTACCGAGTAACTTAGCAACTGCCGGATTAGATTCAATAACATTACCTTCAACGTCGAAAACGATGACAGCAAGATTTATATGTACCAGTAATGCCTTGAGAAATTCGCTTTGTTGCTCGGCATCAAAACGAGCTGATTGCATTTGTTGCTTCACCCCTTCAAAATGCTGACGCATTGGGTGGTGAACACTAAAGCCTAAAGTATTATCTCCATTAGCAAGTGCTCTCACCACTTGTATTATTTGCTGGTCTTGGCGTTTGAAAGATGTCAGTACTGAAGCAATTAATGAAATTGAAATCACTAATATCAATAGCCAAGTCGAAGACATACCAATCGTAATATAAACGCTGGTTAGCAATGCTACACAAGCCAGTAAAGCAATAAGATTAATCACTAATAATAACAAAGGTCGATTATTCAAAAAATTCATAACATAGGTTCATTCAATTAAGTAAAAGGGTGAAACAAAGTGTAAAAAATTACAAATCATGCTTTTCTAAACGGCGGTACATCGCCCCCCTTGTTAAGCCTAGTGCTTTCGCTGCTTGACTAACATTGCCCTGATGATGTTTAAGAGCCGCACGAACAGCACGTTGCTCAATTATTTCTAGGTTGAAACAATCATAAACAGTATTATCTGTATAGTCATTTAAAGCATTATCATGTGATTTAGATATATCAGCGACATCTGATTTTTCAGGTTTTTTGTCTGAAGTTACAGCGACCACTGAAGAAATATCTAGTACACCAGAGTCACTTAAAATAACGGAACGCTCAATAACGTGAGCCAATTCACGTACGTTACCGGGCCAAGCATAATGGCAAAGCAGCTGCATATCTTCGGGTTCAATAGACAAGTTTCTTTTATATTTACGGCTAAAATGCTCAAGGTAATATTCAGTAAGCAAAGGGATGTCATCTACTCGTTCGCGTAATGGCGGTAAGCGTATTTCTACGGTATTAATGCGGTAAAGTAAATCTTGTCTAAAACGGTTTTCATGCACAGCTTGAGGCAAGTTCTCATTGGTGGCGCAAATGAGGCGAATATTCACATCTATGGGTTTGGTACCACCGACAGGGGTGACTTGACGATTTTGCAATGCGGCTAATAAAGTCGCTTGTTGATTTAAAGGAAGATTGCCCAATTCATCTAAAAATAAACTGCCTTCGTGAGCAAGTTCAAATCTACCCGTTCTATCGGCTTTAGCATCGGTGAAGGCGCCTTTTTTATGACCAAATAGTTCACTTTCAAATAAGCTTATAGCGATGGAACCCATGTCTAAACTAATGAAAGCTTCATCACTTCGATTACTTGCTAAGTGTATTGCATGTGCCGCTAGTTCTTTACCTGTGCCACTTTCTCCGGTTATTAAAATGTTAGCATCAGTTTTTGCCGCTTTTTTTATGGTATCAAAGACTTTTTTCATCACAACACTCCGGCCTAAGAACTCAAAGTTTTGGCCTTTGAGCGCGTGATTTAATCCTAGGGTTTGCCGTGTCAGTTTATCTACTTTTTGTTTATCTTTAGCATGAGCGAAGGCCGCGGCAATTACGGCCAACAGTTGTTCGTTCTTCCAAGGTTTGGCAATGAAGTCAGAGGCACCTGCTTTTATTGCGTCAACGGCCAATTGAATATCACCATAGGCCGTCATTAGTACAACAACGACTGATGAGTTTTGATCTAAAATTGACTTGAGCCAGTAAAAGCCTTCCTGACCACTTATTGCATCATGGTTAAAGTTCATATCGAGCAATATCACTTCTATTCTATGCTCGTTAACAACCTTCTCAATGTCGAAAGGGTTATCTGTTGTTACGACGGTTTGATAATGTTGCTTAAGTAATAGCTGAGCGGCAATCAAAATATCTCGGTTGTCATCAACAATTAAAACTGAACCCGCTTGCTTCATTCTTCTGATCCATTTAAACACTTTTTTTTAGTCTACCTACATTTGATAAATGCGTCTAGCAATTGCATGTCCATAAATGGACGGTATTTATGGTTGTGTACTATAACCAGACAGGGTGGTTTACCTGGTAATTAAGTTAAAAATAAGTAACTAGTTGTTTTTATTGTATTAAATTGTTCTGTTTTGATGTGGCACAAGTCTTGTAATCATAATTGACAATTAATGTGAAAATAGTAAATAAAGTTAAATGTATAACTTAGGTAACAACTTAAATGGATAAGAAAATAATCAGCTCTCCGTTTCTAAGGTATTTAAAACAGAGTATTTATAGTGTACTTTTTTTTGCTATATCCATCGCAGCTTATAGCTTTAGTCAATCAAGTGATGAAGGACGTACTCATAACTTAGCGATTAACACCCTAACCATAAGTACTGTTACTCAAGGTACATTTGTCGATGCTTTAAGTTTACGTGGTCAAGTTGTACCAAAAACAACAATTTACCTCGATACCACCGCCGGTGGCCGGGTTGAACAACGCTTAGTTGAGCAAGGAGAATTTGTTAAAAAAGGACAACCCTTAGTGCTTTTAAGTAACACTAACTTGCAGCTTGATGTGATGGGACGAGAAGCACAAGTGACAGAGCAGCTTAATTTTTTGCGTAACACTCAAATGAATATGGCAACAAGTCGATTAGATTTGCGGCGTGACTTATTAGAGGTTGAATTACAGATCAGCCACTTACAACGACGTGCAAAACAATCATCAACGTTAGTAAATCAGGGCCTATTGGCCAAAGATAGGCTTGCAGAAGTAGAAGATGATCTTAATTATTATAAAGCTAGAAAAGTACTGACTATTGAGCGTCAAACACAAGAAAATAGTATACGTAAGGTACAAGTACAGCAGTTAGAAGAAAGCGCAGTTATGTTAGAAAAGAACCTGCAGTTTGCCCGAAAAAATTTAGACAACCTATTAATAAAAGCTCCCGTTTCCGGTTATTTAAGTGAGTTTAATGTTGAGCTTGGTGAATCAAAAGAACGTGGTGCACGTCTCGGACAGATTGATATTCCCAATGAATACAAATTAGTTATACGACTCGATGAATTCTATTTAAACCAGGTGCAACTTGATTCAGCCGTTATGGTCAAACTAAAAACAGGCCATATCATGGTTAAAGTTAGTAAAATCGATAGTCGTGTTAACCAATCACAATTTCTAATTGAAGTTGATCTACCAACCGATGCAGGCAAGATAAAACGTGGACAGAACATTAATATTGAATTGATGTTAGGTGGTGACAAAGAACAAGCTTTATTACTTAAACGTGGTGCATTTTTTAGTAATAGTGGTGGCAATTGGGCTTATGTACTTAATGAAGAGGGTAGTAAAGCGGTTCGAAGAACCATTAGTATAGGGAAAAAAAATCAACAGTATTTTGAAGTGTTGTCTGGCTTGGCCCTGGGCGATAAAGTGGTTACATCAAGCTATGGCAACTTCGATAAGGCTCAACAGCTGCACTTAAACTAATTCAAGTTAACTTAAATCACACGACATACAATAAAAGGAATAACAATAATGATTAAAATAACTAACTTGAGCCGTGTTTTTCGCACCTTAGAGCTAGAGACCGCTGCGCTGAGCAATATTAATTTAACCGTTAATGCCGGTGAATTCGTTGCTATTATGGGCCCGTCGGGTTGCGGAAAATCAACCTTGTTATCGATATTGGGTATGCTGGATTCTCCTTCAACAGGTAGCTTTGAATTTTCTGGGTGTAATATTGCCTCTTATAGTGAAAAAAAACTCGCGCAGTTACGTAAAGCTTCAATTGGTTTTGTTTTTCAAAGCTTTAATTTAATCGATGAGCTCACCGTTTATGAGAATGTTGAACTACCACTGCAATATCAAAAAATTAGTAAGGGTGACCGTAAGAAGCGTGTTGAAGCCATTTTAAAACGCGTTGGCATTGACCATAGATCTGATCATTTACCACAACAGCTTTCTGGCGGGCAACAGCAACGTGTGGCTGTGGCTCGTGCTTTAGTTATTAACCCAAAGCTGATTTTGGCCGATGAACCTACCGGTAATTTAGATTCAAAAAATGGTGATGAAGTCATGGCGATGTTACGTGAATTAAATAAGGAAGGCACCACGGTCATTATGGTTACTCACTCAGAAAAAGAAGGGAGTTATGCTGATAGATTAGTGCGCTTATTAGATGGTCAAATCATGCTTGATAAAGCTAATCAGGTATCTACACCTTCAGACAGACCTTCAAATATACCTTCAGGTATGACAACAGAGGTTGCTTAACATGTTAGCAAACTATTTGATTACAGCAATACGATCCTTTAAACAACATAAACAGCATTTTGCTCTTAATTTGATTGGGCTAAGCATAGGCTTGGCCGCCGCGATATTGATAGCCCTATTTGCCCAAAATGAGTTGTCGTACGATAGCCAGCAGCCTGATGCTGAACGGGTCTACCGCATTACACAAGATTTAACTAAGATAGGTATTGAAGAATTACCATTTTCTAATTATGTTAAAGCTGCGGCAACAAGTAGAAGTTATAGTCAAGTAGAAGACATATTTGCCTTAACTTCGGTTGAATCCAGTGAAGGACTCATTACGACGGTAAAGTATCAAGGGCAAGGTTATAAGTTAGGCGCTATTTTGGGAGCTACCCCAAATATTGAACGCTTTATTAAGCTGAATACCTTAGCTGGTGACCTTAATATTGCCTTGAGTACACCCAATAGCTTGGCATTAAGTGAATCGGAAGCGCTGCGTATTTTTGGCAATACCGATATCGTTGGCAAAGCACTACATCATGCTGAAGGGCAATACGCAGTGCGTGCTGTATTTACAGACCTACCAGAGAACACACACTTTGCCTTTAAGAACTTAGCTTATGTAAAACATGACCAATCAGATACAAGTGGTAATGATAGTTATGTTTACGTAAAGCTTGCGGAACAAGCAGATCCCGAGGCATATGCAAAAGTGTTAACTGAGCAAGCTGTTACTGATCAGTTTAAAGGTAAAGCTTCGTTGGGTTTAATGCCTTTGCTTGATATACATCTCACAGCAAAGTCTATGGCTGAGTTTAAAAAAGGGGGAAATAAGCAAGATGTGATGATTTGTGTTGGCTTAAGCGTATTATTAATTTTAATTGCGGGTTTTAACTTTATTAATATGACCGTGGCACTGTCTTCTAAGCGAGCCAAAGAAGTGGGGGTGCGTAAAGCATTAGGGGCAAGTAAAGCTCAGTTAGTGGCACAGTTTTTGTCTGAATCGGTACTTATGTCGATGTTAGCAACGCTAATTGCATGTACGTTAGTGGAACTTCTTTTACCTAGTTTTAATGCACTGATAGACCGTGAGTTTGTCGTTGATTATAGCTCAAATTTCAGTGTTATCGTTGTTGTCTTATCTGTGTTAGTGGGAATTGTTGCAGGTTTATATCCGGCATTTTTTATCTCTTCGTTTAGTGCAAAAAGAGTGTTAAGTGGCGATTTACAACATGGCAATACCGCCACTTTAGTACGCAAATGTTTACTTGTATTGCAAGCTGCGATCTCTATTGCTTTGATCATTACCACCGTCATTATGAACCAGCAATTGGCTCACTTACAAAGTTTACCACTTGGCTACGAAACAAAGCAGCGTTTAGTGATCTCTGAAATGCCAGCGGAACTTGTCTATGCAAAAGACACAACATCACTGATAAACAGATTGAATAACATAGAAGGTGTTCAGCAGTTGACTGTTTTGGGTTTTGATATTACCCAATCGCCAATTATAAACCAGCAAGTCAAATGGCCCAATGGTGAAATTGCTGAAGGGCGCATACCAACGAGCGGCGCCGGTTTTAATATAGTAAAAGGACTTGGGCTAACATTATTAGCTGGACATGATTTTAGCCCTGAATTTTCAGGCGATTGGGATGCGGTAGTTTCTGAACCATTCAGAAGGAATGTTGGCGCTATTATAACGGAAAGTGTAGCGATACAAGCGGGTTTTAGTAATGTCGCAGATATCATAGGTAAAACCATAACAAATGCAAATCCAGATTACCCTGCAGATATGCGCGTAGTAGGAGTGGTTGCCGATGTAATTATTGGCAATGGACAAGGATCAAAGCTGATCTTCTTATGTGGCTACCCTAGCTCTAGTATTATCGAGGTGATTTTGACTATAGAAACACAAAATGTTCCCTATATTCAACAGCAGATAGTTGAGGTGTTGGGAGAACATGCCAATATTTTAGAACCTAAAATTAATTTATTAGAGGATAACTACAAAGCGGTATTTCGGGGTGACGAACGCGTCTCTCAGGTAGTATCTACCTTTACCTCTTTAGCTATCTTTTTAACTATGCTCGGAACTTTTGGCTTAGCTTCATTTTCTACATTACGGCGTCAAAAAGAAGTCGCCATGCGTAAAGTACTGGGTGCATCACGCTTGAGTATAGTAAACCTGCTAGCAACAGAATTTCTATTGTTGTTGGTCATCAGTGTCGCCATTGCTTACCCAATAACTTTTTGGCTGGTGGATGATTGGTTGGCTAATTTCAATGAACGTATCGAGCAAGCAGTATGGGTATATGTAGCCGCCGCCCTTAGTATAACAATGCTCACTTGGTTTACGGTGGCAAGTCTTGCCTTTAAAGTCGCTAGTGCCAGACCTTCGCTAATCTTACGTGATGAATAGTTGTTTCTGTAATGGTAGAAAAGGTTTATGTGGCTGAAGTTTTGGTATATACATTCGCCAGAAAATCGTAGGTCCAGAGATTATGGTTGATATCGCGTAAACCGCCACTCCACTCTATGACAAGTGTGCGACCATGTCGTACATTTAGTCTGCTGATGCTAAATTTATTGATCTAAATTTTGTGCGGTTAGAGAAAAACACACCAAATCCATCTTCTATATATCCAATTAAACGATCGTTCATGTATGTTGATTATGTGGCCTATATATCGGATTAAAGAGTCAATAATTATTAATAATCTGAAAGGAAACAAGTTAATGAGAGCAGAATAAAGAATGTGTATTTCCTTAAGCCTACTTTAAGATTCAAAAAGTAAACTGACATTATCAACTTCACAGGAGATAGTTATAATGTTAAACACAACTTCAAGCAATTATTCACACGAGATAACTTCAACTGAAAGAGTTCAAGCTTATTCAACTAAACCCTTAGCACATGGAGTGTTGTCAAATAAGTACATATCAAATAAAAATCCTCTAGGTATGGCAAAGTATAATTTTGACATTCAGGTTGCTGGTTTGAAAAGTGAACAAAGAAACAAGATAGAGCAATTTATAAAGAAAGGTTTTTCAAAAAGCTATCAAGCAAAAGTTTCAATAACCATGCCTCATTTATTAGCTTTGTGTAAAGGCACATATAAAGCCGCATTAGGTATTCGTAGTGGTAAATATGATTTATTTATCGAACAATATATTTCAGGAGTAATCGAACAACAACCTGTGTTCGTAAACAACAATATTACCCGACAAGATATTGTCGAAATCGGTCACCTATTTAGTAACAATCAACGATTCACTATTCCGTTATTCATGATCACAGCCGTTTCATTATTTTATATGAACTATAAATATATAGTTTTTTCAGGTACTGAGAAGGTTATAAATTTAATGGCTAAATCAGGCGTTCAATGCACTCACCTTTGTGATGCTCACGAGAATAAAATTGAATCATCTACAGATGAGTGGGGCAGTTATTACAAGACAAATCCAAAAGTGATTGCTGTTTCTCTTTTAGATGTTATCGCGTTAATAGGGCAACATCCTACGTATCAAGAAATGTTCCAATCATTGGATAAACAAATTGCACAAACATGTCAGCAATTACGTTAACAATATTTTAATTATTATTAATCAAAAGGTATCACTATGAAAATATTAACTTTATGTACACTTCTATGCTGTTTCTCAACTAATGTCTACGCGAATAGTGGCTCAACTCTAAATTTTGACGATTCGTTAATCGCACTACAACAACAATGGACAAACGCTAATTATGCTAAAGAAAAGGAGTTGAAAAAAAATGCATTCCTTGCTTTGCAAGAAGAATCAATAAAGCTCACAACAGCTTTCCCTAAACAAGCTGAAGCATGGATTTGGCATGGTATTGTTCAATCAAGTTATGCTGGTTTTAAAGGTGGGATGGGCGCAATTTCATTAGTTGATGATGCGAAAGAAGCCTTAGAAAAAGCACTCGATATTGACGAGAATGCATTGCAAGGTTCAGCTCATACAAGTCTAGGTATTCTGTATTTGAAAGTACCAGGATGGCCTGTTAGTTTTGGCGACGACGATGAGTCAGAAAAACATTTAAAAATAGCGCTAAAAATGAACCCTACAGGTATCGATGTAAATTATTTTTTAGCCGAATTTTATATAGAACAAGACGAATATAAAAAAGCGAAAGATCACCTTATTGCCGCTAGCTCGGCTCCAGCTAGGCCAAACCGTAAAGATGCAGATAAATTTAGACAAGTGGAGATCGATACTTTACTTACCCGAGTAAAAGAAGAATTAGTAGATTATTAAGCTTATTCCCTAGCTTTAGTTAATTGACTATAACCGAGTCTTTTTAATATATTTTCGACCTGACTCAATAATTGTTCAGGTCGAAATGTTCGCGTTTAATCGCCAGTAAAGTACTTCCCCGAATAAATGTGTTTTATGTTTTTAATACTCTATATAAAAACTTAAAACAGGTTTAACCCAATCTTAAAACAATGATAAATCCATTAAGTGAGTACCTAGTCGAAGCCATTCGCTATGCACACTTATTAATATTTGTGCAGGTTATGGCAAAGTAATTGTAAAGAGAATTGAAGGCTCAGGGGTAGAAATATCCCCATTTAAAAACACTTCAGAACGACAATTCATTTCGTTTAATTGTTGTCTGACAAGATATTTATCCTTTTCACCACAGATGACCTTAATAGGTAAATCCGAAGCTTCTGATAAGTTGGTTAGTGTCATCTTAAACAAATGCATCATGTTTGAAGTATTCGTAATTTGAATGGCTGTACATTCTGTAGAGCTAGTACTTAATTGCTTTAATGCTAGATTCATAACTAAGCGCCTTTAAATGAAGTCTAGTCAGGATAAAGCATAATTCGCACCATTTCTTCAATACATAGTTTCTCGTAAAGTAATCAACCACTTACAAATGACAGTATAACGAGCTGAACAACTTTATTTCTAAATTGCAATTTCATATGCAATATGGATATTAAAATGACGATATTTTGTTAATATTATTTTGATTTGATACGTAAAAGTAAAAATTAAATAATGATGCAAACAATAAAAGATGCTGAATAATGTGAGGACCACTATTAATGTACATAGGTATTAATAATGATTGGCTTATTTCGGTAACATGTTGGAGTGAACGTTAACGCTCAATTATTAAAATTAAAATTAGACTTCGACTCTAAAGTTACTATTTAAACATGATCTATTAGGCAGGAAAGGGGGAGGTTATTATAATTTCTGACCTAATCAATGGTGCAATTAAGTCAGAAATATTCGGCTATGTAAAACAAATATTGGATGTTACGAATCAGTTATTTATTTTAGTTCTCTAACTCTTATAAGGGACATGTTTCAGCGTTCCTTCTCATAGAGGCGATATTTAGAAAACCATAAGGTTGTACACTCTCTCCTGAATTATTCGTTAAATATCGCCACTCAAGTTGCGCGGGGCTCATTAATTCAGTTAACTCAAAGCCTAATACTTTCATGGTATTCATCAATTCTTGCTGATTAATACCATAGGTTACAGGTTCGCCCATTTTTTGTAATGATGACTTAAAGGCTTCACTGCCACGATAAATTCCCCCAGTAAAAATATCATCATAAACATAGTCAAAAACGACTTGCGTGTTTTCGGGGAATAAAGCGATAACAGATAATAAATTCTTAAAGGCATCCGCCTGTAAAAAGTAGGAAACGCCATCAATAATGAATACCGTTTTCTTATCTTTATCGACCCCTTGGCTAACTAACCAAGCAAGGTCAAAGTTATCTTTACCATTAAAGTCTGCGGCGCAGTAGTGAACATAATCTTTTTCATTGGCCTCATCAACTGAAATGTTTGTTATCTCTTTCATCGCTGAACGTTTACGGGAAATCATTTCAGGGTGATCTATTTCAAAGCACTTAATGTTGGTTAATTCGTCACGAAATCGGTAGGTTCTCGTATCATAACCAGCGCCTAATATAATTAACTGTTCAGGCTTGTCATCTTCATTAAATGCCTGTAATAACATATCATCTATAGCTCTTGATTTGGCCATAATATAAGGTAAGCCACCCGGGAGTTTAATGGCATATATTGCTAAAATTAAGGAGCGCACAAAAGAAAATGACAAAATGAAGCGCATAAATTTAGACAAGAATACTTCGGCCATATAGTCTTCGGTGCGAATGGCCTCACCATTTTCTTTATAACCAAGGGTACGTATTAATGCCATGATCTCTGCTGAGGAAGTTGTAGAGAATTTTTTCATATCAAGAACCTTATTTACATTATTATTAATTAATAAATAATATAAAACCTGAACCTTAAAGGAGGCTTAAGGTTCCTGAATTTAGGTATGATGTAGGAATAAAGTATATTTAATAAAGATGAGTAAAACTTATTTATATATATTCAAGCATGACTGACTTTCCCTTTTACAGTATAAATTCCACTGCTAAACCGCCAGTACTTGCTTCATCCAAGCGCCAGTCAATTTGATGAATATTGGCTATGCGATTAACGATAGCGAGACCTAAGCCGGAACCTTCTCCTATTGCATCTGGCGTTCTATAAAAACGATCCTTTACTCGCTCTCTTAACGCAGCAGCAATACCTGGGCCTGAGTCTTCAACGGTAATTCTTTTATGCTCACAATCAAGAGTGATGGTTATAGTAGAATTTTCTGGGCTATATTTTATTGCGTTAGTGACTACATTACATAACATATTGTAGATAAGGGCTTGGTTACCTTTAATTGATAAAACCTCATCGTTTGGATTAGAGACAATATAGCGCAATGATTGTTCTTTTTGTTCAGCTAAATGGGTAAAATCACTGACGACCTGTTCAACCGTTTTTATTACATTCACTTGGCTAAAATCATCTTCGATGAACTGTGTATCTGCACGACTTAATGATAATAATTGCACAACAAGATGTGATAACCGATGAATGCTTTTTTTAATGTTAATAATAGAGGAGTCTAACTCGGTATCTTTGTTTTCTTCTAAGACATTTTCTGTATGTATCATTAATGCGGCTAACGGTGTTCTTAATTCATGCGCGGCATCTGAAGCAAAACGCCTTTCGCGATCGTATTGCTCGCTTAAATGGTCAAATAAGGTATTCACCGCACTAATTAAGCCGGTTACTTCTTCTGGCTCCGTTTTATAAGAAAGTTTTTCTAAACTTGTATAGTTTTTTTCCTGTACATCACTCGCAATGACTTCAAGAGGTTTAAGGCCTTTACGGATCACTAAACTCACCATCAATACAAAAAAAGGTGTGAGTAAAAATAAAGGTATCGCATGGTCTAGTGCTATATGGTGAATTAATTCGTCACGAATATCCATGCGCTCGCCCATAACTAAATGCCAGTCGTCTTCTTTTGAGTAAAGGGTAAATATGCGCCATTCAAACTCGCCAAGCTCAATGTAAGTATAACCTTGAGTTAAGTCAGACTCTGGAT
>Ga0209396_1003437_pt1 | contig 16015 bp, 27 predicted proteins | sample GOMGulsemesocosm_6_FD_184638 | JGI IMG/M metagenome (GOLD analysis project Ga0209396, IMG submission 184638) | Methane-oxidizing microbial communities from mesocosms in the Gulf of Mexico - GOM8C Gulf of Mexico (SPAdes) (version 2) | ecosystem: Environmental > Aquatic > Marine > Cold seeps...
TTTGAAACTCATACATTTGCCTTTGTATGGATCAATAATACTATGTGCGCCAAGTTTTTCTTTTAGTTGTAATAATGCTGGCGTAATACCAAAAACATCTGAGACTATAATTATATTCATAAAGTTTTGACCTGATCTCTAAGTGGCTACATGAAGTCTTTTTTTAATGATGGTAATCACGTGCTAGAATTACAATAAACGAAGCGGGTTACATACGTTTGAAATATCGGCAATTTGTAATTACTTACAATGATGATTGTGTGTAGCAATAGCTCTCCTAAGGAGAACAATCATTACTCCAATACCAAGTCCAACAACAACACCTGCAACGGCGTCAGCACTGAAACCGAATAAAAGATCTGCTTTCTTTGAATTAATTAACCATTGGCTAAACATAAAAGTAGTTATACCAACTGCAGGAATAAACACTAAATGTGATTTTCTTTTTTTCATAATATATCTCCTAGTCTTGATTTATATATAACGGTTATAGTATTTGGTAAAAAATAAGCCATGTGAATTCCTAGCTCTATACCGGTAGGCAACCAATTTAAAAGCGCCTAACTATCATTGTCTCTTATACAAAGAGATTGTGCGGAAGATCTAAAAACAGAATGCACCTTAACGTAATCTGACCTATCGACTACACGAGTCATTAAATCTTGTCCTTTATTAAGACATAACTCCTGTTTAAGCGGCAAGAAATAGTTAGCTGAAATACTCAAGGAACAATACATCACAAGTGTTATGCGTTTGTTTTAACCCGAATACATGTACGTTATTCAATACTTTTTAATAAATATTTCACGAAAGGTGATTTTTGTTCACCGTAAGCTTCTTGGTCAGTAATACCATTGGATATAATCTCCTTCTTAGACAGCTCGTACTTATTCCTCGATGCGGAATTATTTAACATATAATCTTTGTATTGCAGTTGCTTTATATGTTCTTCGCTACCACTAGCAATAACGTGAACATGCAAGTAATACACTATTCCGTTTAGATTTACTGCCCCATCCTTTCGTGGACGCCCAGGTGGGAAAGGTTTTTTACTTATTTGATCTTGAAAGCCTAAGTTAGATAAGTGCTCAGTAGCTAAACCTAAATCATTATTTTTATATAAAACAGTCAAGTCAATAATTCCCTTACCACCAACATTAAATGATGTAGAGCCTATATGAATAACCTCCAATTGTTCTAAGTAAATAAAGTCTATAACAGCTTGAGCAACGTCAATATATAATGGAGTCCAGGGAGAAAAACTCGCATCAATCTTTTTATATTGTAATATTTTCATACTCATTTAATACCTGGAAATAATCTGTGTTTATAATACTTTGCTTCGCGTTAGTTAAGCTATTTGTAGTTATAATTCATCCTAATTTATTGTTCAGCTAGCTTCTTAAGCCTTTCTGATTCTTCTTTTATCATTGCCTGAAGTTCTCCTATATTTTTTTGAATACGGGCTGCACCAATTTGAGCACCTTGTCCCATTAACGTAGGCATTTTCTCTATTGTCTTTTTTCCTATATCTGTTGCATAAAACGCATTGATTTCTCGTAGTTCTGAAGCTGTAAATGCTGCTGAGTAAATCTGAACAAATTCAGGCTTTAAGCTGTTCCAATTCATATGCTTTTTAAAAAACTTCATCATAACTGATTTGAAAGGAGCTAAGGTTGGGTTTTGTTGCAACTGTATGTCGACCATTTGTGACATTGATTCGGTCATAGCCTTTTCCATGCCCATAGTGCTCAGTAGTTTTTCAGCTTCTTTTTCTGAAGCACTGTTAGCAAATGTTATCGTTGAAATTGCAAGTAGACCTGCAAACATGCTTAGTTTAAATAATTTCATTTTTTTTCCATTAGTTATTCATAATCTTAACGTCTTATTCAGCGGAAATTAATGGTTGGCTATATCTCGACGCGATATACACCTGTTATCTTCCAATTGAGTTACTTCTTATCGCCTACTGTGCTCTTTATGCGCCAACTTATAAGCTGAACGCAAGCACTACATTTGCACTTTTATCAGCACCCCCTTATCTTTATTGGTCCATCGACAATTAACGCTTTATTTACAATTAACCCGATGATAATTCCGATTAGATAACAAAAGAGGTCAGTTAACTTAAAACCAAAACCAAGCACTAGTCCTCCAAGTTGTGTCGAACGTAGATTATCAATCCAAGGGGCGTGATAAAACTGCGAAAACTCTATGAAGAATGAAAAACATATCGCAAAAGCAAATGAATGAAGTACTGGAGCCGAAGGATGTAAAGCACGGAACAACCAAAAAACCATTAGCGCCCATAATGTATCTCCAACGTAAGCGTTTAAGAACTCTGGTAGAACAAATAAACTAGAACGTGAAGCCAGCCCAAGCAGCATTGTAATAATAGCTAAAATTAAATAAATCATCCTATATTTAATAATCGAACTCCTTATATAACACCTTATGTAACACCTTATTTATTGACGTAGAATCGTTGGTGAAAAAACAAGATGTATTATGTTAGCCAACGTTTTTATTCATTAACAGAATTGTTAAATCCTTGTTGTTTTTTGGAACACTAAGTCGGTTTTTCATTATTTACCAGCATATCAATGTATTTAATAAATCTCCTATGTCTTGTTTCGGGCTTCTTTGCACTTGTTAAGCCGTACGCAATAACATAATGACTTGATTTAGTCAGGTTATTAAAAAATTGATTAGCCTTTGGTTTGCGCTCGAGTGCTGATAGAAAATCAGCAGGCACTTTCATTTCGCTTACCGCATAGGCGTTATCCCACCTGCCGTCGGCTTTAGCTGCACGAACGTGCAAGAGTCCTGATTCCATCATCCTGCCCTGAACGATCAAACGCTCGACATGCGATCTGTTTCTTTTTGACCACATGCTTCGCGCTTTTCTGGGAGTGACTCGCTGGAGGTAGGCTTGGTCATCTATTGACTTCTTGATGCCATCAATCCAGCCATAACAGAGCATCTCAATGACAACATCGTCCCAAGTTACGCTAGCAATCCCGGTCTTCTTCTTGAATATCTTCACCCAGAGTTCACTTTCAATTGCGTGATTAACTTTAAGCCATTGCCCAAGTTCATTTGGTGATGTAAAAGTCATTATTCTTGCGGGATTGGCATCAGGCATAAACTGTTCTCTTTGGCTCAACGCCTTACTAAATTGTGTGAAATCGCTGGCTAAAATACGCGAAAAACAATATTAGCCAAATACTTAGAGTATATTTGAGTAGAATGACAAGTATTCTAAACTAGATTCTTTTTGATTTACATCTCATTTTTAGAGTAATAATGTAACAAATCAATAACATGAATTCCTTGTTATGTTTTGAGTAAACTAAACACATGATTATTATAAAATTCATCATTTTTATATATAGCTTTCTGATGAACAGACTCTAATTCAAAACCACATTTGCCGAGTACATTCATAGAAGCGGTATTGTGAGAAAAAACGGAAGCAAACAGCCTAACAATATCTGTATTTTTGAATACTAACGATATTATTTCATTTATAGCGTGAGTAGCAATTCCTTTTCTCCAATAGTCCTTTGCAATCCAGTACCCAATTTCCGCAGACCGTTGATATTCAAACTCTCCTTGTTCTGCTCCTATGCATCCGATCAAAGAGCCATTAATGTCTATAGCTTTAACAATACCCATTTTGCATCCAGTTGAGATCCACCATTGCGCATCATCCAGCGTATAAGGTGATGGGATTTTAGATGATAGGTATCTAACAACTTCTGGATCATTCAAGATATGCAGTAGTTGAGCCGAATCACCTTCATGAAAGTCTCTAATAGTTATCATTAATTTTATAATCACTCAGGTTAGAAGAAAAAATAGTTGTTAAAATGTCACGAGCCTAGACAATGGTGCGCTCGAAGTGCTGATCAGGGATTTTGAATTACAAACTCTATGTTTTAAATATCACGTTTATTATCAGGATAAAACAAATCAATAGCAATATAGGCTAAATAATTTTGATACCATTACGGTGGACTACTTCTGAACCAGACCTCGCCCCTATCCAAGCACCAGCTAACCAAACGACATGATTGCCCCCCGCATTATTGGATTCAAATAGAAACAATCTGGTATGTGCTGCTGTAAAAATAATGCCTCACCTCATTAAAGATACAAAAAATACAACAAATACAACAAAAAACGAGTCTGTACCTTGCCCGAGAAACTGTCATAAATGCTATTCTTGGGATAACTAAAGCCCAAAACACATTGTGACTAATTTCCGTTATATTATTGTTCTTATCAAATTTACTACTGCTTGAACCACGCCATATGACCACATTGTGCACAGCTGACGTGTGAAACACTTTTGTTAGCCCAGTCAAAGTTAAAGAAAGTGGCTAAACTCGTGTTTAATTGAGATTTACCAAGCCAAAATAAATTGTGATTACAGGCTAAACAACGAAACTCCCTACCTAAAACATCTACAGTTTGAGGTTCTTTCTTAAATTTGTTGAAAAACAATTTTATAAACTCCAATAATTAATTTAGTGTTAAGCGCTAATGCCAAGTTCAGCAGTAAATAATAGCGAACTATCATCTGCGACTTACCAACAACAGTAATAGTAATTTTCTCGCCCTGAAAATCCTTGTTATATGTACTTTAGTCAATAATTAGAACGAGCCCACTTACTCAACTCTTCGATTGGTTTTGGAAACCCAAGCGTATAAATAAAGCGATTCTCACTGTCTTCAAAAATAGTATTTCCTACACCGAGTAATATAAAACCCTCGGCTAACAACGCACTAGCATCTTGAGAGCATTCAGTTTCAACAATTTTTGTCACTTTAAGAAGTGCTTCTTGCGAGCTTGTGATTTTAGAATTTTCCATGATACACCTTGTAAATATAACGCCAAATTAAATAGCCTTTGAGTACTGATAATAGTTGACTAAAAGATGAGGAACAAAGCTAGTCAACTGCTTAGTGGTCGTTTGAGTAACTTGTTATGTACACTACGGTTTGGTGTGCTTGTTTATACTTGCATTTAATTGTTTAACTGTATTCATGCAATCCTCTTTTTTTGAGCCTTTTAAATCATTGCATCTCTTTGCTTTATTTATAACAGGAAGTGGTTCTCCAGTAACAGCATGCTTTATTAAATCAATATCAACTTGTGTACCTAATTCGGTCAAAGTACCGCCCTTTTGATTCTCTTTGTTTTCAATACCTAGCTGTTCATCTAGAACAGCGCCTACAAGAGTACAACCTGGTAAAATAATAAATAACACTAGCAAAAATTGAATTCTCATGACGTTTCAATACTCCTGTGTAGCTAATGCCCTATTAGAGCTAACTGTTCTTTTTATTGTTTGAATCGCTTGTTATGTTTTACCACGGGCCAATTATGTAATCTAAAGTTGCTAAGACAAGAACCGGTACAAAACCTACGGATAAACCGCAAACTAAATGATGTACTTTTCTCGAAGCTAGATGAGAAAACCGACTCTTGATATAATTTCCGCAAGCCGCACCAACAGGCAAAATAACAATAAATCCACCAACAATCGAATAGAAAATAAATGCTATTGCAGCATAACCAAAGCTACTCGTTATAGTTGATTCAAATTCGCCATAGGGTCCAACGTAACCAACCATGGGAGATGGAAACCGATAAAACAACGAAAAAAATACGCTCCATACGTATATACCAAAACTAAATGAAGCAATTCCTTTTAGTGCGTCCATACTATCCTTAAAATATAACGCTATTTAAGCGGTAAATGATAGTTGGCTACAATAAGCGACAAATAAACAAATAGCCAACGGTTATTCCCCTGCTTGAATGATTTGTTAAGTCTCACTTTTAAAGAACTACTCGGTAAATATCTATTTTAAAACCACGAAATTCAGAAGATTTAATAAATGTAAAACCTGTTTGATTCACAACATTTACGGAGCTCACATTTTCAGATTCGATGAGTGCGTGTATATATTTTAAATTTAAAGAATTTTTTGCAAAATCTAATACCCCTAACGTAGATTCAATAGCATAACCTTTCCCTTGATGATTGGTAGCAAGTCGGTAGTTAATATGGACTACTTCTTCTGAGTCAACTTCATGCTTATTGAGACCACAAACACCAATAAACTCGGAATGAGTAGAATCATAAATTGCCCAGTGTCCATAACCGTTTGCTTCATATTGATGAAGGCAGTTATTAATGTATTCAATAATCTGCTCTTGTGAATGAACACCGACAGTAGAGTATTTCATTACAGTTGGGTCGGCTAATACCTTCGATAGTTCTTGAGCATCCGCTTCAGTAATTTTACAAATACACAACCTTTCAGTTTTCACTACAGTCATCATAAACTCTAAGAGATGTAACGCCACATTAAGTGGCTAAAATTTGTATGTTAATAGGCTAAGGCAACTGTTACGTGGCCAGTTTGAGAGGCTTAAGTACATACGATAGAATAAACGTCTTGTTTAAACAATGACTCGAATTATAACCAGTGGCGTCTCATTGTATTGCTAACTCATTAGTAATTGGCTCGTACAAGTCTAAACTGAACTGAGCTATATCATAATCGTCGTATAGAACTGACAAAAAGTTATCTATATCAATGTTTGAACACTCGACTCCCTCCAACTGATTATCAAAAGATAACATATAATTCTTTTTTCCTTTTGCCATCAACTCCAGTTTAGCTAGGCTAATATGAAGCTTTCTCCTAACGATAGCATCAAGTTCATTTTTAGGAGCCAATTCAATGTACTCATAATTGTTACACCTTTTCGAAATGACATATAGAACTTGAAGAGTTTTAAGTGCTTCAAATGCAGAATGAATAGTATCTCGTTCGATCTTTGTAAATGACGCACTATAACTGATTTTGAAATGTAGCATTAATACTAGAAATAAAATCCTTTTCATTACTCTACTCTCTCTAATTTGTATTATGAGGAACTCCCAACACTTCTTTTATACATAACGTCTCAATAAGTGACTTAAAATTATTAATTAAGATGTTAAATGAAGCGGCAAATAGCTAACTATGTTGTTCCGCATGAAGTTATTGTTATCTGTTTTTACACTGTTTTATTATAGGGGCTTGGATTAAACTACCCTTTATGTTACAAAAAATAAACCCTGTTCGTTATAGGTAGCATGTAAACTTGAACTAAAAACGCCACTTTTAACAACATTCTCAGATATCGGCCAGCTTTGAAAATATTGCATAGATTCTTTTCGCTTAATCGCGATACAATTTTAAAACCAAATGACTTCAATATTTTGGTTACTTTCAATTGACCATACTTTTGTTGAATTATGTTCTGGAACTACAAGTATTTTACTATTTGAATCGTTCTGAATGTGACCATAAAACATCGCAGGACAACCAGATATAGAAAATATTAGTAAAGATATACGCATCATTATCCTAAACACATAACGCCCCATATAGATGAAAATTGCAATTGGCTAAGATGAGATTAAAAATAAAAGATGCAAATAGATTTTGCTGATCTTCCTTGTTCTTTGACTTTTTAATTCCATTGAATGTTACTCCTATGATTTAGATATACCAACTTTTCATTGAAAATCCTGTTTGAGTAGTTTGTTATAGTGCTAAGTTAACCTTACTAAGCTTTTTTAACAAACTTAGCTGTTACCATCATTTCTCCTGCACCTTCTACCTTACAATCTAATTGATGGTCTTTTCCAACTAAGATTCGTCTAATAACAACTTTGGTGCCTATTTTAAGAATTTGAGAGCTTCCCTTAATTTTGAGATCTTTTGCTAGAGTTACCTTATCGCCCTCATTTAATAATGTACCGCTTGCATCTTTAACCGTTATCAATTCATCCGCAATAAGTTCTGAGGGGTCCCATTCATATGCACATTCAGGACAAATAAAATAATTCCGATCTTGGTAAACAAATTCGGATTTACAATTTAGACAACGAGGAATTGACATGTATTAACTCCTTAGAAGTAAAAATATGATCATATAATAAATAATATTATCTTTCATAAATAATATTATTCCCGAAGCGCCATAACGACCTATTAAGCGGCAAGAAATAGCTGGCTAAAATATGTGAGGCACGAACAACAGCCAGCTGTTCCCCGCCCTTTTAAATGACTGTTTATGTGCTAAATTACAACAGCTTACGCCTTTTTGATAGTTTCGTCATTGGAATAATACAAGTTAGCAGTAAAACAATTAGTGAAAAGAGAGTTACAAAAAAATTACTCAATTCAACGCCAAAAATACTACCGTTTAAGAATACTCTGTAGTGAATAACACCTGTTAATACACAAAAAAGTATAAAGATAAAAACGTAAACGGATCGCAGAGGTACTGCTGATGCTAATTTAAGTTGAAACATAAACACTGCAATACTCAATAAAACAAATGTAACTGATATCATCATTGGCTCTTAAAGTGTGTTAAACGGAAAATAATGGTTGGCTATCCAACGCCGCTCGAAAGCCAGTTGTAATTCTTTTGTTTGAACAGCTTGTTATATTTTTTATGCCACTTCAAAGTTTACGAAGTGGCCATTGGTAAATTGATTTGCTGTTTAGCATGCCTGAGATCGTAGTTGTCATACATTGTTAGGCAATTTGAACACCTAACTCTATAATTGCCGGAATGACAGACATGATTAATAATCCAGCCATTGAATAATTAAATACTCTCCGATGTTGCTTGGAATTTAGTATATTCTTTAAAGTTGATCCAAAAAACAACCAAAGACCAACACATGGAAACGAAACAATCAAAAATGTTAATGAAATTATAATGTTTTGAAAATAGAAATCTGTTCCAACAGTTGTAAAGGCAGCAATGGCGCCTGTTGCTACCACCCAAGCCTTTCCGTTTAACCATTGATATAATGCTCCATTAATAAAGGTTAATGGTTTCCTTTGCGTACTTGATGTAGATATTTCGGTGGCTGTTGCGATTATAAAAGCCAAATAAAGTAAGTACATTGTACCGAAAAGTTTTATAAGCAAATGTAAAACTGGAAATGTTTCAAATACTTGATTGAAACCAATACCAACCAGCAATAACATTATCGCGAATCCAAAACAGATCCCCAGAAATACAGGGAGACTTTTTCGAATACCAAAATTTGCTCCAGAAGCCATAACAGTTATGTTATTAGGTCCAGGAGTAACCGATGATGATATAGCAAAAAATACGATTGCTGTTATATAGTCCATACTCTATCTTACTGCCTAATGCCACATTAACCGGCAAATAATTGTTGGCTAAAATAAGCGACGAAGGAGCAAATATTCGACCGTTATTTTGTCCGTTTGATGCCTTATTAGCCGAACAGGCACCTGTCAAATTTTCTAGTTTATTTTTAACGTTTGTCCAATTCGTACGATATTTGAAGTTAAATTATTAGTCTTTTTTAAATGACTTAAAGAAACCTTATAACGATGAGCAATAACAGATAGTGACTCGCCACGAATTACATTATGCTTTATACCCATAGTCGCAGATAACAAAGTACCTTCTGGTGGATAACGAATAAAGTAACTATCTATTGCTGTATATATAGCTTTCGCTAACTTTTGTTGATAAATAGAGTTATTAAGATTCCTTTCATCATTAGGGTTAGAAATAAAACCTGTTTCAATAAGAACAGATGGAATATCAGGTGCCTTGAGTACAGCTAGGCTTAATCCTTCTGGCTCTTTTTTATGGAGCTTAGTAACTTTCTTCAGTTGTTTTAGAGCATACGTAGCAAATTCATAACTACTTTTCATTGTGTGTTCTTTGCTCATATCCGCTAGAGTTTTTGCAAGATAATCATCCTTTGTATTTTTGATCGTTTCTCCTGCCCCCCCCAGTAGTTCAGATTCTTTTTGACGATTAGCAATTACACGAGCAGTTTCTGAATTTGCCCTTAGTGTTGATTGTACTAATACTGAGGCTCCACTTGGTTTTGGTGACGTAAAAGCGTCGGCATGAATAGAAATTAGTAAGTCGGCTTTATTTTTACGTGCTAATTTGGGTTTACGGTCATGAGCTACATAATAATCACTTTTACGAATCATTACCGCTTTCATGCCTTGATGGTAATTAATCAGTTTTTCCAGTTTTTTTGCTATTGCTAAGGTAATACGCTTTTCATAACTACCTCTCACACCAATAGAACCAGGATCGTCACCACCATGCCCAGCAACTATAGCAACAACTATATCACGCTCTGAGTTAGCTGCTTCTTTGCTAACATTTGTAATTTTATCATATAAGTCAACAACTAAACGATTGCCATATTGGCCTGTTGGAGCAAGTGGGAATACTGTTAATTGAAACTTATCAGAAAGCTCTAAAACGATACGCGTTGAGTTCTTTTGTTTGGGCTTACTTGTTCGTATTTTTTTAACCCGATGATCTTCTTTAATGATATTTTGGAATAAAACAAGTGATTCACTATCACTAAAATCAATAACTAAACGCTGTGGGGAAGATAAGCTAAAGTACTTATAATCAGGTTTATTAACTAAATCGAAAACAACACGAGTATTATCTGGCGCAGGCCAAACACGTATGCCATTAATACTATTAGCTGCTTGAGCCTGTATGTAAAAGTTAAGACTAACAAAGACAAATAATAGTTTAACTGTATAAATTAAAGTCATCTTAATTTCGTATTTTTTAGTCAACTAATTCCCTTGTATAAACACCAAAATTTAAGTATTGCTAACGCCGCTGCTCAGCGGCGAGAAATAGTTGGCTAAACTGTACGAGGAACGAAGCTAACCAACTGTTTAGCATCTGTTTAAGCAACTTGCTATGCGTTGTTAAAAATTTAACTAGTAATATCATCCAAAATATCCCCATCAACAAGATGAACATTCGTCGTGTAATGAGCTAGGCTATAGTCGATGTTTAGCGAAAAATACACGCTTTGTTTAAGATGCTGTTTTATGGATTCTTCTAACTCACGACTTAATGCTAATGTGAATTCTTCATCCCTATGAGGTTTAGTTAATAACGATATTGCAATAAGAATGTGGGAGTATTTATATTCTGAGCACGGATAAGATCTAGATTTACATTCTCCAGCACTGGAATCGTTTTTATTAATTACCTCCTCTATAACATCAAAAATTGTTTGAGAGCTAATATCCAAGTTATCAGAATATTTAATTTCTACATGTGGCATATGAATACACTCCTAAAAACATAACGCCTTGCTAAGAGGCAAATAATAGTTGGTTAAAATAAGCGACTAAGGAGCAAAAACCAACTGTTATTTACCCTTTTAAATGACTTATTATACATTTTTTACAGACAATTTAATGTTTGTTTGCGGCCACTTAGTTGCCGATGAAAATAAATATATAGCTAGCGTGGCATCAATGCCAGCACAAAATACCGGATACCATGACCATACGCCCGTATTGATAAATAGATGGTTGTGATATAAATCATAACCGCCATGAAAAAGCCAGAATAGTGCAACAATATATGCTGAAAATTTAAAGCCATAAATATAGCTGATTAAACCTATTGCAATAAAAGGCAGTCCATAAAAAAATTCTTTTAAAATAACACCTTCCCCCTCGGCGAATATTCCAAAGACCATGTATATAACGGGTAAGATGATTAAAGACAGAGAGTAAATCCAACTCTCGTACTTATTCTTACGCCCTAATAATACAAGTGGGAAAACTATTAATATTCCTGCCAAAAGTTCAATCATTCAATAAACCTACGATAAATGTATAACGCCCACTTAAGCGGACAATAACAGTTGGTTAAAACAAACGGAGAAGGAGCAAATAGCCAACTGCTATTTGTCCTGCTTGAGTGGCTTGTTATGCCGTACATTCGGCAACTGCTAATCCTGAACCACTGTCATTGTATTTGCATCTCGAAATATCTGCCAACGACCGCCTTGCTTTTCTAGAATCGAAAGGGAATGCCCTACCATTTTTGTAGCCGGCTCCCCATTTTTTGGAGAACATACAAGAGTTGAATCAAACCAGATATATGCATTGTCACCAAACACCTTTAGTTCTCTAAGCTTGCTATCAAGATCAAAATTAATTGGAGAGTCTTCAGGCGATCCTCCAGCTGCACCCTGAGCAAAGTTATCCTTGTCCATCTCGCCTACACCGGGCACGAAAAATACAGCGTCATCGGCAATACAGTGTCGCGCTAATTCCAGATTTCCTTCGGTAGTTGATTTAATCCAATTCTTGAATAGGTCTCGTATCTCTTGTTCATCACTCATAGTCTGTTCTCCTGTAACCTGAACACAATACGCCTCTAGATTAAGCGAAATAACGCCTCACTTAGAGGTAAATAATAGTTGGTTAAAATACGCGACGAAGGAGAAAAAACCAACTGTTTTTATCCGTTCGCACGCCTTGTTAGGCCGTTCGTTGAACTAAGGTACGTATACCATTTCTACATTAAATATATATTCATTATTAGTTTCATATACTTTTGCAGATAATACTAAATCACTTTGGCCTTCACCTAAAGTCCACAGATCTACTCTAGTATCCCAATGACTCCCCATCCAAAGATAAATTGAAGAGTCCCATGTTTCAGTTGGTAATTCAATTAACTCTTCACCATATGAATCGATGTAATCTGCGATTTGGTTTGAATCATCAAGACTTAAGGACAGAACGTGAGATATAGTGGAATTGACTAGATAATCTTTATTTGAGAATGACTTAACAATTTGACAAAAAACACTTCGCCATACTTGGGGGATTGGCAGTTCATTTTCTTCATCCTTGATTACTAACATTTCTATACTCACCATTATCTATTTCGGTCCAAAACTCTTTAGATTGCCTAACGCGCCACTAAGAGGCAAAAGATAGTTGGCTAACATATGCGACGAAGGAGAAAATTCAACTGTTTTGTGTTCTTGTTTAATTTTCTGTTAGCTCTTTATTTCAACTTACCCATTAATTCAGCCAGTTCTTTTAAAACTAATTCAGGCTCTTCTTTTTGAATAAAGTGATTACTCTTTTCAGTTAAAACAGCTTTACCTCGAGGAAAAGTTTCAGCCCAAACCTTATGCGCTTTACCCATTTTTTCTCTACCTAAATCTGTGATTTGTAGTACTACAGGATTCTCAAATTTTTTAATAGAAGCAATTATTGTTAATGGCTTATCACCAATTTCATCGAAATTTGGCATTGGTCTTTTAGCCCAATAATCTAAATATTCATTAGCCATGCCATCTTTGAGGCCTATACTTTTCATCCATTTGGTTTCTTTTATTGCTCTAGAGAGGTCTATTTCTTTTACTATATCTAAATCATGCTCCGTGGAAGGGTCTATTAAAAGTAAAGCAATTACTGAATTAGGGTATTGACCAGTAAACGCTCTTGCTAACATTCCACCATAGGAATGAGAAACATGAATAACGGGTTCACTAATTTTTAAGGCGTCTAGCAAGCTTTTTGTATGATTGGCATATTGCTCAGCACTAAATTGCTGAGTGGTTTTCGATGATTTACCATTACCAGCTCTTGAATAACGTATTACTCGTGCCACTTTTGATATGTCAGGAATAATAATATCCCAGTCACTTAGGTCACGTGTCATTCCTGCTTCAAGTAAAACAATATGCTTACCTGAGCCTGACAACTCATATTCAATATCAAAATCACCAATATTGATTGTTTGTATTTGCGCTATACAAGAAAAAGTTAATAACAGCGAGATTAATGTTAATAATTTCATTTTTGTCTCCATACTATGAAAAAGAGCTAACGCCACGTTAAACGGCAAATAATAGCTGCTAAAATGTGTGAGGTACGAACACAGCCAACTGTTTATCGTCCGTATAAGTAACTTTTTATGTTTTGTTTCTAGAAAGTAACAACTGTATAAACTGAATAAATGATTCAACTATAAAGGATCCCGGAATGAGAATGATTTTAAAAACCATAAGTTGCCTATTCCAGTTATCAGTTATTTTAAATGGATTGTTTATTAAGCCTCCTGCCCATCCCATATTGGAAGTATCAGGTTTAGGTCTTATAAAGAATCCGAGACAGCAATAACAAATTATAAGTATTGAAGGTATTATAAATCTTTCTATTGTAATTGAAGAAGTACTGGAATATAAAGAAAAATAGAAATAAATAATGAAAGAAAAAGCAATTACAAAGCGAAATGTTATCATTCCATTTGATCTAGAAGGTAACCCTCTTTGGCCTATAACCAATGTACCTGTAGATCCTAGGTTTTTTCTTTCACAAAACCACTCAAATAAACTCATATCTAAACTCCATCCTTGATGTTGATAATACTAAACAAATAACGCCCTGCTATGCGGCAAGAAATAGTTGGCTATAATTGCGAGAAAAGAAGCTAACCAGTTGTTTTACATTCTTTTGAGCAACTTGTTATAAGGCAATTAGACCATGTCACACCTTAAAACCTAACGCCCCATTAAGAGGCAAATAATAGTTGGTTATAATAGAGAGCGAAGCGAACAAAGCCAACTATTCTTTGTCCTGCTTGAGTGGCTTGTTATACGCCCTTTACAATGCGCATTAGGGTGCGCATAATAAACGTAATGATTACTTGGAGATATGATATGCAAGCATTATACGATTATGAAGCCCCTAAAAAAGCAACAAACCTTAGCCTAAATAGTGACTTACTAAAGAAAACAAGAGCACTTAACATTAATTTATCTGCAACTTTAGAGCAAGCATTAAAAGATAAATTGAAAAGTATTGAAGCTAAAAAATGGATAAAAGAAAATAAAAACGCAATAAAAGCCTATAATGATTTTGTAGATGAAAATGGCTGTTTTGGTGACGAATTTAGAGAGTTTTAATGCCACAATTTGATGTGTACATAAACCCAAGTAAAAAAAGCAGAGAAGCATACCCTTATATAATTGATATCCAAAATGCATTAATTAGCGACATTGCCACAAGAATTGTGATCCCTTTAGGGAAGCTTACTCATTTTAGAAATGAAAAAATGGATGGCTTAACCCCATGGATAGAATATGAAAATGAGCAATTCATTTTACTCACACCACAGATTTCATCAATGCCAGTGAATTTACTCAAAAACCCTGTTGGCTCAGTTAAATCATTAAGAGATGAGATTATTGCAGCGATCGACTTAGCAATTACGGGCATATAACGCCCCATTAAAGGCCAAGTGTTATTTGTTCTGCTTGAGTGACTTGTCATGTTTCGTCGTTTACACTAGCCTTAATTAAAGACCACATTAACGTACCGAGAAAAGCATGACAACTAGAATATTAACTGAAGCAGCTGCAAGTATTAGCGAGCTTAAAGCAAACCCTATGAAAGTCGCATTGAGTGCTCACGGAGAAGCCATTGCTGTTTTAAATAGAAATGAACCTGCATTTTATTGTGTACCAGCAGAGACTTATGAATTTTTGATGGATCATATTGAAGATTTAGAGCTACTTTCCATTGTTGAACAACGCAAGAATGAAGCTAGTGTAAAGGTTAGTTTAAATGACCTATGAATTAGAATTTAAAAAGTCAGCACTTAAAGAATGGAATAAATTGGGTGCGACGATTCAATCACAGTTTAAGAAAAAGTTAACAGGTATTTTAAGTAATCCGCATATCGAAAGCGCCAAGCTATCTGGCGGTAACGAATTATATAAAATTAAGCTTAGAGAAGCAGGTTATCGGTTAGTTTATGAAGTAAATGATTCTGTAGTTACTGTCACTGTAATTTCTGTGGGAAAACGTGATAAAGAAAAAGTATACAAGTCTGCAATGGATCGCATCAACTAGAGAAACATAACGCCTCATTAAGAGGCAAAAGATTGTTGGCTAAAATGTTGAATGGAGTGAAAACAGCCAACTGTTTTTGCCCTTTTGAATGACTTGTTATAACTCCGTTGCCACGAACTTTCCATAGCATTCTTGGCATAACCAATTATTGTGAAACTGAAAGGCTTTACCAGATTCAGCTTCAGGTGATTTGAAAATAGTCCAATAACAAATTAAACAA
>Ga0209396_1003440_pt1 | contig 16006 bp, 15 predicted proteins | sample GOMGulsemesocosm_6_FD_184638 | JGI IMG/M metagenome (GOLD analysis project Ga0209396, IMG submission 184638) | Methane-oxidizing microbial communities from mesocosms in the Gulf of Mexico - GOM8C Gulf of Mexico (SPAdes) (version 2) | ecosystem: Environmental > Aquatic > Marine > Cold seeps...
TATAGACTTCAGGATTCATTTCTCCTATATGTTCAGAAATAGTTCCCCCAGCCCAGTAAGCTTTATTTTTGGAAATAGGTACAATGCCAAAACGATCGCCCGTCCCCCAATAATCTGCAACAGAAAGGTCATTGAATAAATCAGACTCACTTTCAAAGACACCGATCCAATTAATAAAACCTTGATAGATTGGCGTATTTTCTCCGTTAACATATTTTCTAGCTAAGGAATTCATACGGCCATCGGCACCTACAATGATATCAGGAGCAATATTTTTACCATGACTAAATTGGACACACACTTTGTCGTTTATATTAGAGATTGAAGTAACGTTGTGTTGATAATGAATGTTGATATTTAATTCGAGTGAGCGCCGGGTCAATATACTCATAAGGTCTTTACGAATAATTGAATAACTTGGATACTTCATTAATTGATTTAGCTGACTAATATCTAATGAGCCTAGAGGTTCATTACTCGATGAAAAGCGATTCATATAATTTAACGAACCAGACACTTCTGCAATTTTATCTAAAACACCAAGTTTATCCAAAACAAAAGAAGCATTTGGCCAACAAACAATACCCGCTCCGATTTCTGTTGGCTGCTTATGTCGTTCATAAACATCGACTTCAAAGCCTTTTTGCTTTAATGCAATAGCGGTACTTAAACCAGCAATACCACCACCTAATATGCCAATTTTCAAAAAAACTCCCCGTTAATTCAGCAGGTAAAATTTAATAATAAGTAATAAAAATTTATTAACGAATATTATCTGCTATTTTTTCTTCGCAACAAATGTTTTGTTAATGATGCGCCATTCATTTTCTAGCTTGTACATTACAAGATAATCAATGTAGTGCGTTTTTGGAGTATCAAAATCAAGTTTCACCATAGCCATTTTATCATCAACTATATCTACAGATAAAATATTTGCTACCCAAGTATCTTTAGTTGCTTTCTTGAAGTAGCCAGTAAACTCTTTTAACGTAACTGTTCTAATAGTTTCTTTACCTGTGTCTTTATCAACACTAACCATTTTCATATGACCGGATTCCAGATCAAAAGCTTTTGCAAGCAACTTTTGATCTGCATTAGCAACCCCATTAAAATAGTTATAAGCCGTATCTATAACGGCCTGATGTTCTTTACCTGTTACAGATTCAGCATGGCTAGCCGTTGATAATAAAAAAGTACAAAACGTAATAGCCAGGGAAAAGAGTTTCATTTTATTCATTTTATATCTCACTAATAAGTTAATAATTTCATTGCTAAGCAATAATAATACCCAATGAGTAAACAAGTAAACTATTAAAATTGTTACAACTTATGATTATTTAAAGATTGGTTAACTTGATTATTTCAGCAGGTCCTTTAAAGATTACGCCTACAGGACCTGTAAGTTTATATCGATAATCGAATGATAATGTCTTGAAAATTTACCTATTACATTCTACAAGTATCGGTATTATTTAAAACATTAACTTATGCTTTAAATAAAATAACGGGCTACAGCCATTCCAACGCTTAAATGCTCGGTTGAAAGAGCTTTGATCGTTAAAGCCTAGCTTGTTAGCGATAGTGCTTAAAGGATACTTCCCAATATACAGGAGTATCCGCCTTTTTCGCTCGCACTCAAGTAAATGAGCAAACGATGTTTGTTCTTGTTTCAAATGACGTTGCACGGTTCTAGCAGTCATGTTTATTGCATTTGCTATGCATATTAAATTGCAATCGTGTAAATCACTTTTAGCCATTAGCAAATTATTTACTTTATCAGTTAATAATTGCTGACTTTTAAAACGTGATAATTGCTGGTCTGATGCTTGTTTAAGTACAAGATGAATTTGTGAGTTATCGGTTTTAAAAGGGAGCGCTAAGTAACTACTAGGAAACGTAATTTGATTGTATTGACCATTAGTTTCTATTGGGCAATTATACCAATTAGCGAGTATTTTTTTTTCGGTGCTTGCTAATGGCTGTGTAAAACAAATTTTACTGGGCGATAGCTGCGGGTTGAGTAATTGGCGAATAACACTCACCCAAGCGGTCATGTTCCGTAAAATAACCTGCAAGCTACAATTTGGATCAGGTAACCAGCGAATAACAGCGTAATCACTTTGCTGTTCAAAGTGTGCTTTTCCTATATCCGCAACCAAACTATCATAACGAAGAAGCGCTGAAATTGCGCTTGATAAGTTATTGCTCGATTCTATTAAGTACCCTAAGACACCAAAATCAGCGGTACGAATTTGCTGACCAAGTTTGAAACCAAATAAAGGTTCATTTAAAGTATGTTGTGCATAATCAAGTAGTTCATTATAACTTGTTAAACTAATGCGTGGCGCTAACTGTTGAGCTTGTTTGTTACTGTATTCACTAAAATTAATAGCTAATAAAACATCTTGACTATTAAGTCCGAGGGTTTCAAGGTAATCAAGACAACTCGAAAAATAATGATCGGCAATGGTACTCATTTGTCGCCTAAAGCTAAAAAATGGTCGTGTAACAGCAAGTCTGCCACGGAATATTTTTATATGCTAGTGCAATGTATAAATAACGGCTGAAGTAAAAATGATATCAATAAACTTAACGCAAAAGATCGCCGCTACACCTTCACAAATTAGAGATGTATTACTTGAACATGATCAACTAAATCGTTTTTTTAATGCCGACTTTCAGCTCATTAATAAACAAGACGAGGGGGAAGTAGCTGGTGGTAAAGGTGCCGTCAGACAAGTAAGTATGCTTGGCGTTAAATTTAAAGAGAAAATTATTAGCGCAGATAATCAACGAATTAGTTATCAAATAGTTGGCAACAAACCAGTTGCAGAACATCGTGGTGATATTTATTTTTGTGAAGATAATAAAACCCTAATTCCGATGACAGAAGTCACCTATAAGATAAGTTGTAAAGCCCCCTGGTGGTTATCAAGCTTTGTACTTGGCTTTTTCATTAATAAAGATATCAAACAAGCTCTTTATAAATTAGCGATTAACTTTGAAGACGGTGCTATATGACTATAGAAATTATTTTGCTGGCACTTAGTCCTTTATTTATACTTTTTATAAGCTATGAGTTTATTAAACATAGACGCTTCTACGATATAAAGGATAGCTTGGCAAACACAGCTCTTGCCCTGATGCACCAAGGTGCAGACGCGATTGCTTTGCTCGTGTTAATGCCGTTTTTTTACTGGCTTTATGACTATCGATTATTTGATATAGAACTTTCTATAATAAGCATTTTTGGCGCATTTATATTGCAAGACTTTTTGTATTATTGGTTCCATAAAGCATCGCACCATATTCATTGGTTATGGGCCGCACATATAGTTCATCATAGCTCAACAAAAATGAATTTTACTACCGCATTTAGGCAGAGCTTAATGTATCCACTTGTAGGTATGTGGGTATTTTGGCTGCCAATGATATTAATAGGGTTTGACCCTATGATTGTATTTACAGTGGTGGCGCTTAATTTGGCCTATCAGTTTTTTGTACACACGCAAATAGTGAATAAATTAGGCTGGTTTGAAAAAGTATTCAATACGCCATCGCATCATAGAGTGCATCACGCAATTAACGCCGGTTATCTCGATAGAAACTTTGCAGGGGTACTTATTATTTGGGATAAAATATTTGGTACCTACGCTGAGGAAGATGCATCAAAGCCTTGCAAATATGGCATTGTAGGACAACTAAAAAGTAATAATCCACTTACCATTACCTTTCATCAATGGGCTTATTTAATAAAAAGTATCGTCAGTGCTAAAGGCTTAAAAGCAAAAATCAAGGTATTATTTGGTTACCCTACAAGTGCGGTAAAACATAAGTAATAGGTTATTGGCATATAAACGTTTCTCTAGATATATTAATAACTTATATATTTCAGTTGGTTACTAACAGCCATTGAAACTTAATTAAAATATTAACATCTTTTAGATAATTTTAACGTTGAACAAATTATGCTTTAAGAAGGAATTAAACAGTTAAATATTGTCGATACCTCAAAAGGTATACTTAAACAGAATGGCTAAGTATACCTTTAACATTAACCTTCTCTGTGTACTACTCAAGGCATCATGTTCGTCAACATGAATCATTTATTTAATTAAATAGCTCGACTTAACACATTATTCACAAGACTCATGTTGAATGCACATCGTATTAACTTGCGTACATTCCAAACATCGTATTACAACTAACATCGATAGCTCTATTTCACCTTTGCCCTTTCTTCTTCTCTAATCAGTAATATTAATAAAATATAATCCGTTATTGCGATCGTTAAGGATACGATCTATCATATAATCACTAGTAAAATACAATTAAACGATAGTGAGTATCTTATGGCGAGATTATCGAAACAACAGCAAGAAGAGATCAGAGTCAAAATTATCAATACAGCAGTAGAACTATTTAGCGAAAATGGTTTTGAAGCCACAAGCATGAAACAAATTGCCAGAGAAGCAGGTATTGGCGACGCCACTATTTATAAATACTTTCCGAATAAAGACAAATTGATTTACGGGTATTATGGCTTGGTGGCTACAGAAACAGCCAAGCAGTTTTTAGCCGAAGATGATCTTGCCGACTACTCATTACAAGAAAAGCTGCAGCTACTCATCGATATCTATTTGAATAGTTTTTTACCCAATCGAGAATTTGTTTGCGATAGTATCAATATGATAATGCAATCACCGAGCATCTTATTTAAAGACGTTGCACCTGTAAGAGAAGAGTTCGTCGAACTTATTCATAACTTGCTTACAGAAGCAGAGCAAACGGGTGAAATTGCACAATCTCCCTTTACAGATGCTACGGCGAAATTAACCAATGATTACCTATTAGCTGTACTTTTATATTGGGTAAATGATGACTCAGACGAGTTTAGCAATACCACTCAAATGGTAGATATGTCGCTTGCACTTGCCGTAGAAATATTAAAAAGCGGTATCGTCTCAAAGGCAACTGATCTTATTAGCTTTTTTGTTAAAGCGCATCTGTTCCGTTTTATGGGCAGTGGATTTTTGAATAAACTAGTCAGATCAAAATCTTTTGGATTTTAAAAAGTAGCTGAACAAGGTTAAGCATTAACACAGCTCTACATTACATTTTAATAAGTTTAAAAAGGAAGTCACAATGAAAAATTGGCAAGGTAATTGGATTATAACTGTCGCAGCATGTCACACTATATTTGCTTTGATTATGTTTTCAGGAGAATACAGCGCTTTATATAATAACGGTATTATTAATAGTTTAACCACAGACAGCTCAGCTGCAGCAGTATGGTTTTTCTTATTTGGGCAAATACTTTTTATTGTTGGGCTATTAATTAAACATTTCGATCCACAAAATAATCGGCTGATACCATGCTCTATATTACTGAACCTTTTACTGTTAACGCTTGTGGGTATAATCATAATGCCAACATCAGGTTTTTGGCTTGTCTTCCCCCCTATTATTAGCCTATTAGTTAAACATAGAAAAAACGTTAACCAAATTGTAGCGGCTTAACCTATGCAGATTTCAAAAAATGTACCTACCTCTAAATTAAAACGTAGTGCTATTGCTGGTAAAGCGGCAACTAAAATTGGGTTAAAACATTTAGGATACAAAGCAAGAAGCGCCTTTACATCTAAAAGTTTATCGACTGCAAATACAGACCAATTTCAGCAACAACATGAAGAAGAGATAGGTGAGTTAGTTTTTACGGTATTAAGTCAACTGAGAGGTACAGCAATTAAGTTATCTCAGCTACTGAGCATGGAAACAGACATTCTTCCCGAAGCCATTAGAAATAAATTAAAGTTGGCTTGCCATGAAGTCCCTCCGATAAATAGAGCACTCGTTAGAAAGCAAATTGTTCAAGAACTAGGCAATACACCAAAACTTATATTTAAAGAGTTTGATAGCCAAGCTTTTTCTGCTGCAAGTATTGGCCAAGTACACCGAGCGCTATCATTTAACGATGAAAATCTTGCGGTAAAAGTTCAGTACCCAGGCATAGGCGCAACGATTGATAGTGATCTAAAAATGCTAGAGAAACTCTTTTGGTTATTAGCTAAGACCACCAATAGTTTGCCTAAAAAAGAAGTGATCTCGCTAGTATTAACTGAAATAAAAAGTCGACTAACTGAAGAAATAAACTATGAAGTTGAAGCCAACAATCTACATTGGTTTCAGCAAGAAATGAAACTCGACGGTATTGTTATTCCAAAGGTGAAGCAAAGTCTATCTTCAGCTAGAGTCTTATCAATGGAAATGTTAACGGGTGAGCACATCGAAAAGTGGCTAACAAGTAGGCCAAGTCAGGAACAAAGAAATGCATTAGGGCAAAAGCTATTTGATTTTTTTTGGTATTGTGCTCTAACCCTTAAAAAAATACATGCAGACCCACATTCTGGCAACTATTTAGTACTAACAGACCAACAACTTGGCGTTTTAGACTTTGGTTGTGTTCGCAGCCTAAGTGATGAATTTGTTCATAGCTTTACCGATATGCTACCAATAATTGTAGATAGTTATATCTTGGGGAAAAATACCGACAAATTACTTTCTAGCTACCAAGCGCTTAAATTAATTGATGAAAATGTAGATTTAGATACCTTTGTGAAAGAAATACTACCTGACCTACAACGCTATGGTGAATGGCTTGGTCAGGCTTATGCACAAGAAACCTTCGACTTTAGCAATAAAATACCTTGCCCAGGAAAACCTGAAAATACAAACAATGAAGCAATAAAATTTTTATCAGGCATGTATAGCGAACAGCCTTGTTTCGATCGGGCTCACTTAGGTTTAATGAACTTACTAACGCAAATTGGTGCAAACATTAATACCAATTATTTAAGATTTAGTCCGTTAAACCGTATCAGTAAAGTTCTATCAGACCGTAATTAAACACATAATAAAAATGTTTTACCTTTTATTATTCTAAATTATTAAAGAGAGTTTACCCATGAACAGTTATTTTATTATTGCGGGTATTTTAAGTGCCTTTGCTTCCCTATTACATATCGGTTGCATTTATTTTGGTGCCTCTTGGTATCGTTTTTTTGGCGCTGGTGAACAAATGGCAATACTTGCCGAGCAAGGCAGTATAAAGCCCACCATTATCACTTCTGGTATTGTAATGGTGTTAGCTATTTGGTCGCTTTATGCTTTTTCTGCTGCAGGGTTACTGACAAAGTTTCCTTTAATGCGATTAGCTCTTGTCACGATTACCTCTGTATATTTACTACGCGGGATCGCTGGCCTTTTCTTCGCTGTAAATCCTGAGGGTCAATATTTAGGTAATAGCAGTCAATTTTGGTTTTGGAGCTCAGTTATTTGTTTATCTTTTGGTATTGTTCATCTTATGGGGTTAAAACAACGGTGGGCTAACTTATAGTCAATAAATAAAGTTGTATTTAGCAAATACATATTAAAACCTTATCCGTAACTCAATGTATTTATAGATAATATCAAGCAATAACTAATAGATTATCGCTTAATATTTAAAGTATTTATTTAAGCTTTTTCTTCATCTTCTAGTCGAACACCCAAACATCATTTCCGTTGGTATGAATTATTCGTACCCACATGAGAACGATCCAGCGGTGCTTCGTCTAAAAACTTTAAGAACTCTTAAAACTCTTCTTTATTTCATCTGGGAAGCCAACAATAAACGTTGAAAGAATAAGAAGCTCAGGACAAAATTTTTGCCATTTAGTAATACTAAATGGCACTAGGTCTGAGCTAGGTCTACGTTTCATTAACTTAACTTAATGAAACGTAATTATACGCCTATTGCTACTCAGTAAAGCAATATCTAATTACAATCGTTTTTGCCTTGTGCCATTAATGTCGTTATTTTATCAATATGCGGATATTGCTAGCATAATTTAGACGTACCCAAGCTCCTCATAATAATTTTTAACATCGAGGAATTGCTATCATTGATTTGTTACTACGCAGAATGATTGAGATTGGTCTCACATACGACAGTACAGTTTAAAATGGCTATAGTCATATTCACTTGTTTTAGGAAATTGCGTTTCAGTCATAATGCCTGAAATTCAGCCTGCAATGTAATGATCACTTTGTGCGCTTTATAGCTTAGAGTGACTAAATTAATACTTCGGCTCTTAGCCAAAAGCGGAAGTTAGCTTTTGAGTTACTAACGGCAGTTCAGATCCAAAGCGGACTAAATTTACGACTCAAAACTATTCATCCAAACGCTCACTTAGATAAAGAAAACTTATCAGAATAAAAATTATATTTTAATACTTAATCTGTTGTTGGTGACATAAAGAATTAGATGCAACGAGGGCAGCTTTATGATCATACAGTAGACATTAATTTCTTACTTCTATGACACTTAAGCACATTGTGAAATAAGGCATTAATCTTAATCTTGGGTCATTTCAAATAGTACAATTTTTGAATTAGACATCAACCGAATAATTAACAAATATCTTAAAATCGTGTCATAAGGGGCAAATAGGTAATTGCCATTTTGATTGTTAATCATCAATTTTTTCATTTGAATCTCCTGTTATTTTCACAAATCGTTTTATGCACACTTGTTATGCTTTTTTGCACAACTATCCCGACAGAGTATTTGATATATTGTCACTTATTTCCAAGTTAAATAATTTTAGAGGCAATACAAATGGTAGATATGAAAAATAAAGTAGCATTAATCACAGGTGGTTCAACAGGGATAGGGTATGCAGCAGCGAAGTTATTCTTAGAGAACGGAGCAAAGGTAGTGATAGCAGGCAGAAGTAATAAGGCTGGCCAAAATGCGTTATTGAGCCTACGAAAAATAAGTGAACATGTTGAGTTTATCTCTGCTGATATCTCAGAGCCTAAAAGTGTCAAAGCATTAGTCAGTAATACAGTTGAATTATTTGGCAGACTTGACATTGCTTTTAATAATGCAGGTATTGATGGCACTTTCGCTTCAATAACAGAAATAAACGATGAAGATATGGATGAAGTGATTAATATTAACCTTAAGGGCGTCTGGTTATGCTGCAAATACCAAGTAAAGCAATTTAAAGCACAGCAATCAGATGGTGTTATTGTTAATACATCTTCTTGGTTATCAAAAGGCGCTTTTGCTGGTTCAAGCGTATATTCGGCTAGTAAGGCTGCACTAGACGGTATGACTCGCGCTTTAGCGGTCGAATTAGGTCCTGAGGGTATTCGTGTTAATAATGTTAATCCTGGTTACATTAAAACGCCAATGTTATCTAGATTCTTTGACCCAGAAAGTGAAGAAGCGCAACCGTTTAAAGCCCATGCGCCAATGCAAAGGTTTGGTGAAGCAGAAGATATAGCAAAATCAGTCGTGTGGTTGAGCAGTGAAGGTGCTTCTTTTATCTCTGGAGAAACTCTATTAATTGACGGGGCCTTGTCAGTTGGAGGACAACGTTAGTTATTATGTGACGACAGCCTTTCAGAAAAATATCTTTTCAAATCTGCTTGTAAAAAATCAATCAGATTTGATGAGATATGAATAACTTATGAGTAATTGTAGCCTTAGCCGTATGGACGCAATTACTCTCTCAAATTAATGTTATATAATATATATTTAAGTTAATATATTGATTTACTAATGACTTCAAATGATAAATAACTTATGACTAATTGGGACGACATTCGCTATTTTTTAGCCGTAGCTCGTTGCGGAAATTTAAGTACTGCTGCGAAAGAGTTAGGAGTAAATCATTCGACCATTTCACGTCGTATTCAAGCAATGGAGGAACGGCATGGTGTTCGGTTATTCGAACGACTTCCTAGTGGTTATGAAATGAATGCTGCCGCCAGTTCTATTTATGAATTAGCATTAGAGCTTGAGGCAAAAAACCAACAAGTGTTCCGCCATTTATTTGGTCAAGATAATCGTTTACAAGGTGAAATCAATCTCACCATGCCACACGATATTTTTGACTACATCTTATCTAATGACCTAGTTGAATTTAAACAGCGTCAACCAGATATATTGCTAAATTTATTCGTTGCAAAAGGGGTGAAAAACCTTGCTGCACGTGAAGCTGATGTTGCGATAAGATTAACGGCAGAGCCCCCAGATTATTTAATCGGTAAAAAAGTGGCCAACTTACAACATGGTATTTACGCCCTTGCTGACATGGACTTAACTACGAAAGCTTCCATCATTACATGGAACGGTGAGTCTGACTTACCTGACTGGGCAAAAGAACATTATCCCGATGCAAGAATTGCAATGCGCGTTGATGATTTATATTCCATGTATGCGGCAGTAAAATCAGGTGTGGGTATTGCAAGAATGCCTTGTTATTTACCTGATGTAATAGGTGACTCTTCTGTTAGAAGACTGCCAATTAAAATACCGCTTTCTCAATGGGGCGTTTGGGTATTAAGTCATGTAGACCTTCGCAATACTGCGAAGGTTAGATGTTGTCGAGAATTTTTAACAGAAGGATTAGTGCAACGAAAGTCACTTTTTGAAGGCGGTGAATCTCAATTCAAAAACTAAAACTTAGACCAGTAGCATGAATGGTAAACGTGAAATCAAAGGGGCCATTTAGCACTGCATTTAGCGTTAAATTCATATCTTTAATAATTATTTTACAATGGTTAAATCCTTCGTCATCAGAAACGTAACGGCTATATTTTAGTTTTTTTAGCTGAATGACGTTCATTTTATTCTTTCATTATTTATATATGTTGGAACTGTCTTTGCCAGCATAATGTTCAATAACGACTACCTACAACAGTGTATTTATCTGATAACTGAGTCAATGTCGCCAATTCTTTTGTTGAAAGTTGAATTTCCATGCTTGCCCAATTCTGTTCAAGATAAGGCACGCGTTTAGTACCTGGTATAATAGCAACATCTTCACCTTGTGCGAGTAACCAAGCGAGTGAGATTTCCGCTGAACTAGCTCCTTTATTGGCAGATATCAAACCAATTTGATTAATTAGTGCTTTATTATTTTCTATCGCTTCGCGCTGGAATCTTGGGTTGTCTAAGCGCCAGTCGCCAGCTTCTAAATCTGAACGTTGCTTAATACTACCACTAAGAAAACCACGTCCCATCGGACTATATGCAACAAATCCTATCCCTAGTTCACGAGTTATCGGTAGTATATTTGTTTCAACATCTCTAGACCATAATGAATACTCGGTTTGTAATACAGAGATGGGGTGTGTTTTGTGCGCGCGTTGTATCTGCTCTGGTTCAGCTTCAGACAATCCTAAATATCTTACTTTTCCTTCTTTTACCAAATCGGCCATGGCACCAACAGTATCCTCAATGGGGACATTGGGATCAATGCGGTGCTGATAATACACATCAATATAGTCTGTATTTAGGCGTTTGAGCGATGCTTCACAACTGGCTTTGACATAATCAGGGTGACTATTAGTACCTAACCAATCACCTTGTTCGTTACGGCTTATACCAAACTTAGTTGCCAATGTAATCTTGTCGCGTTGACCGGCTAATGTTTTGCCTAATAGTACTTCATTAGTAAAAGGGCCATACATATCTGCTGTATCCCAAAACGTACAGCCTAGTTCAATCGCACGATTGAGTACCGAGAGATTGTCTTTTTGATTATGTTCACCATAAAATTCTGACATCCCCATACAACCTAAGCCAACAGCAGGTACGATTAAACCTTGTTTACCTAATGATGTACTTTTCATTTTGTATCGCTCTTGAGTTATTGATATACAGAAATAGTTACGTCTGCCGCCGCAAGACGAATAGGCACAATCGCCTGATATGAATCACTATTGAGTGCCTCATTAAGCATATCTAAGTTGGGAAACTGCATCACAACTGAAAAATCATGACTTTTTATGTCTTGGTTATTCGTTTGTAATGTTCCCTTAGCAACTAGTTCACCGCCAAAAGAAATGAAAATTGACATTGCTTTGCTCGAATAATCTTGGAGTTTTAGCTCATCTTTAATTTTTACTTGCGCTACATAAAATGCTGTCATTAGTATTTACCTGAATATTTGTGAAAATTGCCGCTGATAACAAATATCAGCGTTCTCAAAAATCTTATTTTAAACCCGGGCCATCACTGGATAATCAGTATAACCTTCCTTTTCGGATGTATAAAAAGTTGTTCTATCCGGCTGAGCCAACTCAGCGTTAGCATGAAATCTTTCTACCAGATCAGGGTTAGCAATAAACGGTGAACCAAAAACAATCGCTTCCGCTTCATTATTGGCCAATGAGTCATTTGCTGTCTCTTTGGTAAAACCACCGTTAATGATCAAATTTCCATGATAGTTTTCTCGTAATATTGGAGTTAAATAATCTAACGTAGCCACAACATTTTCAGAGTCGGGTTTAGGTTCCAAAATATGCACATAGGCTAAGTTAAATCCATTTAGTAAGGTCACAGCACGAGTAAAAGTTGCCTTAGGATCTGAGTCTGTAATTCCCCAAACATTATTGCTAGGCGAAAGTCTGATACCGACTTTTCCTGAGCCAATCTCCTTGCAAACAGCATCGACTATTTCCATCATGAAACGTAAACGGTTATCAATAGAACCGCCATATTCGTCTTCTCGCTTATTAATGCCATCACGGGTAAATTGATCAACTAAGAAACCATTAGCACCATGTATTTCAATACCGTCTATACCAGCATCGATTGCACGTCTCGCAGCATCGACAAACTGTTGTACTACATCGCCAATTTGTGATTTTGTTAATGCTCTTGGCACTGCAAATTCACGATCACGTCCTTTGGGTGTGGTCAACGAGCCTTGCTGTTGCACCGCAGAAGAAGAGACAGGTAATTCACCATCGAGAAAGTCAGGATGTACGATACTCCCCATATGCCAAAGCTGAACAAATATCCGTCCGTCTTTTTCATGTACGGCATTAGCAATGTTTTTCCAGCCATCCTGTTGTTCACCACTATAAATGCCAGGGGCATTCATCCATCCTAACCCACTCTTGGCGACAGCTGTTGCCTCAGCGATAATAAGACCAGCACTGGCGCGTTGACCATAATACTCTGCCATCATTGCATTCGGCACGCCATTTTCAACGGCGCGACTGCGCGACAAAGGTGCCATAAAGATTCTGTTACTTAGTTGATAGTCACCTAAAGTAATTGAGCTGAAAATGTTATTCATAATATATCCTGAGACAAGCCAATGTTGCCCGAGTTTGTTAATTTTTTAGTATAAACAGCAAGCAAATGCACACATGAGTGAAAGTCAAATGCTTGTTGTTGGCTACCAGAGTATTACTTATCTTCTATGAACTAAGAAAATTCACTTTTGTATACTTGACCAATAACAGGATGATCTAATAGACGTTGTAAATAGTTGGCAAGGTGTGTGTACTTTTCAGTGAGAGAGTCTTTCAAGATCATTTGCCAATGGATAGCAACGCCTAGATATAGATCTGCGATGCTTAACGCTGAACCTGCTAAGTAATCGTTGTCGGCAAGTTGTTCATTGATAATCGTAAACAGACCATGTAGAGCTGCTTCTGCTTTTTCTTTAACATCAGTTTCGTCATTTCCATAACGAGCAGGAACAAATGCACGCGCAAAATTAGGGTGGACATTAGAATAAACAAACATCATCCATTTTAGTGCTTGAGCACGATTCATAGTACCAACTTCAGGTAACAAGTTGGCAGCAGGTGCTACTTCGCTGATATATTGCAAAATAGCTGCACCTTCAGTAATGATATCGCCATCAACAATAAGAGCAGGTACTTTGCTTAACGGGTTGATTTTTACGAATTCGGGAGCAAACTGCTCGCCGTCTTGGGCGTTAACAATTTTAACTTCGTGTTCTAATCCGCTTAGTGCTAAAGCTGCTTTCACCGCTAAAGAACAAGAGCCTGGTGCATGGTATAAAGTAATCATAATTATTTCCTCATCTGTTTGAATTGAGGTAATGCTTCTTTGTGAATATTCTCAAAATTTGCATATTGTCTGTGCATAATTGCAATGAATATTATTACTAGACTTTCTGCTTTTAATTTACAGATTACTTACAGTGGCAATTATTGTCTAAATAATAATTGGATAATATGGATTAACAAATATGGTTATTAGCTTACAATTTCTATTTACAGTCGTGTAATTTCTAATTGATTTTATTTACTGCTAGAGCAGAGACGTATTCGATGCCAGTTCTGTAATTAAATATAATACTCTTATCGTTGTTTTAGCTGGTAGGATTAATATTCCAAGGCCAATGCTACTTTGATTCAAAACTGGGAATAGTGGCGCTTCATTCTATATAGGAAAGGGGGCAATAGTACCCACGTATATACTAATGTCAGCTATTCTTGAAGAAAGTGTACAAAACAGTGAGTGGAGTTAGGAACGATCTCTCCATAAAGATTTAGCGATTATATTTAAAGTAATACTGTCTGACTTTAACTAAACTGTTTACCTAAAGAACAGCCAATAGCTAACGCCTTTTATGCACAAAGAATAATCGTTTCAAGTTGAGCATTGAACGACGGCAATGGTGGCATTGTTCACACTCAGGCTGAGCGACTTACGGGAAAAAATAACATCATAAAAAGTCCCATACACTCATCTATGGGGAACGTCCGCTATCTTATCTTTTCTGACTATTTTGAGGTTGATTGTTCATTAATAAAATCGTCCGCTTTGTGGCATGAGAAGTCATTACTTCAGTTAAATAAATGGGGTCAGGTACACTTTAATGTTTTGTCGCGGTGGCGACGACACCCAAAGGGAGACTGTCTCCGGCCTCCCTTTGGAATCCCTCGGAGCTGCTAACAAACGTATTCTTCAATTCACTCAAGTGTATTCGACGTAACAGCAATGAAGGCACATCCATGTGCCGACATCGCTTTGTTCATCATCCATGATGAACATACGTGAACACTTTTAATCATTTCAGCGTTTGTTCAAGCAGATCTGGTGCTTGTTGATCTTGTGTCATTTCTAACGAGTAAAAAGCTCTACTATTAGTTTGATGAAGCAGAGCATCCAAAATCTTCCAATCCCATCTCAGCTTTGAAAGTTTAATTTTGATCAGCAGTTCATCGATGACGGCCATGGATGGCCAGAACTGACGTCGCGCAGGGACGAGCATTCGTCAGGAATCGATAACTGCAAAAAGTTTAACTTTCAGTTTTAGCTGAGCGGGCGCCACGGGGATTCCAAAGGGGCTTTTGGCGTGTAACGCCCCTTTGGGTGCAGTCGCCACCGCGACACGAAGCAGAGGAGGTAGCTCCAAACGTATCGTTTATTACCGATCAAAAGGTATCAAACGACACTGTGATTCCGCCAGGGGAAATTATCCTAACTCAAAGGTAGTGATACCAAAGATTTTTTCACTACAAATATCAGGTAGGCCTTTTTGGTACATTCTTGCAGTGGCAAAAACAACAGTCATACCGAGTGATTTGGCAAGATGAACAGCATCTTTATTGTTTTCAGGTACATCTAGCAGGACACTCTCCCCAGAAATATCCTTTTGTAGAGCTGTGAGTAATTGCTTGGCTATATCAATATTATCAGCAAATAAAGGGCCTATTTTGTAGCCTTCACTACATTGACGCCTGACAGCAAAACCTTTAATTTTACCGTTAGATTTAAAGAGTACTGACTTGCCGTTCTCTTGAGTTATCCAAGCCTTAATAAAGTTATCCCTTGGAGCAGGAAAACATTGTCTGTCATAAGTGAGGAGCTCAGGCATATCACCAGCAGTTATGCTGCTAATACTTGTTGAGTCGTAGACTGTAGCAGAGGCAGTAAACTGATAGCGCTTATTTTGATAATAGGGCAAATAACCAATGCGCTGATATATTTCAACGTTCTCTAATACGCCATCAATGCCTATATTACGGTTTGCACAATAGTTAAGCCGATGCTTGGTAAGCTCAAGCCCATAACCTTTGCCACGATGCTCGGGAGCAACAATATAAAGGCCACAAAAAGCAAAACTGTTGTCATAGACAACCGCACTGCCAACAGCTACTAGCACACCCTCAACTTCTC
>Ga0209396_1003443_pt1 | contig 15990 bp, 9 predicted proteins | sample GOMGulsemesocosm_6_FD_184638 | JGI IMG/M metagenome (GOLD analysis project Ga0209396, IMG submission 184638) | Methane-oxidizing microbial communities from mesocosms in the Gulf of Mexico - GOM8C Gulf of Mexico (SPAdes) (version 2) | ecosystem: Environmental > Aquatic > Marine > Cold seeps...
AACCATCAATCTTGCCTTCATCGCCAGTGAAGTTACCTTCTTCGTTTCTTTCAAAACGGTCACGGTCACTAACGTGTAAATAACTAAATGAAAGGCTGGATTGCTCTGTTGGAAGCCAGTTCAGCACGATAGTGCCTTTAGGTGCTGATATTTGACGACCACCTAAATAATTATCTGTGCCTTTGTGTTTACCTTCAACATAACTATAAGTTCCTGCAATGTTAAGCTCATCAGAAAACTGGTAATTTGCAATACCTTCAAAACCCCATATCTCTTGAGGAGCACGTTGTGTGATGTAAATACCGGTTTTAGGATCTAAAACACTGCGGGAGCCTAGATCAGAATTACTTTTATACGTTGTTAATTCAACGCGTAATTGTTGATACTCACTAACAAAACCTAACTCAAGGTTATCAATGATTGCGGCTTCAGTTTGAATGAGTGAAATATCACTTACTGTTGCCGAACGTAATAAACTACCTAAATCAGGGATGTTTGAACCCTCTGAATAGCTAATGTAAGGACTAAATAATGGGTGAGCGTTATATCTAAAACCAAGATTAAAAGTTGTTGCATCAAAATCTATAGAGCCACCAGTTACTGCCAATGGTACTGAACATTGGTCGGCACTACGGCATAGTTTTAAGGTATTATAATTATCAACTTTGATATCCATATTTTCATGGCGAATACCTGCTTTTAGAATGAAGTCATCAGAAAATACTAACTTGGTTTGTAGGAAACCAGCCAAGTTATTCATATCCATTTCAGGTACCCAAAGACGACCATCAACCATAGGTTGTGAGGTAACATCATTTAAGGCATCAACTCCATAAATAAAGGTTGCTTCTATGTTGTCCCATTCTACCTGAGAATTAAGGGTTGCACGCAAGCCTTGTTTTTCCGACTTGATTAACGACTGACCACCAGCTAAACCTAAATCTGGGTTTGATAATACCGTTGAATAGAAGAAAACGTTTTCAATCGATTGTTTGTAAAAATCCAAATCCATTTGAGTATTAGCAAAGACTTCGGCATCAGTATATTTCAACTGGAAGTTATGATTACCACGAGGCCCCTGAGCTACTGCATTACTAGGCGTATTGTTTGCATCTTTAATCGCGTAAGTCTTCTCTCCTTTGTTGATGTCGCCAATAACATCTATCCAAGCGCTATCTTGTTGTGATTCATAATAATTGTAGGTAAATAGTACACTTTTATCTTCATCAAATTGATAAGCTATTTTAGTAAAGTAATTTTGTGACTCTGCTTCAGAGAGTCCATATTGTGTACCTAGTGCATCGCCATCGGCATCACGTAAAACCCCATTTTCTTCTACGCTAGCACTGGCTATATAGCTAAAATTATCAATTTCACCGTAAGCTGTTGTTGTGAACTTAGTACCTACAGAGTCCTCAAACTCAACAGCACTGAATCGGCTTGATAAAGTGGTATCTAAATTAAATTTATCATTGGAACCTGGTCGTTTTGTGATGTAGTTGATGATACCGCCAGCAGCGCCATTACCATAAATAGAGGTTGCTCCCTTGATCACTTCAATGCGCTCAATCACACTAGGGTCGAGTGTTCTCATGCCTAATGCGCCATTTCGTAATGGTGTAGATTGCGGTACTCCATCAATCATCACTAGGGCAGCACGACCTCGCAGCGTTTGTGCAAAGTTACTGGAAGTACCATTTGCAGCTGAAATACCTGGCACATACATAGTTAAAATACTTTGTATATCCGAAGAAATGTTTAATTGATTTTCGATATCTTTTTGACTGATAATTGTTACAGAGGAGGGGACTTCATCAATACTTTCAATAGCTCGGCTACCTGTAATTAAAATACGTTCGATATTAGTCTCTTGTTCTGAATTATTAACTGAAGCAGTGTCTGCATAAACGCTATTGGCAATGAGGAGAGCAAGCGTTGTGAAGCTAGTTTTTAACATTTAATTTCCATTTTAATGGTTAAGTTACAAATTCCGGCAGATCTTAATGAAAATGATTATCAGTTGCAACTGTTTCGTCTGAATTTGTAAAAAATAACCTGATTTTAGTTAAAAATTAAAATAGTCATTAAAATCATTGGGTAACATAAAATTGAATGGTTTGTTGCGGGGGGAGCACTTTTGTGAAGATTAGCTTTAGAGTTTAAGGATATTCGAACATTTTTAAGTAAAACCGAACATAAATAACTAGTTTATATTCTAAGTATCATGTAACTGACTGATAAATAGCTATAAAATATAATAAGCGTATTTGGCATAAAACTTTCAATAGTCTAGTTAATATTTGCATTTTGTTCATATTAACTCATTTAATAGCACTAATTATTGACAAGGATATTTATGAAACACACCTTATTCGTCGCGATACTGATTACTATTTTTACGGTAAGTTCACAAGCCAATGAACAACAAGCTGCTACTGAGAAGCCTTCATCAAGCTTACTTACCTTACTCACAGAAAAGCAGTGGATTCATGGCTCAGAAGATTGTGATACTAATGAAGATCCTGGCCTTGACGTTTTTCAATACGATGAATCAAGTTACATACTGCGCCAAAGTAAATGTCTAAGCTATGAAGCTCCCTTTATTTATGTATTACTGGGAAATGAAAAAACAATTGTGATAGATACAGGGGCTACAGCAGATGCTAAAGCATTTCCATTGTATCAAACGGTATTGTCTTTACATCAAAAGTACGCTGAAAATCACTCACTTGATGAACGCGAGATATTGGTTATACATTCTCATAGCCATAGCGATCACTATAGTGGCGATGAGCAATTTATAGGTAAGCCAAATGTCACCGTGGTGGCAGCAAACAGTGAAGTTGTTGACGACTTTTTCGCTTTTGACAAAGGATTGAATCAACAAATCGCCCTTGAGCTTGGCGGGCGCAGTATTACCATTATTCAAACCCCAGGGCACCAAGATGAAGCTATTACCATTTACGATGCACAAACCAAGTGGCTGCTTAGCGGCGATACTTTCTACCCAGGTTATGTCTACGTTAAAAATTGGGATGCATACAAAGATAGTATCGCTCGTTTAGTATCATTTTCTAACTCTCACTCTGTTAGTGCTATTTTAGGTGCTCATATTGAAAGGAAGAGTAAGGTCGGAGAATACTATGAAGTAGGAACTATTTACCAACCACAAGAATCGTCATTGGTATTAATGCCAAGCGATTTAATTGCTTTAAATGAAAAATTAAAAAAAACTGACACCGCAAAAAAAATATCCCTGGACGGATTGATTGTTGAACCATTAGGTTTTCTACCAAAACTGATCACTAATGTTGTTGGCTGGTTTATCGGGTGAGTAAATAAGTTATGAATTTCTAGCGAGTGAATAATAGTCTGGATGCTGTTACTTCACTGGCTGTATTACCTTCATTTATCTGTTTTATAGGAGAAAGTTGTTCGTTTCTTTGATGAAATCGCCAGTAATTAAAAACCTCCATAGTTTCTCCTTATTCTTATTGTATCTTTCCCGCATAGTCACTTTACTATCAGTAAAATTCAAAATTTATAATAAGGAATATTCACTTGTCTACTCTCTTTTTTAGTTTCATTCGTAAAGTCTTTTTAGCCACTGCACTTCTAGGTGCTGCAAACAGTCACGCTGGCTTAATTGTCATTTCAGGTGAGCTAGTGGGCGCTACGGGTGTTGTTATCTCTGGTCTTGGTACCTATGATGTATCTTTTGAAGATGGTACTTGCGCCAGTGTATTCACTGGTTGCGATGAATTATCAGATTTCGGTTTTGCTAGTGTTGATCAAACTATTTCTGCTGGCCAGGCACTACTTGAGCAAGTGTTTGTTGACAGTGAAATTGGCCTGTTTGATTCTATCCCTGCATTAATCAGAGGCTGTGAAGATGACAATAAGTGTATCGCTTTGATACCAAATAAACTTACCGAAAGCTGGGTTTTTAGCCAAAACATTGTCAATTCTACCAGCGAAAGTGATGATAAAGTTAGTTGGAGTTCAAACTTAGGGTTTGAGCAAAGCATTGTTGGAAGAAGTAATACAACTTTTGCGGTATTCACTCAGGTAGTAGCTGTTCCTACGCCAGCTAGTGCGGTGTTATTTGGCTTTGCCTTAATAACTTTAGTCAGCTTTAAACGAAAAAGATAATACTAAAACATATTATAGAAGGGCTAACCTGTAGCCTTTTCTATATCTCAGTCGTTTATAATTTAGCTGGTTATTTATTCATATTCAGTAGTAAAAGTCTCTTCATAACGATGGGAGTACAGCTGAAATGTTTTTCAGAAGATTTCTAAGGACAATCTTGTAGTGCTAGGTCGCTTTGCGCTTTTAGATAACCATTAATCTTGTGATGTTCTGGGCTCCAACCTTGTAAAAAACGATGAAAGTCAGCATTAGCAAAGCTGTATAACTTGCGCCATTCTGCTTCTAATGCAGGAACATTGATATCTGGCTGATATTTATGACACGCCAGTCCTAAGACTTTAAAGTAATAATCAAGTAACTCATCATGTAACCGTGTTAAATCATCAGCTGTTAAGCAGCTACCTAAAAAATAGGCGAGATCTTTGACTCCAACCCCTTTGCCGACATACTGAAAATCAACAGCGGCAACACGGCTAATTTTGTTGGACACTTGCTCGGTCAATTTGTTCGTTAGATTACCCTCGACTTTAGCTACACCCCTGGAAGTTAAATCACAGAAACAAAAATTAGCTAATTTGGCATCACCATGCACAACTGTTTGATAACGCGCATTATTGAGCTTACTATCGACAACATGTGCCGCTTTTTTTAAAGGGCTATCTGCCATATTATTAAATTCATCTTCTCTTGTCTTTAAATGCCAATAGGTACCGACAGGCCATAAATCATTTGCTTGATGGCCAATAAAACGTGCATGAAAGTGTGCTAGCCAACTTATAACCGCTTTAATATCGGTTAACGACAAAGGGGACTCTTTATCGGCAAACCCTAAGTGCTGTAAGTCTTCCATAACAAGGGTTTGTCCCGATTCACTTGCCAGCGGTTTTGAACAGGCAATGATTTGCGGAACATAACAAGCTTGCGGGCAGTGCTGAGCATAGCTTTGATAAAAATTGGCTTCAATTTTATAAGAGGTTAATTTACGTAGATGCCCTACTTCACTATGCCAACCACGAGGGTGAGTGACCTGTTGCGGAGGAGATACTGATTTAACTATCACTGAGGCTGCTCGCATAGGGCTGTAATAACGCGTGATTTCTCCATAACCACTCCACAATGCTTGCAGGCTTTCTGTATAAGTTAATTGCGGATCGTCTAACAAGCGTTGAATAGTTTTAAGCAAAGGTAATCCATTTGGTCATAAGTAGTTTAAGAGTATACCTGAGTTTATCTTGTGAACGTCACCAACCGACTAACTTAAAATAATTAGTAAAAGAGTCAATGTTAATGATGTGGGCAATGGCAGCAATATAAATAAAAGGGGGAAAGCGCGAAATAGCTCAGTTATGCATTGTGGAATCTATAGTCTCTCCTGATAATAATTTTACCCTAGCTTTTAAATAACCAACATTAGTATAATTAAAACCACAGACCTTACTTTACTATATCCCATGTTATCTATTGAGCAATTAGACTTTCCATTATCAAATGATTCATCGTTATCAATTCAGCAATTATCTTTAGAAAAAGGTGAATCGCTGCTCGTTTTAGGCGATAACGCCAGTGGAAAATCAGTATTAGCGCAAATATTGGCAGGTGAAATAACTAACTATCAAGGCAGTGTTAGCTTAACTGAAAAATTCACCACATTAAGTTTTGAATTAGAAGCGCAAACCTTAGCGCAAGACCGTCTAAATGATCGCAGTGATTATATGAGTGAAGGGGTAGACAATGGCCGTACAGCGCTTGAAATAATTATTGATGATAATGCTTTTGTACAAAAAAACTTAGATGAAATAATTACCTTGTTAGCGATTGAAAAATTGCTCGAAAAGCCCTTCAAAATATTATCTACGGGTGAAACACGAAAAGTATTAATGGCTCGAGCTTTGATGTTGAAACCGCAAGTCATGTTACTAGACGAGCCTTATGCGGGCTTAGATATTGGCTCGCAGGCACATTTAAGTACTGTGCTTAATTCATTGGTAGCTCAGGGGATTAGCATTGTTTTATTTGATTTTTATCATCAAAGCCTACCCAGTAGTATTGAACATTTAGTTTACATGCAACAGGGTGAGATAATACTTTCAGGTAAACGAGCGGAAGTTATCGCAAGCAAGCAGTGGCAACAACTCAATGAAAACCATTATAGTTTGCCCCATCATTTACCTGATTGCTTACAGTACGATAGCCTTGATAAAAATAAAGCATTGGTGTCTGTTAATAATGTTTCAGTTAGTTTTGATCAAAAGCCAATATTTAATGCACTGAACTGGCAATTCGAGCAAGGTCAGCATTGGCGTATCATTGGTCCAAATGGCTGTGGTAAATCAACTCTGTTAGCTATGATTTCAGGCGACAGTCCAAAAGCCTACGGTAAAGATATTCATTTATTTGGCGTAAAACGTGGTAGTGGCGAGTCTATTTGGGATATAAAACGGCATTACGGTTTAGTGAGCGCTCAATTGCATCGAGATTACCGGGTATCAACAACACTCATTAAAGTGGTACTTTCGGGTTTTTACGATAGCATTGGTTTATATGATAGCCCCAGCCGACAGCAAGTTATTATTGCTCGTCAATGGTTAGTATTGTTAGGACTAGAGCAGCATGAAAATACCTATTTTAACCAACTTTCATATGGTGAGCAGCGCTTAGTGTTAATTGCACGTGCAGTAGTGAAATTACCTATGATTTTGATTTTAGATGAGCCATGCCAAGGCTTAGATAATCATAACCGTGATAAAGTTTTAGCATTAATGGATTATATTGCTGCAAACAGTAAAACCCACCTTTTATTTGTCAGTCATGACTTAAGAGATCAGCTTGAGTGTATCACTCATGAGCTTGAGTTTGTCATACAAAGCAGTGATGAAATAAGGGAAATAGCTGATGAACCACTCTCAGGTTACGTTGCTAAAACAACGAAAAAATAGCGAAATATGTTTAGCTACAACACTTTGATAAGTGTGCACTAATGTTGACTGAGAATAGGGACATTTTCGGTATTAGGTAGAATATGTGCTATTGGCTTTATTATTTGTTATTCATTTAGCGACGTTCAAAACAAGAATAATTTTTGATAAAGTAAAATTACAAATCAATAATGGGTACTGAAATATCATAACGTAAACCTTTATTAGGCTCACTTTGCACGGAAATTTTTCCATGTAGAGTTGAGGTAACTAAGTTGTAAATGACATGAGTACCTAAGCCGCTGCCACCGCTACCTCTTTTGGTTGTGTAAAAAGGTTCAAATAACATTTTTACCTGCTCTTCACTTAAGCCCTTACCATTGTCTTGATAACAAATACTATAACTAGCTATCTCTTTAACAATCGTCATTTTTATATAACCTTTTTCTTTATTATTCAGGCCATGAATAATTGAATTATTAATCATATTGTTGAGAATTTGAGAAATAGCACCAGGTATTGTTTCAATGATTAAGTTATCTGGGCACTCGACAATAACGTCATGCGGAGATTTTTTTAAAATTGGACGCATTGAAAGTAATATTTCTTCAATATAGTCTTTCATATTTATTTCACGCGCCGCTTCTGAAGATTGGTCAACCGCTATTTCTTTAAAGCTATTTATTAATGTCGCCGCTCTTAATGTATTTGATTCTATGATGGTGCACGCTTCATCGACATCTTCAAAAAAATAATCAAGGTGCTTATCTGAAGCAGTCTCATTTGTTATTTTATTTTTCAACGTTTTGTATTGATGATGTAAATTAGTTATTGCTGTGACACATATGCCTATGGGAGTATTTATTTCATGAGCAATTCCAGCAACTAAATTGCCAAGAGAGGCCATTTTTTCTTTCTGTACTAACTCTTCTTGTGCATCTTTGAGCGTTTTCATCATTTCTTCTAACGCTGAATTTTGATTTTTGATGAGTGTTAGGCCACTTTCAAGAGACTCTTTATCTGCAATTTCTTTATTTATAAATTTTCGTTGTTGAAGCACAATCGCTAAGTTAGAAGCGACAAAAGAAAGTAACTGCAGATCATGTTCATTATACATATTGTCGTTTGAATAACTTTGTATGATGATGATGCCCATGATGTCTTCGTTGTTAGCAATAGGTGCGCCCATCCAGCTTTCACTTAAAGAACCGATAATATGTGAAATTTTACCTTGTGCCTGTAGATCTTTTTGCTCCTCACTAGTAAAAAGACAGGGCCTGTTTTCTCTAATGATGTAAGAAGAAAGTCCTTCCCCAATAGGCATGGTTGTGCCGATGACTACTTTATCTTTTTCATCGATAAAGTAGTCAAACACAATAAGCTCATCAACGGGGTCATATAGAAATATAGCAATATTTTTGACATAAATTATTTCAGAAATGATCTCGTGGATGTTTCTATAAATTTGAGGTAGGGTTAATTTAGACAATACAAGTGAAGAAATTTTTAACAGGGCACTGATTACATTGAGGTCTGTTTTGTTAGAAACTTTAGGTAAATTCATATGATTATAAACCATCACTTTTTGTCAGTTTATTATTTATTTCAATAATATCGTCAAGTTTATTCAGAAGCGCAGCGACAACTTTAGGATCAAAATGTTTATTTTTTTCTTCCTTAACTAAGTTTAAAATATCCTCTAAGACCCAAGGCTCCTTATAACAACGCTTATGAATTAGTGCGTCAAATACGTCGGCTACGGCTACTATTCGGGCAAAAATATGAATGTCTTCACCCTTGAGCCCTGTGGGGTAACCTGTACCATCATATTTTTCATGATGTTGTTGTGCGATGATGGCTGCAGCATTTAATATTGGCCGTTCAGAGCCCGATAGGATATCAAATCCCACCTGAGCATGTTGTTTCATGACAGTCATTTCTTCTTCGGTTAATTTACCGGGTTTTAATAAAATACTGTCCGGAGTCGATATTTTACCGACATCATGCATTGGCGTGGCTTGCTTTAATATTTCACAGTCGCTTTCAGATAAACCTAGTTCTTTCCCCAGTGTGTAGCAAAATTCTGATATGCGTTTAATATGATTACCGGCTTCTTTTGAACGTGACTCTACTGCATTACCTAATCGATTGATTAAATCTTCTTGAGTTTTTATTATTTCTTCATTGAGTAATAAATTATCAAAGGCAATGCCTATGCTATTTGAAAATAAATTAAGTAATTGAACGTTGATATCAGTTAGTTTCTCAATTTGAATGCCTTTTAGGTACAGTAAACTTTCTTGATCACTCTTGGAGGGGAAATAAGCAACATAGTGGTCACCTTCATAAACACTCCCTTGTATTTTCCTGGCTTTATCCAATAGCTTAATCGCTCTGGGATCTAAAATATTATTGAATGAAATATTGCCGCATTCAGCAATTATTTGATAATCGTTTGCGTAGCAAATCGTGCCAGCCCCATCGACGGCTTTTATTAAAGCGCCTTTTTGATCTACGTGTATTAAGGAAATAACTTGTTGTAATAAACCATTAAAAAATTGTTTTATAGTTTTCTTCTCAAGTAAGTCAGTTGTCGATTCAATAACCTGCTGTAAGCCCATTCTATAAGCTCTTTCATACGTTATAGATTGGTCTATTTTAATCAAATCACGATAAGCTCTTAACGCAGTTACGACAGAGGTGAACAACTTAGTTCTATCGAGCTCAGTTTTTTGTTTGTAGTCGTTAATATCATAATTCATAATAACTTCTTCTTCAGGAGCCTGCCCAGGCTGCCCAGTTCTCAGTATGATACGTGTAAAAATATTCTTTTTTTCTTCTCGCAGCCATTTAGCAACCTGTAAACCAGCGTCATCGGTTTCCATAACCACATCAAGAAATATGAGCGCTATATCATCATTTTCCTCGAGTACCTTTTTTGCTTCATTTGAATCAAATGCACTTAAAAATTCGACACCTCGCTCTTCTAATTCAAAGCGCTTTAGGGCCATTTTAGTGACTGTGTGTATGTCTATTTCATCATCAACAATAAGTATTCGCCAAGGTTTTAATGATGATTTTGTCTCTTCACTTTTAAGCAATGTGAAAGGCATATTTATGATACTAATTATTGGAGTGATAGATTTAGCTTAGCTTGAATTATTTAGAAGTAAAAAATAATAGCTATAAATACCAGAATAATTAATAGGGTAGCTTCAATTGATGTAGCTCAGCTTGCGAGGAGTGTAGCGCTTTTGGGGTATAAGAACGTGGTAGTTTATTACTTGGAAAGTGAGCTATTAAGTTATCTAAATTAGCCAAAATACCTTTGTTTTTGGTGTGTACTTAATTTTTTACATGGTGTCACTTGTTATACGCGTAAAATTAATGAAAAACTTCTCAGACTTACATAAAATACAGCGATAATAATAGAGGGAAGAATGATGAAAGTTAAAATGAAAAAAACATATTTAGCGGCGGTAATCGCAGCAAGTTTAACATTAACCGCCTGCATGGCAACTTCTGGTGATTCAAGCAATAGCGCGTCAGTGCAATCATCTCAAAACAGTGAAAATAAAGTGTTTAGCCAAAAATACTTATTTAAAGAGTTATCAAATGGTTTGCGTGTATTGGTTGTGAAAACTGATTACCCAGACCTTGTCTCAGTACAGATCCCCGTGTCAGTTGGCTCACGTGATGAAAATGAAGTAGGTAAAACTGGTTTTGCACATTTTTTTGAACACATGATGTTTAAAGGCTCAGAGAAATTTCCACAAGCAGTGTACTCTGACTTATTTAAAAATGCCGGTGTTGATAATGGTGCTTATACAACTAATGATTACACCAACTATCACTTAGATTTCTCTAAAGATCACTTAGATAAAGTATTAGAAATTCAAGCCGACCACTTTAAAAACCTTAAGTACACCGATGCGCAATTTAAAACGGAAGCTTTGACAGTTAAAGGTGAATATTTAAAGAATAATGCTAGCCCAATCCGTAAGTTATTAGCTGCTGTTCGTAAAGAAGCATTTGATACTCATACCTATAAACACACCACAATGGGCTTTTTTGAAGATGTAGAAGCAATGCCTAATCAAATTGCTTATGGTGAAAAGTTCTTTGACCAATTTTATAAGCCCGAATATGTATCCATAGTGATTGTTGGTGATGTTGAACCAGAAGCGACAATGGCAATGGTAGAAAAACATTGGGGAAATTGGCAAAAAGGTGACTTTGTCAATGAGATCGCACAAGAGCCAAAACAAACAGCACCTAGATATGTACATGAAAAATTTGATGGTTTACCTGGGCATTGGTTATTAGTTTCTTATAAAGGTGCTGATTGGCAACCAAAGGAAAAAGATCGTGCGGCTTTAGATTTAATTTCTGAATTATATTTTTCAAATAACTCAGCACTGTATCAAGAGTTAGTGGTAGATAAGCAGTTGGCGAGCCAAATGTTTAACTACAACCCTAAAACAAAAGATGCGGGTTTACGTCACGTATTCATTAAAGTGAATGATGAAAAAGATTTAGCGACTGTGCGCGATGCAATCAATAGTACCTATGCGCAACTACGTACTGAGCTAGTGTCAGCACAAAAGCTTGATAACTTAAAGTCTAATTTAAAATATAGCTTTGTAAATAGCTTAGATTCGTCAGAGTCTATTGCTTCAACATTAGCCAGTTATATGCATTTTGATCGTGACCCAGAGACGATTAACCACTTATATAACAGCTTTGACAATATATCGGTTCAAGATATTAAAGATGTCGCTAATCAATATTTCATTGATGAAAACCGCACCACGGTAACGTTATCAGCATTAGATAAGGTTGCTGATTTTGACACAGAAGTTGACTTAAACGGCGCCGTTGCTGCAATCGAAATGAAAATATCTAACCCTACAGCTCCTATGTTTTCGGTATTAGATAATACCAATGACTCGCCACTAATTGACGTGAACTTTCTCTTTTATACCGGCGCTGCAGCAGATCCTGTTGGTAAGAAAGGCGTCGCGGCTTTAACCGCACGTATGTTAACCCAAGGTGGCTCACAGACGCTTAGTTATAAAGAAATTCAAAAAGGTTTATATCCACTAGCGGGACGTTTTTCATCTCAGCTTGATAAAGAAATGATGTCATTTACTGGTCGTGTTCACAAAGACAATGCGACTCAGTGGTATCAACTAATTAGTGCTCAACTATTGAACCCAGGCTGGCGTGAAGATGATTTTAAGCGTCTTAAGAAAGAGTTAATTGATGGCATTAAATCAGGTCTTAAATCTTCGAATGATGAAGAGTTAGGAAAAGAAGTGCTTTATAGCGAGCTTTATCAAGGCCATGTTTATGAAAACTTTAATAGTGGTGATTTGTCTGACTTAGCAAGCCTTACCATTGAAGATGTTAAAGCTTTCTATAGCACTCAACTTACCCAAGCTAAATTAAATGTAGGTATTACAGGCGCTATGCCAAGTGCTTTAAAAGAACAGTTATTAACAGATTTAACGGCATTACCTCTTGGTGATGAAAAGCGCTTAGCTATTGCTAAAGCACCGGTTTTAAAAGGCCATCATGCAACAATCGTAGAGAAGAATGCACAATCAACGGCGGTCTCTTTTGGCTTCCCAATTGATACCATCCGCAGTGATAAGGATTGGGCTGCACTTTGGTTAGTACGTTCGTATTTTGGTGAGCATCGTAGTTCTAACAGCTACTTGTATCAACAAATACGTCAAGCACGTGGTATGAACTATGGTGATTACTCTTACATTGAGTACTTCCCACGTGGTATGTACCAAACTAAGCCTGATTCTAATTTAGGTCGTTCAAGCCAAATTTTCCAAGTGTGGTTACGTCCACTGCGTTCAAATAATGATGCGCATTTTGCCACTCGTGCTGCTTTGTATGAGCTGGACAAGTTGATTGAAAATGGCATGAGCGAGAAAGACTTTCAGGCAACACGTAATTATTTAACTAACTATGCTCCGCAATTAGTGGCTAGCCAAGATCAACAATTAGGTTATGCACTTGATAGTGAGTTTTATCAAACTGAGGAGTTTGTTAAGTACGTTCGTGGTGAGTTTGCCAAACTATCATTAGCTGATGTTAATCGTGTTATTGAAGAGAACTTACAAACTGATGATATTCAATATGTGTTCATCTCTGGTGATGGTGAAGATATGCAAAAACGTTTGTTGTCTGAGCAAGTATCACCGTTGAAATACAACAGTGAGAAACCAGCTGAGCTTTTAGCTACGGATAAAATTATCGAAAGTTATAAGTTAACTTTGCCCGCTAAAAATGTTGAAGTTATTGCGGTAGATAAGGTGTTTAAATAAGCTGTATCACCACTCAGTAATCTACTGATTCAACCTAAATAAAACACCACGCTTGCCGTGGTGTTTTTGTTTCTGGCAAAGAACATAACGGGGTAACATAACCATAAAGGGGTCGGTGACAAATGGTAATGCTCCTTATTTGTCACCGACCCCTTTTCTTAATACCTAACGAAGGTTAGGTATTGAATTAACCTTGATGAAACACCACGCTTGTCGTGGTGTTTTTATTTTAGTTATCAACCCAAATTTGGGATGATGGCAGGGATACCAGGTAATAAGCCTACCAATGCCATTACACCTGTTAACACAACAAACATAATGCTTGGAATAATCCAGCGACTCATCTTACTTAACTTGGAGCTACGTTCTTTACAACCAATCAAACCAAGGTTGTCGAGCAGCATAGTTAGCGCCCAGCCAAAAGCAGGGTTAACCAAGGCAGACGAAAATACCACAATTGCTGCTGATTGTGTTGTTTTACCTTCACGGGTCATCTCCATGCCCGCTTCAAGTAGTGGAATGAAGACACCAACAATTAAAGCGACGCAAAGCACGGGTTGCCATATGGCTAAATCCATCGGATAACCCCACAATGCGGCTATGATACAAAACAATGCAGTCAGTAAGGCGCCAGCAGGAATTGGCCTTTTAGCGATAGCTGCAGGTACTAGGTATGTTCCCCAAGATGAGGTAAAGTTAGTGCCCCCTAAAAGTGAGCCAAAGGTTTGGCGAATAGAGGCACTTGTCATGGTATCGTCAATATTCATATGGACTTTTTCAGTACGCTCAGGATAGCTAATTTTTTGAAAGACTTGATGTCCTAAAAAATCTGGTGACCACATTGCTACGGCTAAAATAGCAAAAGGCAGCACCACAATAAAACTTTCAACGGTAGGAAAACCAAGCATCCAGCCGGTATTTTCGCCCCACCAATACATGGGATTCAAATTAGGTAAACCTGGGCCAGTATGAAATTCAAAAGGTGCACCCAGCGCAAAAGCGAGTGTGCCACCAAGCAAGCAGCTTAATGGTACGGCCAACCAACGTTTACGCCAATGTTCAAGCAATGCATACAATATGATGGTGCAAAAAATAACGATAAAAGCAATGTGACTCATGCCTATACCTTCAGCCCAAGCGAAGAGTTTCTTAACTTGTGAAATGGTACCAACAAACCCTAAGTATAATAATAAACCGCCACAAACCCCTTTACTGGTGAGGTTTGCTAGCATGCTTCCGCCTTTGCTAATCGCGAGAATTAAACCAAAGACACCAATGAGTAAGCCAAAGGCCATTGGGTGACCACCAGCGGCAACCACAATAGGGATGAGTGGGATCAGTGGACCATGAGTCCCTGCTAGGTTAGCTGTGGGTAATAAAAAACCGGAAAAAAGAATAATAAAGAGAGATACAATGAGTAATTCATAACGAACATTTTCTAATATAAAACCCTCATCAAGACCTAGAGAGCCAGCAAAGGTTGCCGCTATTGCCCCTACCATGACTATTTTTCCTATTGTCGCCGCCATTGCAGGAATGGTATCTTCAAACTCAAATCGGTAATCTCTAAAAGGTAAATTAGGTCGCCAGCGTTTAGGAGCCATGATTTGCAATTCATGTTCTAAATATTCTTCTCGCGTATTAAAGGCTGAACTTGGTTTATGTTTTTGTTGGTAACTAAGCTCTTCTTTACTTAGCTTTGCTGAATCTTGTTGTTCTTGCGTGGGGTCAGAATTTTTTCCCATTATATTTCCTATAGCTCAATGACGACTAAGCGGTTTCTCAATTGAAGTTATACCTATTTTATCTCAAGCTAAAATGTGGATCTAATGACATAGGTCACTTAAGACTTAGCAATTAGTCTAGATTTTTACACATTGGCGCATAAAAAGTGAGCATTTACTCTATTTGTTGATCTGGTACAGATTACCGTTAGAAGAGGGAAAATAGAAAGGGGATGTTTTTGTATCGATATTCGCTATAAATGGCACTAACTTATTACTCATTTATTAACAATAAGCGACAGTAGGGAAGGGAGGTAGCCAGAATTATTCATGGGCTTAATTCCGTTAGTTTTATAACTGATTAGCTAAAGCCGTTAACTATCACTTTCAACAATATCACTGGCAAAAACTTGATTTCGGCCATTTTCTTTTGCTTGGTACAAAGCTTCGTCAGCTTTATTAATAAGCTCGCTAATTGAAAGCTGATGCTTTTGCGCAACGCCAAAACTAGCGGTAAGTTTAATATTCTCAACCCATAAACTTTGTTCTATAGTTAGCCTTATTTTTTCAGCAACAAGTGTTGCCTGAACTAAATCATAGTCAGGGCAAAGCAGTAAAAATTCTTCTCCGCCCCATCGTATTAAAATATTACTTTCATCAGCAGTCGCTTGAATTATTTTCGAAAATTGTACTAATATCTCATCCCCAACGTTATGACCATAGCTATCATTAATTTTTTTGAAAAAATCAATATCAATAAAAAGTAAACTCAAGGTATTGGTTTTTGTCAATAAATCATCGAATATTTTCCGTGAACTTTCTCGGTTATTTACGCCAGTAAGTGTGTCTGTAAAA